>Ga0066376_10002928_pt1 | contig 15643 bp, 11 predicted proteins | sample Knorr_S15_td_Bot_FD_77009 | JGI IMG/M metagenome (GOLD analysis project Ga0066376, IMG submission 77009) | Marine microbial communities from Southern Atlantic Ocean transect - Knorr_S15_td_Bottom_ad_5009_LV_A | ecosystem: Environmental > Aquatic > Marine > Oceanic | place: Southern Atlantic... | reverse complement strand
GCCGGCGTCGTTGCCAAGGTTATAGAGTAGAAGTCGATTATCACAGCGATTGGCCGGTCGAATGAACGGCTAACAGTTTGTGTTGGATGAATTAGACAAGGCCTCAAAGTACCGAATAGGGGTATAGCTCAGTTGGTAGAGCGGCGGTCTCCAAAACCGCAGGTCGAGGGTTCGAACCCTTCTGCCCCTGCCAGCTTTTGAATTGTCGATGTGAAGAATTGTGGATTGACTGAATGAATAAGACATCCCCGGCCCGGTTTATTCAAGAAGTGCGCCAAGAGGCTTCGAAGGTCACTTGGCCGACACGCAAAGAAACCGGAATATCTACGGCGATGGTGTTCGTATTTGTAATACTGGCGTCTATCTTTTTCTTTATTGTCGATCAAATTTTGCAATTCGGGGTCAAGTTTGTTTTCGGGCTCGGAGGCTGAACCCAATGGCGATGCGTTGGTATGTGATTCACGTTTATTCGGGGTTTGAGAAAAAAGTCGCTCAATCCATCGAGGAACAAGCGAAACAAAGCGGTATGGACGAGGAGATCGAGCAGGTCCTGGTTCCGGTTGAGGAAGTCGTTGAAATGCGGCGTGGTGCCAAGGTTCAATCCGAGAGGAAGTTCTTTCCCGGATACGTGTTGGTGAGAATGGAACTGACTGATGAATCCTGGCACTTGGTCAAAAACACACCCAAGGTTACGGACTTCCTCGGCGGCAAAGGACGTCCAATCCCGATTTCAGATACCGAAGCCCAACACATCATGCACCAGGTTCAAGAGGGGATCGAAAGGCCAAAACCATCGGTCACTTTTGAAGTTGGTGAACAAGTGCGGGTTTGTGATGGACCATTCAATTCGTTTAACGGCATGGTCGAGGAAGTTGATGAGGAGCGCGCCCGTCTCAAGGTCGCGGTCTCCATTTTTGGCAGGGCGACACCGGTGGAACTTGAATACGCGCAGGTCGCCAAACTTTGAAGACGTTTAATCGTGTGGGAGGCCAGCCATGGCCGTACCACGCATCTCGGAACCACAAATACCTGAGGAAATAAAATGGCGAAAAAAGTTAAAGGGTACATAAAATTACAGGTGCCGGCGGGGCAGGCTAATCCGTCGCCGCCAATTGGTCCGGCGCTTGGTCAGGCTGGTTTGAATATTATGGAATTCTGCAAGGCGTTTAACGCTAAGACCCAGAATATTGAACCAGGCATGCCGATCCCATGTGTTATTACGGCTTATCGGGACGCCACGTTCAGCTATATCACCAAAACCCCGCCGGCCAGTTATTTTCTTAAAAAAGCTGCCAAACTGGATAAGGCATCGGGCGAAGCGGGCCGTGAGTTGGTCGGCAGGGTGACCATGAACCAAGTCCGAGAGATCGCCGAAAAGAAAATGGTCGATCTTAATACCACCGATATCGATGCGGCCTGCCGAATGATTGCCGGCTCCGCTCGTTCGATGGGCATCGAGGTTCATGAGTAAAGACATGGCAAAATATGGAAAGCGCTTGAACAAAGCCTACGATACCATTGATAAGAATATTTTTTACCTGGTTACGGATGCGGTTAAACTCATCAAGGATTCGGCGACTACAAAGTTTGATGAAACCGTTGAGGTCGCCCTAAATTTGGGCGTTGACCCAAAGCATGCGGACCAGATGGTCCGGGGGACCGTGACCCTGCCCCATGGAACCGGTAAGGCCTTGAAGGTCGCCGTGTTTGCCAAGGGCGACAAGGCTAAGGAAGCCGAGGACGCCGGCGCTGATTTCGTCGGTGGCGATGATTTAGCGGAAAAAATACAAAAGGGTGAAACCGGATTTGATCGCTGTATCGCCACCCCGGATATGATGGCGGTGGTTGGTAAATTGGGTAAAGTTTTGGGCCCCAAAGGGTTGATGCCTAATCCCAAACTCGGCACCGTCACGATGGATGTTAAGGCCGCCATTGGCGCGGCTAAGGCGGGTCAGATCGAGTTTCGCGTCGAAAAAGAAGGGATCATTCATGCCGGAGTCGGCAAGGCGAGCTTTTCTACTGAACAATTGTCCGAAAATGTTTCCGCATTCATTGGCGCCATCCTGAAGGCAAAGCCGACCGGCGTTAAAGGAAGTTATCTAAAAAAGGCCTGCCTGAGTTCGACCATGGGGCCTGGCATTAAGTTGGATATCGGCCAATTGACGAGTTGATGGCCTGATTGATTGATCCCGGCGTTGATGCCGGGAAAGGGTTTTAAGGAATTGCCGCAAAGATCATGTTTTTAGGTCAATGCGGTGGTGGAAGCTGAAGGTAATTGCTTCCAACCTGTCCAAGACCGTAGGTGCCGCTGGCTATGAGGTGGTTTAAGGGGACGTTCCCGCCTACCGAGACAGTATGAGATCCGTTTTTGAACGCCTTTTTGCGTTCGTGAATGGCTTGGACTGTTGCATGGGACGGGCAAGTTGATCCTCAAGGGTTGGCCCGTTTCGGGTCTCTTGGGGACCAAAGTGCAACGACGGTACGGCCCTTGTTTTCTTTTGGGCCCGCCGTCACGAAACTGGAGACGATAAAGTGGACCGAACTGAGAAAGAAGAAGTGGTCGCTTCGTTGCATAAGACGTTTGAGGATTCGTCCATCGTCGTCGTTACTCATTATTCCGGGTTAACGGTTGCTGAGATGGGCGATCTTCGAAATCAAATGCGCGAAGCCGGCGCCAGCTTTAAAGTGTCGAAAAATCGGCTCACGCGTCGCGCTCTTGAAGGGACGAAATATCAGCCCCTGGAAAATTTGTTCACCGGCCCGACTGGAATAGCCTATTCCGAAGATCCGGTGGCGGCGGCAAAGGCGGCTGTTAATTTTTCCAAGACCAACGACAAACTTATCGTTCTGGGCGGTGCCTTGGGTGATGAGCAACTCGACGTCGCGAAAATTCAATCACTCGCGAGCCTACCATCGTTGGACGAATTGAGAGCAAAACTCGTTGGCATAATCAGCACGCCAGCGACACGCATCGCCGGCGTGCTGCAAGCGCCAGCCGGGCAAATTGCCCGTGTCATCAGTGCCCACAGCGCATCTGGCGAGGCCGCGTGAACCGAAAATCGAAGTTACAGTATCAAAGTTAGTTCAAGCCCAAGGAGAAATGAGAAAATGGCTAATCTAGAAAAAATCGTTGATGACCTGTCGAGCCTTACGGTAATGGAAGCCGCCGAGCTTTCAAATCTGCTCGAAGAAAAATGGGGTGTATCCGCTGCTGCCCCCGTGGCAGTTGCCGCCGCCGGTGCTGGTGATGGTGCCGTTGCGGAAGCAGAAAGTGATGAAGTGGATGTCATCCTGGCTTCTTTCGGTGAAAAGAAGATCAACGTCATCAAAGAAGTTCGTGCCATTACCCAGCTTGGCCTGAAGGAGGCCAAAGATCTGGTTGAAGGTGCGCCCAAGGTAATCAAGGAAGCCGTCAATAAGGATGAAGCCGAGGAACTGAAGAAGAAGCTGGAAGACGCCGGCGCCACGGTCGAATTGAAATAATGATTCCCCGCCGGGTCTTGCGGCTCGGCGGGGGTAAGACATTTTACGAGAAGCCGTTGGTGGGAAGGCCCGCCGATTGCTTCATTTTGAACACGCATCAGCCTGCATTGACCTTGCCGCGGTCGGTAAAGCTGATGTGCATGTCCCGCCGGACATTATCTATCAGGGTTGTAGACCCTTTTGATGGGATGGCCATTTGGCGGAAACGAAGTCTCTCCCGACTGGTAGCGGTGACCAGATGATCGAGGGGCCGATTGAAATGAGAGCGTAAGAAACTGTAATGGAAACATCCTTCACGGGCCGTAAACGTGTGCGCAAGTATTTTGGCCGTCTGGCCGCCACCGTTGAAATGCCAAATTTGATCGAGGTTCAGAAAACCTCTTATGAACATTTTCTACAACACGACACGGCTGTTGACAAAAGGACGGACACCGGGTTGCAGGAAGTTTTCAAGTCGGTTTATCCGATCAAGGATTTTTCAGAACGCGGCACGCTTGAATTCGTCAGCTATAACTTCGAAGAACCGAAATATGACGTCGAAGAGTGCCAGCAGCGGGGTATGACCTACGCGGCGCCACTGAAGGTAACCTTGCGTCTTGTGGTTTGGGATATTGATGAGGAAACGCAGGCCCGCTCCATTCGGGACGTCAAGGAGCAGGATGTCTATATGGGTGATATGCCGTTGATGACGGACAATGGCACCTTCGTCATTAATGGCACGGAACGGGTTATCGTTTCGCAGATGCACCGCTCTCCAGGTGTGTTTTTCGATCACGACAAAGGCAAAACCCATTCTTCCGGAAAATTCCTTTTTACCGCCCGCATCATTCCTTATCGGGGATCATGGTTGGATTTGGAATTTGATTCCAAGGATCTGGTCTATGTGCGTATCGATCGGCGCCGCAAACTGCCGGCTACGACTCTATTGCTGGCGCTTGACAGTGACGCGACCGAGAAGCTTCGCGTCAAACGGAAAGAAGACGGCAAGCCCCTAACGCCTGAGGAAAAAACGGGCATGAAACCGGAGGGCCTGCTCGATTATTTCTACAATAAAGTGAACTTTATCCGGGTAAAGAAAAAGGGCTGGAAAACGGCATTTATGGGTGACAGCCTTCGGGGAGTGAAGCTGACCTCCGATTTGATCAATGCCAAAACCAGCCGTGTGGCCGTCAAGGCGGGCACCAAGATGACACCGCGGTTGGTTCGTGATTTGGTCAAAAAAGGGCTGAAGGAACTATTGCTTCCTACGGAAGACCTCATCGGCCGTTATATTGCTTCGGATATCATCAATGAGAAAACCGGGGAAATTTACGCTGAGGCCGGTGATGAGATCACCGAAGAAACGCTTCAAGTCTTTGATGATGTAAAAATCGATGTCATTTCTACCCTCGCCATCGACCACGTCAATGTCGGCCCCTATATCCGCAACACTCTTGCCGTCGATAAAAATACTACCCGAGAAGAAGCCCTTATCGATATTTACCGGGTCATGCGGCCGGGCGAACCGCCGACGCTGGATACCGCTGAGGCATTATTTGAAAGCCTCTTTTTTGACCCTGAACGATATGACCTGTCTGCTGTAGGCCGGGTCAAAATGAATTCCCGTTTGGGTTTTGAAACCGACGATACGGTGAGGATCCTGCGCAAACAGGACATCCTTGAGGTCGTTCGGACCATGGTCGAAATGAAGGACGGCCGTGGCGATGTTGATGATATTGACCACCTAGGCAATCGACGGGTCCGCTCGGTCGGTGAATTGATGGAAAACCAGTATCGGATTGGTTTGTTGCGTATGGAGCGCGCCATTCGGGAACGCATGAGTTCCGTCGACATAGATACCGTGATGCCGCACGACTTGATTAACGCTAAGCCGGCGGCGGGGGCGGTGCGCGAGTTTTTTGGCTCCTCTCAGTTAAGCCAGTTCATGGATCAGACAAATCCGTTGTCGGAAGTCACCCACAAACGTCGGCTTTCGGCTTTGGGGCCGGGAGGCTTGACCCGTGAACGTGCCGGTTTCGAAGTTCGTGACGTTCATCCAACCCATTACGGACGGATCTGTCCCATCGAAACCCCGGAAGGCCCAAATATTGGACTTATCAATAGCCTCGCTACTTACGCCCGGGTAAATAAATATGGGTTCATTGAAACGCCGTACCGGCGGGTGGACAATGGCAAATTGAGCGCTGAGGTCGTGTATCTCTCGGCCATGGACGAAGGCCGCTATACCATTGCGCAGGCCAATGCCGAAGTCGATGATAAAGGGGCTTTGATACAGGACCTGGTCAGCAGTCGCAAAAATAGTGACTTCATAATGGCTCGCCCCGAAGATGTCGAATTCATCGATGTTTCGCCCAAGCAACTTGTGTCGGTGGCAACTGCGTTGATTCCTTTCCTGGAAAACGATGACGCCAACCGGGCCCTGATGGGTTCCAACATGATGCGCCAAGCGGTGCCGTTGATACAACCCGAGGCGCCTTTGGTTGGTACCGGCATGGAGGCCATCGTTGCTCGAGATTCCGGGGCCACCATCGTTGCCAAGCGATCCGGCGTTATTGATCAAATCGACGCCACGCGCATTGTCGTCAGCGCTACTGAGGAAAAATCCCACTCCGAGACTGGGGTGGATATTTATAATCTCTTGAAGTTTCAACGCTCCAACCAAAACACCTACCTTCACCAACGTCCGTTGGTGAAGGTAGGTGATAAGGTAAGAGCCGGTGATACCATTGCCGATGGACCGTCAACGGACCTTGGCGATTTGGCACTCGGCCGTAACGTGCTGGTCGCCTTCATGCCTTGGCAAGGCTATAACTTCGAGGATTCGATCCTAATCTCGGAACGTATCGTCCGTGATGACGTCTTTACCTCCATTCATATCGAAGAATTCGAGGTCATGGCCCGAGACACGAAACTGGGCCAGGAAGAAATCACCCGGGATATTCCCAATGTCGGTGAAGAAGCGCTAAAGAACCTGGATGAAGCCGGTATTGTTTATATCGGGGCAGAGGTCAAACCGAGCGATATTCTCGTCGGCAAGGTGACGCCGAAAGGCGAAAGCCCGATGACTCCAGAAGAGAAGCTGCTTCGCGCAATCTTTGGCGAAAAAGCTTCCGATGTACGCGACACCTCGTTGAAATTGCCGCCGGGTGTTTCTGGTACTGTTGTTGAGGTGCGGGTGTTTTCGCGACGTGGCGTAGACAAGGACGAACGCGCCTTAGCCATTGAACGGGCCGATATCGATCATTTGGCCAAGGATCGCGACGACGAACGCGCCATACTGGAGCGTAGCTTCCAGGCGCGTTTGAAAGCTCTACTTTTGGATAAGAAATCAGCTGGAGGGCCTAAAGGACTTAAGGCAGGAATAAAACTGACGGATGAAGTCTTGGATTCCTATACGCCGGGTCAATGCTCCCAAATCATTGTCGCAAATGACAAAGTGATGAAGGATATTGAGTCTCTAAAAGGCAAGTTCGAAGCCGACATCGCCATTCTTCAAGGGCGTTTCGAAAACAAGGTCGATAAGTTACAGCGTGGCGACGATCTCAGCCCTGGCGTGATGAAGATGGTTAAAGTCTTCGTTGCGGTGAAACGCAAATTGCAGCCCGGTGATAAAATGGCCGGCCGTCATGGCAACAAGGGCGTCATTTCTAAGATCGTGCCGGCAGAAGATATGCCATATCTGGAAGATGGCACGGCGGTGGATTTGCTGCTTAATCCGCTCGGCGTTCCATCCCGTATGAACGTCGGCCAGATTTTGGAAACCCATTTGGGTTGGGCTTGTGCGGGGCTTGGTCGCCAGATCGGTGAAATGCTTGATACCGCGAAAACCGATGGCGACACCAAAAATATTCGGGCCAAGTTGAAGGATGTTTATGGGCCGCAAACATACAATGACAACGTTAGCGACCTGAATGATGAAGAGGTCCTGGAACTCGCAGACAACCTCCGAGGGGGCGTTCCCATTGCCACCCCAGTATTTGACGGCGCCCATGAAAACGACATCGTCGAAATGCTTGAAAAGGCAGGACTTAGCAAATCCGGTCAGGTGACCTTGATTGATGGTCGCACCGGCGAAACCTTTGATCGTCAGGTAACGGTTGGATACATCTATATGCTGAAATTGCACCATCTTGTTGATGACAAGATTCACGCCCGTTCAATTGGGCCCTACAGCCTGGTTACCCAGCAGCCCTTGGGCGGCAAGGCCCAGTTCGGCGGACAACGGTTCGGCGAAATGGAGGTTTGGGCGCTGGAAGCTTATGGCGCTGCCTATACCTTGCAAGAAATGTTAACGGTCAAATCGGATGATGTATCCGGTCGTACCAAGGTCTACGAAGCCATCGTTCGTGGCGATGATACCTTCGAGGCCGGTATCCCTGAATCGTTTAATGTTCTGGTTAAGGAATTGCATTCCCTTGGCCTCAACGTTGAACTCGGTTAGCCGCGACCGGCGCTAGGAGATAACTAAGATGAATGAACTGACAAAATTTTTCGGCCAAGTCGGAAACACCCAACAGTTTGACCATATACGGATTTCGATCGCTTCCCCGGAACGCATCCGGTCATGGTCGTTCGGTGAAATAAAAAAACCCGAAACCATCAATTACCGGACCTTCAAACCGGAACGGGATGGCCTGTTTTGCGCACGAATATTTGGCCCCACCAAAGATTACGAATGCTTGTGTGGAAAATATAAGCGTATGAAATACAAGGGCATCACCTGTGAAAAATGTGGAGTCGAAGTCACCTTGCAAAAGGTCCGTCGGGAACGCATGGGCCACATCGAACTGGCATCACCGGTTGCCCACATCTGGTTTATGAAATCCCTGCCTTCAAGGATCGGGATGCTGCTTGATATGACGCTGAAAAGCCTCGAGAGGGTGCTCTATTTCGAAACGTATGTGGTCATCGAACCGGGTTTAACGCCGCTAGAACTGCATCAGGCGCTCAGCGAGGAAGAATACCAAACGGCAGTTGATGAATACGGAGAGGACGCTTTTTCCGTTGGCATTGGGGCCGAAGCACTTCGTGAAATGCTAGCGGCTATAGATCTGGAAGAAGAACTCGCAAATCTTCGCATTGATCTTAAGGAAACTAATTCCGAGGCCAAACGTAAAAAATATGTGAAACGGTTAAAGCTGGTTGAGTCCTTTATCAATTCCAAGACTCGGCCCGAATGGATGATCCTTAAGGAGATTCCCGTTATTCCTCCCGAACTGCGTCCGTTAGTTCCGTTGGATGGCGGCCGCTTTGCAACATCTGATCTAAACGACCTATACCGTCGCGTAATAAATCGAAACAACCGCTTGAAACGGCTGATCGAACTCAGGGCGCCGGAAATCATTATTCGCAATGAAAAACGGATGCTCCAGGAATCAGTCGATGCCTTGTTTGATAATGGCCGGCGTGGCCGGGCGATCACCGGCGCCAATAAACGTCCGTTAAAATCCCTGAGCGATATGCTCAAGGGCAAACAGGGCCGTTTCCGCCAAAACCTCCTAGGTAAGCGCGTCGATTATTCCGGGCGTTCAGTTATCGTGGTTGGTCCGGAATTGAAGCTGCACCAATGTGGTTTACCCAAGAAAATGGCGCTGGAGCTGTTCAAGCCCTTTATTTATTCAAAGTTGGAATTGTACGGTATGGCTACCACCATCAAGGCGGCCAAGCGGATGCTTGAAAATGAGCGTCCCGAAGTTTGGGATATCCTTGAAGAAGTCATTCGCGAACACCCGGTGCTATTGAACCGGGCGCCGACGCTTCACCGCCTAGGCATTCAGGCTTTCGAGCCGCTGTTGATTGAAGGTAAGGCGATCCAGCTTCACCCGCTGGTCTGTGCGGCGTTCAACGCCGATTTCGATGGTGACCAAATGGCTGTGCACATTCCGCTGTCAATGGAAGCACAGTTGGAATCGCGGGTTTTGATGATGTCTACAAATAATATCCTTAGCCCGGCCAACGGAAAACCGATCATCGTGCCCAGCCAGGATATAGTGCTGGGACTATATTACCTGACCCTTGAACGCGATGGTGAACCCGGCGAAGGTATGGCCTTTACCGATGTGGGGGAAATACAGCAGGCACTGGATGCTGGCGCAGTCTCCTTGCACGCAAAGATTAAATCCCGTTACCGGGATGTTGATGAAAAAGGAAATGAAATCATCGTGCGGGTTGATACGACGCCTGGCCGCATGTTGTTGAGTGAAATCCTGCCCAGAAACCCGAACATTCCCTTTTCCATTATCAACCAGTTGTTGACCAAAAAAGATGTTTCCACCGTCCTCGATGAGGTTTATCGCCATTGCGGTCAAAAGGAGACAGTGATTTTTGCCGACCATATGATGGGGATCGGGTTTAAATATGCCTGTAAGGCCGGTATTTCGTTCGGTAAGGATGATCTGGTCATTCCTAAAACCAAAGAAAAATTGGTTCAAGAGACCGAAAAAATAGTTGCCGAAAATGAACGACAGTATTTGGAGGGCCTCATTACCCAAGGCGAGAAGTATAATAAAGTCGTTGATGCATGGTCTCATTGCACCGACAGGGTCGCCGACGAAATGATGAAGGCTATTTCATCGGAAGAGCCTGGAAAACCAATAAATTCCGTCTACATGATGGCCCATTCAGGGGCCCGTGGCTCCGCCGCCCAAATGAAGCAATTGGCTGGTATGCGGGGCCTGATGGCGAAACCCTCCGGTGAAATCATCGAAACCCCGATCATTTCAAACTTTAAGGAAGGTCTCTCGGTGTTGGAATATTTCAATTCCACACATGGAGCCCGAAAGGGTTTGGCCGATACGGCTCTCAAAACCGCTAATTCAGGGTACCTTACCAGGCGTTTGGTAGATGTCGCCCAGGATTGCATCGTTGTTACAGAAGATTGCAAAACCAAGCAGGGGATCAGTGTTTCGGCCATTGTCGAAGGTGGTGAATCCGTATCGCCTCTTTCTGAACAAATCTTGGGCCGTTGTGCGTCCGTGGATATTAAGGATCCAACATCCAACAAGACGCTGGTTAAAGCTGGCGTGATGATGGATGAAGAATCGAGCCTGATGGTCGAAGAGGCTGACGTTGAAACGGTCATGGTTCGCAGTGTTCTGACGTGTGAACTGAAGGAAGGCGTTTGCGGTAAATGTTATGGGCGGGATCTTGCCCGTGGCACGTCGGTAAACATCGGTGAGGCGGTTGGCGTTATCGCTGCTCAATCGATCGGCGAACCCGGCACACAGTTGACCATGCGGACGTTCCACATCGGCGGGGCCGTTCAACGCGGTGCGGAGCAATCAAGAATCGAGGCAAATATCGACGCCAAAGTTGTTCTAAAAAACTGCACAACGGTCAAAAACAGCCAAGGCATTCAGGTGATCATGTCCCGTAACGCGGAGCTCTCCCTCGTCGATGACAAAGGACGGGATCGCGCCCGCCACCGTTTACCATATGGCTCTTACCTTTTGGTCAAGGATAAGGCCAAGGTCAAACGGGGCGACAAGATCGCTGAATGGGATCCCTACACACTTCCCATGATTACCGAAAAGGAAGGTGTCGCTACTTTCGTTGACTTGGTCGATGGCTTGTCGGTGATGGAAAAAATGGATGAAGTGACCGGTATCGCCTCGAAAGTGGTGATCGATTGGAAGCAGCTACCTAAGGGCAGTGACCTTAAACCGCGGATCACACTCCGTGACAAGAAGAACAATGTCATTACCCTCGATAACGACCAAGAAGCCCGGTACTTCCTTTCCGTGGATGCGATCCTGTCGGTGGAAGCAGGGCAAGCCGTCCATGCCGGCGATGTGTTGGCGCGTATTCCCCGTGAATCCGCTAAAACCAGAGACATTACCGGTGGCCTGCCGCGTGTTGCGGAATTGTTTGAGGCCCGAAAACCTAAGGATTTTGCGATCATTGCGGAATCGGATGGGCGTGTTGAATTCGGCAAGGACTACAAGAACAAACGCCGGATTATTGTCGTTCCCCTTGATGGAAATGGTGACCCGACTGAATACTTGGTGCCAAAAGGTCGGCACATCTCAGTTCAGGAAGGAGACTACGTTGAAATTGGCGACAGCCTAATGGATGGTAGCCCGGTACCCCATGATATTCTTCGAGTGCTGGGCATTGAACCCTTGGCTAAATACCTGATCAACGAAATCCAGGACGTTTACCGTCTGCAGGGCGTTAAGATCAACGACAAGCATATTGAAGTGATCGTTCGTCAAATGCTGCAAAAAGTTGAAATCACTGACGGCGGTGACACCACGTTCCTGGTTGGAGAGTTGATTGACCGAGCCGAGTTCGATGAAGTCAACGCTCAAACTAAGAAGGATGGTGGAAAACAAGCCAAATTCCTTCCGGTTCTTCAGGGAATCACCAAGGCGAGTCTGCAAACCCGTTCGTTTATTTCAGCGGCCTCATTCCAGGAAACGACTCGGGTCCTTACCGAAGCCGCCGTTTCAGGGAAAATTGATAACCTTGTCGGACTTAAGGAAAACGTCATTGTCGGGCGTCCCATTCCGGCCGGTACCGGCAGTATCATGAACAATTTCCGTGAAATTGCCGCTTCCCGGGATGAAGTATTATCCGCTCAACAGATTGAAGAAGCTGAAGAAATTGAGGCTGAGCCCGTCGAAGCGCCAGTCGAGGAGGCGCCCGCCGGAGGCGCGGAATAGGGCCGACAAAGGCAGTATATTCTCCAGGCGGCCTGGGGTGTTCCGGGCCGCCGGAAACCCTTTAAAAATAAGCGTTTTTAGTGCTTGACGGCGTTGGGGCCCGTATCTATATTCCGGCCACTTCGCAGGCGCTGGTGGTAGGCTGTTCGGTCTAGACGCAGAGGCCAATGCGATTTGAGAAAATTTTTTTTAAAGCCTCCGGGTAAATGGGTTACGGCCGGGAGGTTTTTCGTTTTTCCCTTGTTTGGTTATTTATTTCAAGGGTTTGGCAGCAGGGAGTAAGGCCCCTGGTGCCGTTGTTTGTGTAAAGAATTCGGTTTTTTGCCGATTTATGACTGGGTAAGCGGTGGGTCGACCACCGAAAAAAGCGGGAAAATGGTATGCCGACGATCAATCAATTAATTCGCAAGCCGCGCAAGCCGCCGGTGGTGCGCAATAAAGTACCTGCTTTGGAGCAGTGCCCACAAAAGCGTGGCGTTTGTACGCGCGTCTATACCACGACACCGAAAAAGCCCAACTCGGCCCTTCGTAAAGTTGCCCGTGTCCGTCTGACGAATGGCTTTGAGGTCACTTCTTATATTCCTGGTGAGGGTCATAATCTCCAGGAGCATTCGGTTGTTATGATCCGTGGTGGTCGCGTGAAGGACCTTCCTGGCGTGCGTTACCACGTTATCCGCGGTGTCCTTGATACTCAGGGTGTATCCGAACGCCGTCAAAGGCGATCCAAATACGGCGCCAAACGGCCGAAATAAGGAATCATACTGATGTCACGTCGCCGCGCCGCCGAAAAAAGGGAAATCCTGCCAGACCCTAAATACAAAGATCTTATCGTTGCGAAATTCACCAACTCTTTGATGTTGGATGGCAAGAAATCCGTTGCGGAACGGATCATTTACGGCGCCTTTGATTTGATCGAAAGCAAATCCGGTCAAGAACCTCTTAAAACCTTTCATGAAGCCATTGAGAACGTGAAGCCCTCGGTTGAGGTACGCTCAAGGCGTGTCGGCGGTGCTACCTATCAGATCCCGATTGAGGTTCGCTTCCTTCGCCGACAAGCGTTGGCGATACGGTGGATCGTGGAACTGGCACGCAAGCGCTCGGAAGTGACAATGACGGAGCGTTTGTCCGGAGAGCTTTTGGACGCGGCCAATAACCGCGGTGCCGCGGTGAAAAAACGGGAAGACACTCATAAGATGGCGGAGGCGAACAAAGCCTTCTCCCATTATCGCTGGTAAGAGCTTCCTGGGATTCAAGAAAATGGCACGCGAAACTCCCCTCAATAAATACCGGAACATCGGCATCATGGCTCACATTGATGCCGGCAAGACGACGACCACCGAACGGATTCTCTATTACACCGGCAAGTCCTACAAAATTGGCGAGGTTCACGATGGCAACGCCACAATGGACTGGATGGAACAAGAACAAGAACGCGGCATTACCATCACCTCGGCGGCGACAACATGCTTCTGGAATGATCACCGGATCAATATCATTGATACGCCCGGTCACGTGGATTTCACCATCGAAGTGGAACGCAGCCTTCGTGTTCTGGACAGTGCTGTTGCCGTATTTGATTCGGTAGCGGGTGTCGAACCCCAATCTGAAACGGTTTGGCGTCAAGCCGACAAGTACGATGTTCCGCGAATTTGCTTCGTCAACAAGATGGACCGTACCGGTGCTGATTTTTTCCGCTGTGTCGATATGATTGTTGATCGTTTGGGCGCTAGCCCCCTTGTAACGCAGCTTCCCATTGGCGCCGAAGCCGAATTCGTTGGCCTGATCGATTTGATTTCCATGAAAGCGATCATTTGGAAAGATGAAACTCTTGGTGCCGAATTTGAAAAATCGGACATCCCCGATGATTTGGCCGACCAGGCCGCTGAATACCGCAAACAACTGGTGGAAACGGCTCTCGAGCAGGATGATGCGGCGCTTGAAGCCTATCTCGAAGGTCAAGAGCCCGATGAGGAAACCCTCAATAAATGTATTCGTTCCGGCACTATCGCCGGTGATTTCGTTCCGGTGCTGCTTGGCTCGGCGTTTAAGAATAAGGGTGTCCAACCGTTGTTGGACGCGGTGATTAGTTATTTGCCGTCCCCGACCGATGTTCCCGCAATCAAGGGCATTAAAGTCGACAGCGAAGAGGAAATCGAACGTAAAAGTTCAGACGATGAGCCCTTCTCCGCCTTGGCCTTTAAGATCATGAACGATTCATTCGTCGGCTCCCTGACCTTCATTCGGATTTATTCGGGCGTGCTTGAGGCCGGTACTAGCATCATGAACACGGTCAAGGGGAAGCGCGAACGGGTTGGACGAATGTTGTTAATGCATTCCAACAGTCGCGAAGACGTCAAGGAAGCCCGCGCCGGGGATATTTTGGCCCTGGCCGGCCTTAAGGATACAACCACGGGCGACACCCTTAGTGATGCCAATAATCAAGTGATCCTGGAATGCATGGAATTCCCCGATCCGGTGATTGAAATTTCAGTTGAGCCCAAGACTCAGAGCGACCAAGAAAAGATGGGCGTGGCCTTAAATCGCCTGGCTGCCGAAGACCCTTCTTTCCGTGTTACCTCGGATATTGAATCCGGTCAGACGATCATCAAGGGGATGGGTGAACTCCACCTGGAAATTATCGTTGATCGCATGCTTCGCGAGTTCCAGGTCGATGCCAACATTGGCCAACCCCAGGTCGCCTACCGTGAAACCATTTCGAAAAATGCCGACGTCGATTACACCCACAAGAAACAAACCGGTGGCCATGGCCAATTTGCTCGGGTTAAGTTGAGGGTTGAACCGCTTCCCTCCGGTTCCGGGTTTGAATTTGAAAATAAAGTGGTTGGCGGCAACATTCCCAAGGATTTCATCCCTGGCGTTGAAAAGGGCCTCAAAAGTGCCATGGAATCCGGCATTAAAACCGGTTTCCCTGTAACCGACTTAAAGCTGACCCTTTATGACGGTGCATCCCACGATGTTGATTCCAGCGTCATGGCTTTTGAAATTGCGGCGCGCGCCGCCTTTCGCGAATTGGCGGCAAAGGCAGGCCCTAAAGTATTGGAGCCGATGATGCGGGTCGAGGTGGTTACCCCTGATGAATATCTTGGCGACATTATAGGCGACTTAAACAGCCGGCGTGGAAGTGTCGGTGGCATGGATCAGCGCGGCAATGCACGTGTTGTTAACGCCCAGGTGCCACTTTCCAACATGTTTGGTTACGTTAATACGCTCCGTTCCATGAGTCAGGGACGGGCCCAGTTTACAATGCATTTCGACCACTATGCGGTCGTTCCCTCACAGGTTTCCGAAGAAATCCAAACCCGGCTCGCCGGGTAAGGGACCTGGTTAGGAAACCCGCACGTCACGGAGAATATAACGATGGCCAAGGAAAAATTTGAACGCACGAAGCCGCACTGCAACATCGGCACGATTGGTCACGTTGACCATGGCAAGACGACGTTGACGGCGGCGATCACGAAGGTTTTGGCGGAGTCCGG
>Ga0066376_10002927_pt1 | contig 15645 bp, 14 predicted proteins | sample Knorr_S15_td_Bot_FD_77009 | JGI IMG/M metagenome (GOLD analysis project Ga0066376, IMG submission 77009) | Marine microbial communities from Southern Atlantic Ocean transect - Knorr_S15_td_Bottom_ad_5009_LV_A | ecosystem: Environmental > Aquatic > Marine > Oceanic | place: Southern Atlantic... | reverse complement strand
AGATATCCCTGTTGAAGTCGAAATGATCGTGGAGATCGCATGAGCCTTGCAACGGTCGATTTGGCAATGGCCCGATCAACGCTTTACAGTGCGGTGATCTCCGATACGCTCGACAGTTTGGGCTACCGTTATCAAGTCTTAAGACCAGGGATTCGCCCGCTCGATCCGAATACCGTGTTGTGTGGCTGGGCGCGAGTTGGCCTGTATTCACCGATCTATCATGACGATGCCGATGTGAATGTGTACGAGCTCGAGCTTCGGTTGATTGACAGCCTGAAGGAAGACGAAGTCCCGGTTCTAGTTTGTCACGGTAATACGCGGATCGCCCCATGGGGAGAACTATTGTCGACACGCGCGATGTACCTGAAATCAGCCGGTTGCCTCACCGATGGTGGCGTAAGGGATGCGCGGCTTATTCAAGAAATGGCGTTTCCTGTGTATTCGGGGTTTCTCAGCCCGGTCGATACCAAGTATCGAGGGAAAATGACCTGGTTCGATGTACCCGGCGAGATCAACGGCGTGCCTGTCCATAGTGGGGACTTGGTCTTTGGAGATTTGGACGGAGTGCTCATTGTTCCCGAAGACGCGGTTCGAGAAGTGCTTTCGCAGTCGATGGCTAAGGTGCGAGAGGAGAATGTTGTGCGCGAGAAATTGGCTGGCGGGGAGACGTTGGAGAACATGTTTGCTGAGCATGGCATTCTCTGATTAGCGCGAGGGAGCCGACTTTGCGCATCGGTATTTTGTCTCTTCTACAGGAATCGAACACTTTCGTTTCCGGGACCACCACCCTTCAGCATTTCGAGGACGACCTGTTGCTTGTGGGTGAGGCGATGGGGGCTGCATTAACTGGTGCGCATCACGAAGTGGCGGGGTTCCTAGTCGGTCTTGAGCAACAGGGACTCACCCCAGTCCCATTGTTTGCTGCCCGTGCTTTGCCTTACGGCGCTATGGACGCTGCGACATTTTCTGAATTGATGTCACGCATGTTTCAGCAGGTAGCGGTTGCCGGTCCCTTAGATGGTTACCTCGTGGCGCCACACGGCGCGACGGTTAGCGCTTCATATCCAGATGTCGATGGGTATTGGTTAGCCCGGCTGCGTGCTGAGGTCGGGTCATTGATTCCCATCATTGGGACCCTCGATTTGCATGCGAATCTGTCGCTAATGATGATCGATGCGACAGACGCGTTGATCGCGTATCGATCAAATCCCCACACCGACCAGTTCGATCGGGGTCTGGAGGCAGCCGAGTTGATGGCACGGTCACTGAAGGGGGAGATCACACCGGTGCAACGCGCGATGTTCCCCCCATTCGTTATGAACATTGAACGTCAGGCCACAGCTGAGTCTCCGTGCCTAGAACTCTACCGCGTCGCAGAGCGTTTACGACAACGACCGGGTGTTTTGTCGACCAGTATTCTGCAGGGATTTCCGTATGCTGATGTCGCTGAGATGGGTAGTGCGGTGATTGCAGTTACTGATCAAGATGAGAACCTCGCCGTGGACATTGCGGCTGAATTATCCGGTGCGCTGTGGAATGAGCGCACGCAGTTCACTGCAACAGCGCTAGATATTGACAGTTGTTTGAATGAGATTAAACATCTGCAAGGTCGAGTATGCTTGTTGGATATGGGTGACAATGTGGGTGGCGGTTCTCCAGCTGACTCAACGCATCTCGCACATGCACTGGTTCTCCGCAGCATCCGCAAAGCATTCATCTGTTTGTTTGATCCAGTGGCGGTTTGTGTTGCGAGTGAAGCCGGGGTCGGAACTTCACTGACGCTCTCGGTGGGCGGCGCTACAGATCGATTGCACGGCGACCCATTGGTCGCTCGTGTACGGGTAGACGGATTGTATGATGGACAATTTACCGAGAACGAGGCTCGCCATGGCGGTATTGTAAATTTCGATCAAGGGAAGTCGGCGGTGGTAACGATCGCGTCTGGCTTAACGGTGATGTTGACTTCAAAGCGCATCGTACCTTGGAGCTTGGGGCAGTTCGTCTGCTGCGGACTTGATCCTCGGAAGTTCAATGTCCTGGTGGCCAAAGGCGTTAATTCACCACTGGCAGCCTACGCATCCTTGTGTTCTCACTTTGTGCGCGTCAATACACCGGGTGTCACGTCATCGAATCTCAGTGGGTTTGATTATCAATGGCGGCGTCGGCCCATGTTTCCTTTCGAGCCGACGATGTTATGGCAAGCGTGATTTTCCAGCATTGAGGTCTAGACCCACTGTGTCAGACCTAGGTGAGTTGGAGCATGCGTTAACCAGCCTGTACGTGGAATGATATGACAGTATTACAGCAGGGTTACCAATGCGGGGCTGATCTGTGGGAGCGATTACCCAGCACTACGCGAGTCGCGATACTTGTCATAACAGCGGCAGGCGCACTGAGTGCCATGCATGCGGTGGTACGTTACCTAAGCCCTAGTATTCATCCGTTTGAACTCGCTTTTTTTCGTAGCGTCTTCGGGTTTATTGTTATCGTGCCGTTATTGTTGCGTAGCGGAATGGAGGCGGTGCGAACCCACCAGCCACGCCTGCAGATGCTGCGGGGTCTTATCAGTATTGCCGCAATGTTGTCCTGGTTTTACGGCCTCAGCATGGTGCCGCTCGCTGAAGCGACCGCACTTAGTTTTACCAATGCCATCTTTGGTTCATTGGCCGCAATGATTTTTCTCCGAGAGAGAATGACGATTGGGCGTGGCGTAGCTATTGTGATTGGATTTGTCGGAGTGCTTGTGCTTCTTCGGCCGGGTTTCGGTGATATCGATATAGGATTGTTGTGGGTGCTTTTTTCGGCCATGTGTTGGGGTTGTAGTGTCGTCATAGTCAAGCAGCTTGGCCGCACGGACTCTGCCGTATCTATTGTCGCTTGGGTGGGGATGCAGCTCAGTGTGTTGTCATTACCATTTGCCCTTACCGTCTGGACCTGGCCTACTGTTCAGGAATGGCTGTGGTTACTGTCGCTCGGCTTGTTAGCGACGCTAGGGCATCTATGTATGGTCCAGGGTTTAAAGTTGGCTGATGCAATGACAATCTTTCCTCTTGATTTTACTCGCCTAATTTGGGCGAGTGTTTTGGGATTCTTCATTTTTTCAGAGTCGCTCGATCTATGGACCGTTGTTGGTGCGGGAATCATTGTTGTCAGTGGAATCTTTATGTTGTACCGCGAGGACCGTAGCTAAATACATCAATCAATGGCTGCCTTTATGTAAATGGTAAGCACTGTTCGCCTATCTGCGCGATGCACGAACAGGCAGTAAATAACTCATATTGTTAAATTGCAGGAGTGCTGATTATGGAATTAAGACCTAACCGCGTTAAGCGGAAACTTGCCAATAATGAAAACGTTGTTGTTGTGAGTGGACCGACGCATCCGGATGATATCGATGCTTTCGGACCCAGTGGGGTGGATGGCATTTGGTTAGAAGGGGAACACGGCGGTGTGGATCCCGGTGAGTTAGGGAATCTGACGCGGGCATGTGACATCTGGGGTATGACCTCTGTCGTTCGTGTTGTTTCCAATGACCAGGGATTGATTTACCGGACGCTTGATCGTGGTGCGCAAGGTGTGGTGGTGCCGCACGTCAATACCCGGGAGGAGGCGGAGAATGTGGTTGCCGGGGGACGATTCGCACCGCTAGGACAGCGTGGATTTTTCCCGAGCAGGCAAAGCTATGGTGTGCCTGATTTTTATCACAAAGCGAACGACGAGACGTTACTGGTTGTATTGATCGAAGATATTGTTGCGTGGGGGAACCTTGACGACATTATCAGCGTCGAGGGCATCGACGTATTTTTTGTCGCGCCGGGCGATTTTGCAGCCTCCATGGGGCACATATTGGATCCGCAGCATCCCGAGGTGCAGGACAAAATAGACGATGCCTTATCACGCATCGTCGCCGCAGGTCATTCTGCGGGCACGCTCGCGACCAACGACACCGTTGAGCGCTATGCGGCGTTGGGGGTGCGTTTCTTTTTTACTGTCAGCCAGCCTTGGCTTAACGCGGGCGCCCGAGAGTTTATGGCTCAGGGAGAAGTTGGGCGCGCGCGTAGCCGATGATGCCGCAGGCTCTGGCGATGTTTGCTGAGTGGGGCAACGGGATGGATGCAGTTTTTCTCAGTTGAATTCGGTGAATCCGCCGTGCCAGCAGGCACAGCGGATTACAGTGTTAAGAGCAATTTCTGCATGCCTTCACCCAGGTGTGCCAGGCTAGCCTGATAGATGAAGCGATCCCAGCCGATGCAGAAGTGTCTCACTCCCAGATCAATGTATCGCTGGGCCGCTTCCACGCTGCCTATTTCGATCCGAGGCGGCACGCCGTACTCGATAGATTTGCGTATGACCAGTTCCTCGAAGGCCCGAATCTCGGGTCCATTCTCCAACTCGGGTTGGCCGCGAGAAAAGCCGAAGTCCGACGGGCCCCACTGCGTCATATCCGTGCCACGTTCTTTGGCTTTGCTCAGTATCGCATCAAGGTTGTCCACTGCAATATCTTTTTCGATCATGATCAGAAACAGTACCGACTTAAGGTCATCGAGATAACCGGTCGCATCGTATCCACCGAGGGCGGGGCGTCGAAGTTTGACCCCCACCAACCCGCCATGTTCTGGCATGTCCGGGCGGATCGTCTGGTAGCACGTTTCCACGTCGCTTTCATTGCGGATATCGGTGAAAAGGATCGCTTTAAACCCTGCACCGAGGGCAGCCTGCGCCCAAAACCCCTGACCTTTCTGGTCAAGTTTGATCATCAGGGGTAAGTTGGCACATTGGCCGGACCTGGCAAAGTGGTACAGCAATTGCATATCGAAAGTGGAATATTCGGCGCAATATTCGCCGTAATCAAAAAGTCCGGAATCGCCGATGATTTCTGGCATGTCGGGATCGCAGGATAGGAAATGGGTGCCTAACGTCGGCTGCCCCGAGGCGAACTTGTCGCGCAATGTGTTGTGCATGATCATAGTCTTAGTGCTGAACGAGTTTGTCGTTGGATAGTAAACTGGCGTATTGTGTCAGGGTGCGGCATCGGGTCAAGGGTGTTGCAATAATGGTGCCGATGGCCTGAGGTCAGGTTGACCTGATGCCAGGGACGCCCTGATGCCAGTTTACGAGGAGAGCAGATTGCCTAACGTGCTCCATCACGAGGCGATTCAAGCTTACCAGCGTGATGGTTTTTCAGCCTAATGAAAGCGCTATCTACGAGCGAAGTCCAAACTTGTCCTAAGCAGTTGGGGCAATGTGGGGCACTGCACAGTCGTGTTTTTAGTGAGGTACGGAATCACATTGGCAGTCTCGAAATGCATCGGCGGGCTGATGCTGCTCAACGCACGGTTTACCATGTAGGTGTTGTCACGAGCGCCTGACGGTTGCCGTATCATGTTGTGTTTTGTGAAATGAAACAGGCCACGCGATGACTGGCTCATTGAGTACACAACAGGTTCGTCATTTTGAGCAGCATGGATACCTTTGTCCTCTGGCAGGGATCCCCGCGGCGGAAGCCGGCGACTATGCTGCAAGGCTTGCCGACTACGAGGAGCGTCTGGGTGTTGACCCGCAGAAGTATTTTAAGATCAAGGCGCACATCGCTGCGCCGTGGATGGTGGAACTGGGCCGTCATTCGGCGTTGGTCGATGCGGTCGAATCATTAATTGGGCCCGATATTCTTCTCTTTGGCGCATCGTTATTTTCAAAAAAAGCGCATGACTCCCGCTTCGTTTCATGGCACCAGGACAGTGCTTACTACGGCCTGGATCCGCACCAAGAGGTGACTGTGTGGGTCGCGTTGACGGAAAGTCGGCGAGCAAATGGATGCCTGCGGGTTATTCCCGGTACGCACCGAGGCCCGGATCTCGAGCACGATGAAACTTATGATCCTGAGAATTTGCTTGCCCGCGGTCAGACGATCAGAGGGTTAAATGAGAGCGACGCCATTGACCTTGAACTCGAAGCAGGTCAAATCTCGATACACCAGGAACGCACGGTCCATGGGTCGCTGGGTAATGGTAGCGACCGTGCCCGCATTGGCTTGGCCTATTTTTACATGCCCGCGCATACTCGATCGACTCTGGGGCGTCGCCGGGCAACGATGATACGTGGTGTTGATCGTTATGGGCACTGGGATGCTGATCGATTGCCACAGCATGATCTCGACCCTGTCAGTATCGAAGAGCTGAAGGCTGCGTGGAAGGCTTATCAGGATCGGGGCTTCAGCCAGTCGGCCCAGACCACCCCGCAGTGACATTCATGGGTTATTTGATTCAGTGGCCACAACCGACAGCATGTCCGCTACTCGGGTGAACTTTTCCCGTGGTTTGGTTTTGACCAGGCCGCGCTCTATTTCATTCTGGTCGATTTTCTGCCAATCAGAAAAATTAACCACCTTGATGGATTGCTGTTTGAGCAGGGGCAGTATGCCCTCAAGTCCCGCCCGGGTTGATTGGGTGTGATTGCTAAGATCTGATAACAGCGCCGTGACCGTTTCTTTTGCGTCGGCCTTGTTGGTGCCGATCAGACCCGTTGGTCCGCGTTTGACCCAGCCGACCGCATAAAGGCCCGGGACGGGGTTGTCATGGTCGAGTACTCGCCCCTGCTGATTGGGAATAATTCCTTGAGCGGAGTCAAAAGGCACACCCGTCATGGGTGTGCCATGGTAACCAATGCTGCTGAGCAGCAATCCGCAGTCAATGGTTTCGTATTCGCCGGTACCCAGTGCAGCTTGTTGATCGACGGTACCAGTCAGACGGTTGCGTTCGAACATCACCTGTTGCAGGCGTTGGTCACCCATTAGCTTAATCGGGCTCAGTAAAAAGCGCAGGATGCACCGGCGCGGTTCGGTGGAGAGAGATTCGATCGCGCACTTTTTCAGTGTCTCGTAATTGCGCACTCGGCCGCGGGTAGCGCCATTGCCTTTGGCGAGTTCAGCCTCGCTGGCTGGATTGAGTATCAGTTCCTCTGCAGGAGTTTCGAGGGCACACGCTGAAAGCTCGGTCAGTTCTTTGAGCTCTTGATAAGTGAACTTGGCCTGCACCGGGCCACGGCGTCCTACAAGATAGACTTGGCGGATACGGCTTTCGGCCAAGGCGTCGAGCGCGTGTTCAGCGATATCTGTGTGGCAAAGTTCATCTACCGTCTTCGTGAGAATACGGCAAACGTCGATGGCGACGTTTCCCTGACCAACGATGATGGCGTTTTCATGCGATAGGTCGAACACATGGTCGCGGAAATCAGGATGGCCGTTGTACCAGCCAACGAAAGCAGTGGCGCTATGACAGCCACTGAGGTGTTCGCCGGGAATATTCATCAGCCGCCCGCTTTCAGTACCGTTAGCCAATACGACCGCGTGATAGCGCTGACTGAGCGCAGCGATTGGCAGGTCTACCCCAACCGTGACGTTGGCAATCAGATTAAAATTCGTGTGATTGGCAATTTGTTCGTACAACTGGATTGGACGTTTAAGTTTCTGATGGTCGGGAGCGACACCGCTGCGAACCAGGCCAAAAGGAGAGGGCAGGCGTTCGTAAAGATCAACTTGAATGTCTGGGCGCGCTCGAAACAACGCCTGAGCGGTATAAAAGCCCGCAGGTCCGCCTCCAATGATTGCAACCTGCAGGGGTAGGGCGTTGTTAGTTTGGGAAGCCACGGCCCGTGGTTCCTGTCAGTGAGAGACGCAGATCCTGAACCGCTCTCGTAAAATGACAGGATGCAGCGGTACGACTGGTACAGGCTCATTACCGGACTCTACTTTGGCGATAATGAGGGTCGATTGACCCTCGTTGAGCGCCCCTTCGAGGTGCTCCGCGGCGGCTTCGCCATTGCACTCGATAACGTGTTTACAACCCGCCGCGCGAGCAATGCCAGCAAGCGATGTTGCTGCGCTGGTGTAACTGGCCTGGTCGCCGGTCGATCCGTAACTGCCATTGTCAATGATCACGGCAAAGAGGTTATTGGGGCCTCGGTTGCCGATGGTCGCTAAGGTGCTCAGGTTCATCAACATACTGCCATCGCCTTCCAGGGCGATAACATTCTTGGTCGTGTTAAGGGAAAGACCGAGTGCGATTGAAGTGCATAGGCCCATGCTGCCGAGCATATAGAAATGATTGTCTCTGTCCTCTATAGCGAAGAGTTCTTGCGAGGGAATCCCGATATTGCATACCACCAGTGAGTCGCGCATGACGGGCACGAGTGTTTTTAACAGTGCGTAGCGTTTCATTGATCGCCGGACATCAGATGAAAGTCAAGCAGGATAACAACTGGGCCTTGTTTGACTCGAGCAAAGTCTACGTAAGATGCGATCTCATTCAGGTCTTTGGCCTCGTGGCAGTGCAGCATCGGAATCTGCATGAGTTTAAGGAGTTCCGGTGTCAGCATGCCCATCGGGGCCTGTGCGGGTACCGGTTCTCCCGGGGAGCCGCGGTAACTCATTAGCATGACGATCGGTAACTGGTAGAACTGTACGAGCGCAGCCAGGGCATTGATGATGGTGCCAAGGCCTGAATCCTGCATCAGTATGCAGGTGGTTTTTCCAGCCAGGCTGGCGCCGGCACACATACCCAGTCCCTCATCTTCTCGCGTCGCGGGGTGATAGGACACTGCGGTGTCCTGTTCAAGCAGGGTGATCATGTTGGCCAGCAATTTGCACGGAACAGAGGTGAAGAAAGTCACCTGCTTGTCCTTGAGTGTGTCGATAATTTGGCGAGAAAAAGGAGCGTTCATCGGCTTGAGTTTAACACCACGGGAATGCGACTCTTAGCTGAACGCCGAATGGGTTGGTGCAGTAATTTTTTTCAGTTGTGTTGCATCATGAAGATCGTTCGGTCCGTAAAGTCGAATGATGAGTCGAATGATGATGGAAAGCGCAGAGGTCAGCATCAACACAAAGCCAACCACAAGGAAAAACTTAATGAACCATCGATGACCGATGCCGATCAGGACAGAGGTTCCTTCGTTCGTGTCCCAGGCGATTTGAAAAAACGACCAGGAGTGATAGATCATTAAGACAAGGAACGGGATCAACAGTATCAAGCCACCCAGTGTTTCGATCCACAATCGACCATTGACGCTAAAGCGGGGACGAAACAAGTCCAATCGGACATGTGCGTTATAGATATAGGCATAGGCCATCGAGGTGCAAAAGATGATTGTGTGAAGATGCCATTCTGAGTCCTGCAGCACGGGCGAATTCATGATGGCGTGAAGGCCGTTGTCGATAACGAATGGCAGTTTGCGCAGGAATTTCCGACACACCGCATCAAACAGAATCACACCGATCATGGGCAAGATCAGCCAGCTGCCTGCCCGCCCCAGCCACACGACAGGGCGTTCAAGGGTGTTCGCCAACCGCAGCAGGCGGGCGCATAGGGCGGACGCGCGAACGGTGCTTGCGTTCATGGTCATGCGTCAGTCAAATAATTGATGCGGCAACCACATTGCGATTTGCGGCCAGATCATAACGAGAGCTACGCATAGCATTTGAAGCATCACGAACGGAATAATACCCCGGTAGATCTGATTCATCGAGACGGTGGTCGGCGCAACACCCTTGATGTAGAACAGCGCAAGACCCATCGGCGGTGTCAGAAACGATGTTTGTAGCGTGATGGAGACGAGAATCGCAAACCAGTAGACAATGTCACCTTGTGAGAGATGGCTGCCAAAATCGAGGCTGGCGACCAGCGGTGCAAATACCGGTACGACGACCAGCAAGATTTCTAGTACATCGAAGAAGAAGCCCATCACAAAAATCAGGCCGATGGCGATGAGCAAAATTCCCCAACTGCCGACACCGCTGTTATCGACCAGCGCCAGAATGAGATCATCACCACCGAGAACCCGAAATACATAGGAAAAGCAGGTCGCACCAACAAACAGGAAAAAGATCATACCGATCATCATTGCACTGCGATGCAAACTTTCTTGTAGGTTGTGCCAGGTGAGTTTTCCGCGGGTGGCAGCGAGTAAGAGTGCACCGGCTGCACCAACAGATGCCGACTCAGTGATGGTGACAAACCCCGTGAGGATCGATCCCATGACCATCCCGATCAAGGCCACAGGTGGCAACACGCCGCGAACAATAATCGCGATGATTTGTGTGGCGCCCATGGTGGTTGTTGTGCGAGTTAGCGAGGGCACCGCTGTGGGCACGGCGAAGCTATAGCCTCCGATATAGATAAGGTAAAGCGCGGAAAGAAGCAGGCCGGGGTAAAGTGCAGCAGCGAACAGAGTGCCAATGGACATAGGCAGTAATTCGGCCAGGAACACCAACAGGATGCTCGGTGGAATCAGAATGCCCAGGGTGGAAGAGGCGGCAATGGTTCCCAGAGCCAGTTCGGGGCGATAACCTGCCTTCAGCATTGGCGGGAGCGCAATCAGGGTCATGATGACAACGGTAGCGCCGATGATGCCCGTAATGGCCGCAAATACAGTACTCATTACCGTCACTGCCATGGCCATGCCGCCGGGCACCCGGCGTAATAAGATTTGCAGCGTCTCCAACAAGTCCTTCGCGATCTCAGCGCGTTCCAGCATCACGCCCATGAAAACGAAAAGTGGTACAGCGATGATCTGCAGATTGTCTGCGATAAACCAGATTCGGCTCGTGAAGAGAAAAAATTCAACGAGGGAAAATACGCCGGTCAGTGAGCCGATCAAACCAAACAGTATCGCAACGCCGGCCAGGACAAAACCGATCGGGTAACTGGTAAAGACCAGGGCCATCAGCGTAAAAAACATCAACAGGGGCAATAATTTAATCAACATGAACGATGCTTTTCATGGCGCAGGCGCGATGGTCATCGCGGGTCGGCATTCGGACAACAACACGCCGTTGGCAGATGCTGAGAGCAACTCGACAGTCTGTTAATGCGATCTGGTTTCAGCCCAGACATCGTCCAGTGCCTGGATGAAGCGTTTGCCGATACTCTGAATTTCGGTCTCATTGATGATGAAAGGCGGGGCAAATGCGACGCGGTCACCCATGCCGCGGTGTATCAGGCCGTGGCGTTGAGATGCTGCAACGACGCGTGCACCAATGCCGACCTCGGGTCCGAATAGTTTGCCTGTCACTTTATCGCAAACCAACTCAATGCCCGCAAGCAGTCCCACCTGACTGACATCGCCGACCAGCGGGTGATCCTTCGCTGGCATGAGTGCCTGGGATAGAATTTCTCCGTTCGTTTGGGCCAGCTTAACGACATCTATTTCTTCGTATATTTTGAGAGTTTCGACAGCGACTGCTGCGCTAACGGGGTGTCCAGCATAGGTGAATCCGTGTGCGAAACTGCCCAATTTTTCGCTCTCATCCAACATGGCCTGATAGATCTTATCATTCACCATAACAGCCGAGATCGGCAGTGCAGCGGCGGACAGCGCCTTTGCTGTTGTGAGAATGTCAGGCTGGATGTTATAGGTTTCGCTTCCCCACATTCGGCCAGTTCGACCGTATCCACATACGACTTCGTCGACTACAAAAAGAATGTCATATTTTCGCAGCACTGATTGAATTTTTGCGAAGTATCCGTCGGGAGGAACGACGCCACCCGCTGCGCCCATTACCGGTTCAGCAAAGAATGCAGCGATTGTTTCGGGACCTTCGGAGATGATCAGTGACTCCAACCGTTGAGCCAGTCTCGACGAGTACTCGATCTCGCTTTCACCGGGTTTGGAATGTCGGTAAAAATGTGGCCACTCAGTATGAAGAAACCCATCGAGAGGTAAATTAAAATCCGCATGCATATCGGGTTTCCCGCTTAGACTGACCGAAGCGACGGTGCTACCGTGATAACTCATGTGACGAGAGATGATCTTGCGTTTCTCTGGTTTGCCAATGGCGTTGTGGTAATACCAGACCAGTTTGATGGCTACATCGTTGGCCTCCGAACCAGAACATTGGAATAAGACTTTCGACATGGGAACAGGAGCGATGGCCAACAGCCGTTCGGCCAGTTCAATTGCCGGTTCGTGGCTACGGTGTCGGTAGAGATGGTAATAACTCAACTCGCACATCTGGTCGTAAGCCACTTTTGCCAGGCGCTTGGTGGCGAAACCTAAGCTGGCACACCACAGGCCTGATGTCGCGTCAATATACTCACCACCGTCGTCGTCATAGATGCAAACGCCGTCCCCACGTTGGGTCATTTCTGGCCCCGCCGTTCGATGATGCTGCAGGTTCGTTTGCGGATGGATGACGCTCGCAATATCGCGGGCGGCGATCGAGTTGGCTCGGTGAGTCATTGGATAGATCCTTTTTTCGGCAATAATCAGCGGAATCGATTATCTTTCGCCCCCCGACTGTTTGGGGCTAGAGGCCTCAGTTTACTTTGGAATAGTTCATGCCATTAATTCGATTTGATTCTGTCAGCTTAAAGTTTGGCGCGCACGTGTTGTTACGCGAGGCAGACTTTATGATTGATGCGGGCGAGCGTGTCTGCCTTATTGGGCGGAACGGTGCCGGTAAAACATCGATGCTTCGTTTGGTCACCGGCGAGGTGGAGCCTGACAGTGGGGAAATCAATATGCCAAGTTTAATCGGTATCAGTCAGCTTGAGCAGGCATTGCCTCGCGACCTTCATCAACAGGTTACAGAATTTGTTGCTGGCGGTCTCGATACCATTCAGTCGTTATGTCGCGAATACCGCGAACGCTCTCAGCAGGCACTAGATGCGGCGGGTTTACGAGAACTCCAGCTGTTGCAGGATCAGATCGAAACCCACGGCGGCTGGAACGTAGAGCAACAAGTCAACACCGTTTGTTCTGAGTTGGACTTGCCAACTGATCGATCACTGAGCGAATTATCAGACGGATGGTGTCGGAGAGTCTGTCTGGCACGGGCACTGGTGTCGCGACCTGATTTGTTGTTGCTCGATGAACCGACGAACCACCTCGATCTGGACACCATCGAATGGTTGGAACGCCGTTTGAACAATTTCATGGGTGCACTTGTGTTTATTACCCATGATCGTTCGTTTCTCCAGAATGTCGCTACCCGTATTGTTGAAATTGATCGTGGAAAATTGAGAAGTTGGCCAGGAGATTACCGCCGTTACTTACTTGATAAGGAACACTCTTTGAGTGAGGAACAGCGAAGCAACTCGGAATTTGATAAAAAACTGGCGGAAGAGGAGACGTGGATCCGTCAGGGCATTAAGGCCAGACGCCGTCGCAATGAGGGGCGAGTACGTTCGTTGGTCGCTATGCGGCGTGAACGGGCGGCGAGAGTTGTGCCGGAAGGAAAAGTGCGAATCCATATTGAGGAGTCAGAGCGTTCCGGCAAGAAACTAATCGAGGCACGCCGTGTTTGTTACGGCTATGGTGATACCCGCCTGGTGGACGATTTTTCTATGCGCATTCTGCGCGGGGATCGGATTGGCGTGGTCGGTAACAACGGCGTCGGCAAAAGCACGTTATTAAGAATACTGACCGGTGAATTGCAGCCCCAATCAGGCAGCATCAAGTGGGGCGTTAATATTGAGGTTGGCTATTTTGATCAGCACCGTCGCTCGCTTGATCCGAAAAAGACAGTGGCCGAAGTGGTTGGTGAGGGCAAAGACTATATCGAATTGGGCGGCAATCGGCGTCACGTCATTGGGTATCTCCGGGGATTCCTGTTCACGGCGAAACGAGCGTTGACACCCGTTGGCGCACTTTCCGGTGGTGAGCGTAATCGAGTGATCTTGGCGCATTTATTTACTCAGCCGAGTAACCTCCTGGTGCTGGATGAACCGACCAACGATTTGGACGTCGAGACACTTGAGGTGTTAGAAGATCGCTTGTTGGATTACAGCGGCACCTTGATTGTGGTCACTCATGACCGTGAATTTCTCGACAATGTAGTGACCAGCATTGTTGTATTTGAGCAAGACGGAAGAGTCCGTGAGTATATCGGTGGTTATCGGGATTGGTTGAGGCACGGTCGATCCTTAGCTGCCGTCGATGGACAAGGAACTAAGGTCAACGAGCTGTCGGTGACTGTGTCGCGAGGGGATCGGCAGACCGCTAAGCCCCGACTCACTTACAAACTTCAGCGGGAACTCGACAAGTTGCCGGAGACCATTAGTCGCCTGGAAGGGGAGGTCGAGGTGCTGCGGAAAGAAGTTGCTGCGCCCGGGTTTTACGACCACCCGTACGACATGACTCGGCCGGTGTTGGATCGGCTGCAGGTTACCGAAGCTGAACTGGAAGCGGTAGTGGAGCGCTGGGCAGAGCTGGAAGAGGCAGGTAACGCCATCAAGGATGCGCGTTAATCACTGGCTAATTTTCGAGCGTAATCTATTGCGTGTATCAGTCCATCGGTAAAAGCTTTGCCCTGCCAGGCAATGTCAAAGGCAGTGCCATGATCGACTGACGTACGAATGATTGGCAGGCCTGCGGTTACATTAACGCCAGATTCAAATGCCAGCAGTTTCATTGGCGCGTGACCTTGATCGTGATATTGGCAAACGATCCCGTCATAGCGATCCTGGTGTACAGCCAGATAAAAAGTAGTGTCGCCCGGTAAGGGGCCTTCAGCATCAATGCCGTTTATTCTTGCTTGATCAACAGCCGGTTTAATTTCCTCCAGATCCTGCATTCCGAACAGACCATTTTCTCCGGCATGGGCGTTGAGGCCACAGACCGCGATACGTGGGTTGGGGATAAACCGCTGAAGCGTGTCATGGGTTAAGGTGATGACGTTGAGCACTCGATCGGTTTTGCAACGGGCGATGCTCTCTTCCATCGACACATGTGTACTGACATGCGTGCACACCACTTCGGGTGTCACCAGCATTAAGGTAAAGTTGTCTGTGCCACAAGCAGCAGCGATCAGCTCGGTGTGTCCACAGAAGGTGGGATCAGACAGGCGAGTGGCCTCCTTATTCATTGGCAAGGTGACTATGGCCCTGATCTTTCCGGCTAGGGCATCGGCCGTCGCCCGGAGCACATAGTTTCTCGCCGCAGCACCGGCTTTTCTATTGACTTTTCCCGGCGTCAGATCGGCTGAGGTCAGGCAATCAAGATCAAGCACGTTGAGCGTATCGGGTATGAGCTCGCTGGGCTGTTGAATTACATTAAGCGAAATGTCCAAGTCGAGTAGTTCGGCGCCAGCGGCAAGAATCGCGGCGTCACCGTAAGCGAAGACATCGTTAGCCAATAGATTCGCATGGTAAGCGCGAAGAAGGATTTCGGGTCCAACCCCAGAGGCGTCGCCCATAGTAATTCCGAATGGCATCGATTTAGCGTCCTGTCATTAGTCTGGTGGTGCGGGGGCAAAATGGTTAGTTAACGCATCTACTTTACCAAATGCGCCGTTCTTGATGGCTAGCATGTGGCCAGTGTGTGCTCGGCAAAGGCCTATTCCCGGTTCGATCTCCCGCAGCAAGGTCAATCGGTCAATCCCCAGGGCATCAATTATGGCCTGGCTCGTCGCTCCGCCGCATACGGTGACCAAGCTTGGGTCGAGGGTATGGAGAAGGCGTGTGGCCGTCGCGACGAGGTATTGTGTGATCTGCTCGGTATATTCATGGATATCAAGGCCCTGCTGATGCCTGGCAGCGAGGGCGACGTCGACAGGACGCCGGGCGGTACATAGGATTACGGGCCGGCGTTGACGCCAAGCGGCCTGTGTCATGGTGATGAAGGTGTTAGATGAATCGGGCAGCGGGTGGT
>Ga0066376_10002926_pt1 | contig 15646 bp, 8 predicted proteins | sample Knorr_S15_td_Bot_FD_77009 | JGI IMG/M metagenome (GOLD analysis project Ga0066376, IMG submission 77009) | Marine microbial communities from Southern Atlantic Ocean transect - Knorr_S15_td_Bottom_ad_5009_LV_A | ecosystem: Environmental > Aquatic > Marine > Oceanic | place: Southern Atlantic... | reverse complement strand
CGGCATGCTGCAAGTGGGCGCGAATCTGTTGTTTTCGGTCGCTGTCCGGCAGGCACTTGAGCAGTGTGACACCGGCGAACCGCTCGACGATCTCGAACCGGGTCCGGGCCTGTTTGCCTCGCTTGCCGGCCTGCATAATTTCAGGGCGACCCGGCACCCAGCCGATCTTGGCTTCGACCTCAAATGACTCCTCCTCCGGCGTGCCATGGACGAGACAGTGGAACTCCCGCCGTTCCTCGTTTGCCCCGAGCAAGTCCCCGATCTTTTGCCGGGCCTCGTTGTTTTTGCAGAACAGGGCGATGCCGCTCGTCTCGAAGTCGATGCGATAGGCAAAACCGAGGTGGCGAATGTCGCGCTTGGTTGCCCAGCGAGCCTGGGTGGCGATGGCGTGCTGTATCAGGTTGGAAAGACTTGGGCGATCGGGGAATGACGAGCTGTGCGAGACAGCCATATGGGTCATTTTGTCGAGCGCGAGGTAATGCTCGTCCTCGAGGAGGATCGGGAAAACCCACGAATGAGATTCATCCGGAGCGAACAGGCGAATGACATTTTTGCCACCGGAACCCACGTCGCGATGCGAGCCAGGCAGCCCGGATTATTTGGCGTCCTTCTTGACGAAGGTGGCCGTGACGTTGGAGTTGCGCAAAACGGTCACCTCGTTGATTGCGTTGCCGGTGCCGACTGTCACCGCGCCGGACCATTCCTTGAAAACGAAGTTGGCGGCCGGCTTGGCCTCGAGCGTCACCGTTGTTCCCTGCTTGTAAAACCCGACGTCGCCGTCATCGCTTTTGACGTTATTGACTTTAATTCCGCCCTCTCCATCAACGTAAGTTTTGAGGGAATACTTGTAGAGTTCAGCTGTTTCGTCACGCAGCCAGGCGCTGTACGATTGGGATGCGGCCGCCGAGCGCTCGCCCTTGAGGTACCCGGCAAACTCTGCATCGAACCTATCCTTGGAAACCGCATTTTTGCCGGTCAGTTTCACCACGAACGCCGCCTCCTCGGATGCAAGGTCGGATGAATCCGTACTGCTGGTGATCAACTCGCTGATTGCCCCCACATCAAGGCCAAGCGCCTGCGTGCGCACGTCTTCTCTGTTGGCCTTATTGGCCAAGCCAGGGATAGCGCCTCCCACAGAGTCGAAAGGACCGAGCTTGGTCACGGCGAGATTGTTCTCCTTGCCCACTTCCTCGAGCGCTTTACCATCCTTGATGGATTGATGGATTTTTTCGCCCGCCTCATTCATCAACTTGATGCTTTCTGCTTTTTTGAAGTCAGCCGTCACCGTGGTCTTGGCTTCGACGAAGGTTCGGTTGCGTGATGGGATCACTTTTTTGAGTGACGCAACGAAAAAATCACTGGGTGATGGGCCAAGCGGCGTGCCGCCGTTTATGAGCGCGTTGGTTTCACTCAAGGCGAACACGTGTGCCGTCTGAACTTGTCGCGGCAAACCGAACACGTTGCCGCCCTGCCTCCCCATCGGGGGACTCGTGGTGGCGGTGAGGTTTTGAAGCAGCGCCATCTTCTCGAGAGTGTCGAGGGCCGGCTGGGCCTTGTAGGCTTCCTCCAGGCTATTCTTGAATTTCAATCCTGCCCTGTAAGCCTCAACCACGGCCAAGCCGGATTTGAGCTCCACCTGGCGATCGTCCTCATAGCCAAGATGGGGGGTTGTCAGGATTGCTTCACGGATGGCGGCGGTGGCCTCTTCTTCCTTCATGCCGCTGTATAAATTCGTTCGGGCCGGGGCGATCAGCTTGGCCAAGGCGGGAATGGTGTTGGTTTTGTATCCTGCGATGCTGGTGATGTTCGTCCAGTAGTTCGTCAAAAAACCCATGCGGCCCGCTGCGTTCAGTTCGTTGAATTTCTTTTCCGCCACGTCGAGATAGTTGGTCGGCGGGAAAGTCACGTACGACACCTGCCTTCGCTCGGGGATGCGGTTGTTCGCGAGCGTGTTGGTGTAATGTTTTTTAATCTGCTCATCGGTTGCTTGCACGAGCGTGAGATAGTTGGTGTGGCTCAAGAAAAGCGCCTCCGCCTCGTACTGCTCGTTGCTCTCGCGGAATCTGATTTCAGCCTCTTTGGTTGACACCAGTACACCGGAGAGCCCGGCTAAACTCCGTAACTGATTCACACCCACCTGATACCGCGCGAGTGCCTCAAGTTGGGCGTCTCCCCCGTAGTTTGAAGCCAGACTGGACAACCCCTCCAATCGGGTAGGCCGTGAATCTGCGGGTAATCTTTCAAGACTGCTATCGACGAATTGTGAAATCCACTTATCCGAGTCGTTCTGGCTGGGGTCGATGCCATATCGTTTCATCAAGGCTTTTTCTCCCAAGACCTGCACCGCGCGACTGTTCAGAAAGCTTTCGGGTATTCCTCTGGACTGGGGGCCCAACTCGGCAATAACGATGTTTCGCGCCTCGATCCATTGGCCTCGGGTTACGGTCTCTCCGTCCAGTTGGCCGTAAACGCCGGTCTCTGACTGGCGCCCTTGGCCGAAGACAATCTCCTCGGCATTTGGAGTGAACAGAATGACAAAACTAAAGACGACCAGAGCGGCTATCACAAAGAATAACCCCTTCTGTTTTTTTCGGATATATTGAAAATCGATCATGTTCCTTCAAAAAAGGACAGGGATTCTACTCCCCGCGGCCATGAAGGGTCAAACGTAAAAAAGATTATTTTGTGCCAATTTGACCCACCGGGTTGCAACCCACTTGGCCAAGCGCGACACTCCCGGCACGGATGCGGATCATTGGAGGCACATCGGCTGGCGCAACAATCAAGGTTCCCAAGGGGCTCGGGGTGCGTCCCACGCCGGACAAAGTGCGACTGGCCATCTTCAACAGCTTGGCCGGTTTTGCCGAGGGTGCGCGGGTGCTGGAACTGTTCGCCGGCACCGGTGCGTTGGGGCTCGAGTGCCTCAGTCGCGGCGCGGCCTCGGCCACATTCGTCGAGTTGTCCGCCAAGCACGCCCGAATCATGCAGGCCAACGCCCGGGCGATCGGCACCCCGCTTGGCCAAGCGCAGTTCAAAACCATGGATGCGTTCGTCGCGCTTGGCCAACTGCGCGGCAGCGGGGCTAAATTCAACCTCATCCTGGCCGACCCTCCCTACGGCGACAAAAACATCAACAAGCGTTCCGAGTCTTTCGCCCAGCAAATGCTCGACGACGAGAAGCTCCCCGCGTTGCTGGAGCACGGCGGCCTGTTCGTCCTTGGGCACACCAAGCGAGACACGCTGGAGTTCGCCGCGCCATGGGAACAAAAAAAGACCCTCAAGCACGGAGACACGCTCATCGAAATCCTCCGCTTGGCCAAGGGATAGATGAACCGGGAGGGGCGAGTTCCACCTCGTCCGAAAAAACGGGGCAAGGAGGAACTCGCCCCTCCCGGCCTCTCTGCAACAAGCGGCCTTGCAATGCGGGGTGAGTTGTCAAATTATCCGCGCCCCGTGATAAGCGAGACAAACCTGTTACCCGAACCGAAATTCCTCCCCGAACTCCACCCCACCTACCGCCCGGCAATCCTGGCCAGCCGAGCCTTCGAGCAGACCGCACGCGACACTGGCTCGCCGGTCGATATCGGGATCGCACTGGAGCAAGCCGACGGCTCCGTTTTCCACCATCGAACAGTGGTCTTCCCGGAGGATCACGCGCTTGCGGAAAACAACTTCCGGCATGTCGAGCGTATCGTGAAGTTTCTGCTCTGGCAGCGTGGCGGCTGGAAAATCCACCTGAGCGGTGCCGAGAGCCTCGTGCCCCGGCTTCAGGAACATTACAGGGCAAATGCGTTCGGCAAATTTGACGACGACGTGATCGGTGTTCGGAACAACGGGCAGTCGATCGAGGTGGTTGGCTGCGCTGAACTGCCGGCGGAACATTCCGAGGCCCGGCCGATCGGCCGCAACCTCGACGGTTGCCGGATCGGATTCGACCTCGGCGGCAGCGACCGAAAAGCGGCGGCAGTCATCGACGGCGAAGTGAAGTTCAGCGAGGAAATCGTCTGGGACCCCTACTTTGAGCCCAACCCGGATTACCACTACAAGGGCATCATGGATTCACTCAAGCGCGCCGCCGAGCATCTGCCCCGCGTGGACGCCATCGGCGGGAGCGCCGCCGGGTGTTACTCGCACAACCGGGTGACGTGGGCCTCGCTGTTTCGCGGCGTCAGCCCGGAGCTTTTCGACGAAAAAGTCAGGGGCATGTTTCTGAAAATCGCCGAAGAATGGGGGGTGCCGCTTGACGTGATCAACGACGGCGAAGTCACCGCGTTGGCCGGCTCGATGGCCATGGGGAAGAACGGCGTGCTTGGCATCGCCATGGGCACGAGCCAAGGCGGCGGCTACATCGACATGGAGGGAAACATCACCACGTGGCTCAGTGAACTGGCTTTTGCGCCGGTCGATTTGCATCCCGAGGCGCCGGCGGACGAGTGGTCGGGCGACCTCGGCTGCGGCGCGCAATACTTTTCGCAACAAGCCGTGGGCCGCCTTCTGCCGGCCTCCGGCATCGAGTACGACGAGACGCTGAAATTGCCGGAACAACTGAAGATCGTGCAGGCCCTCATGGAGCAGGGAGACGAGCGGGCACTGAAAATTTACGACGCCATCGGGATATATCTCGGCTACTCGCTGGTGCATTACGCGGAGTTTTATGACTACGAATACGTGCTTCTGCTCGGCCGCGTGACCACCGGCCCCGGCGGCGAACACATTATTGAGCGCTCCAAGGAAGTGATGGAAGCGGAGTTCCCCGACTTGGCCAAGCGCATCAAGTTTCACATCCCGGACGAGACCGAGAAACGCCACGGCCAAGCCATCGCCGCCGCCAGCCTGCCGAAGATCAGCTAGGGGACGCAGGGACGCGTCAAGCGGGGACGCAAATTTTCAGGATTCAAGACGATTTTCGGAGTCAATGTCGGGACACGAATTTCACGAATTTTTTTTTCGATTAGGAATTTGTTTGAGATTTCGATTTTATGATTTAGGGTTTTCAAAAATAATCCGTATCCCTTTTCCAGCGGTTACTCCGCTTGGGTGCGGCTTTTCAGGAAGCTTTTCAACACCTCCGGGTTGCTCTCGAAAAACGAGGCGAGATCCTCGAGCGAGCGCACCGTGTCGCGGCTCAGGTGATGCTCGATCCCCTCTATGTCCCGTTGCTGTGTTTCGCCATCGAGTTCGAGCAGTGAAAAAAAACGGGACAAGGTCGCGTGCCGCCGCTGTATCCGCTCCGCGACCTCCCTGCCCTCCTTGGTCAGCACCAGTCCGCGCTTGTATTTCTCATGCTCCACGAACCCCGTCTCGCAGAGTTTCTTGACCATGTTGGTGACCGATGCCTGACGAATTTTGAGTGAGTTGGCGATGTCGACCACCCGGGCTTGGCCCGTTTCCTGGACAAGTTCCAAGATCCGTTCCAAGTAATCTTCAGCGCTTTGACTGGGGGAAGTTTGCATTCGAAGTAGCGTCTTCGGCTATTTGCCCCGTCGAAACCAACCGCGGGCGGGCGCGGCCTCCTTGGCAGCGGCGGGCTTGGCATGGCGCGGCTTGGACGAAGATAGCGGGGCGAGTTGGCTGCGAAGCAACTCGCTGCGGGCGGCGGTCAGCGCCATGATGAATTCATCGTACGACTGGTAACGGTTGGCCGGTGACTTGTCCATGGCGCGGACGATGGCATCGCTCGTCGGGCGGGTAATGGACGGAACCAGTTTATGCGGCGGTGTCAGTGGCTTGTTCAGATGGGCCAGGACCACGTCGTCAATCTCGGGCGCCTCGAATGGGGTTTGACCCGTGAGGGAGTGATAAAGGGTTCCGGCCAAACTGTACATGTCAGCGAGGAATGTTTCCGGTTCGCGTCTTAATTTCTCGGGCGCGATGTAGTACGGCGTGCCCCAAATCTGCTCGGAATAATCCACCCCCACCTCGGATTTGCAGGCCAAGCCGAAGTCAACCAGCTTTGGCTCGTTGTTGATGTTGAAAAGAATGTTGCCCGGCTTGATGTCGCGGTGGAGCAGCTTGTTCTTGAGCGCGGTGTCCAGCGCGGACGAAATCTTTATCCCGATGTCGAGCACGCGCAGTTCCGGGACGGTGCCGAGTCGGTCGATCAAGCGATCCAAGCTTCCGGCCAGCGCCAGTTCCATCACGAGATAAAGCTGCTCATTGTATCGCCCAAACTGGTAAAGATGGATGATGTTCGTGTGGTTCAAGCGGGCCACCGCCCGTGCCTCGGCGTAAAACGACTCGAGCCCTTCCTCGTCGTCGGCCAGTTCCGGCTGCATCAGCTTGATCGCAACATCCCGCTTGAGCACCGTGTCGGTGGCCCGGTAAACCGTGCCCATTCCGCCCGCGGCGATTCTCGAGTTCAACTCAAAATGCTCGAGCATCATCGGCATCATCAGCTCCGCGCCGCACTTGGTACAGTCCGTTGTCTCCAGCGGTCGCAGTTCGCCGGGAATAAAGGCGTTGGCTCCGCACGACATGCAGTTCACCAGCTTCAGCGGCTTGCTTTGTGTCTCCTCGACTTCCGAACTCACCGGCGCAAACTATCACACGCCCCCACCGGTTGCCAATGCCGACAAGCCAAGCGCTTGGCCAAGCGGATATTAAACCAAACCGACCCCGGCGCACCGTTGGATTGGTTTGACTCCCAAACTTTCCTTGGTAATCTCCGCGCTCTTTTGCCGGGGCTTCACACCCGGCACCCCCAATCAAAGCAAGGTTTATGGCAGCAAAAAAAGCTACGAAATACGTCTATCACTTCGGCAAAAAAACCGACGGCAACGGCAAGATGAAGGCGCTCCTCGGCGGCAAGGGCGCGAACCTCGCCGAGATGACACGCATCGGTCTCCCGGTGCCTCCGGGATGCACCATCACCACCGAGGTCTGCACCTACTACAACGACCACAAAAAGTCGTACCCCAAAGTGCTGCAAAAGCAAATGGAGAATGGGGTCGCCCGGATGGAGCGGCAACTCGGCAAGAAATTCGGCGACAAAAAGAACCCGCTCCTGCTCTCCGTCCGCTCCGGCGCGCGCGAGTCAATGCCGGGCATGATGGACACCATTCTCAACCTTGGCCTGAACGACGAGACGGTTGAGGCCTTGGCCAAGTCCAGCGGCAACGCCCGCTTCGCCTGGGACAGCTACCGGCGCTTTATCCAGATGTACGGCGACGTCGTCATGGGCGTGCAAAAACTGCCGACCGAGGACGAGGAGCCGTTCGAGATCCTCATCGAGCAGGTGAAGAAGAAACTCCTCGGCAACGCTCACGCCGATGACACCGATCTTTCCGCCGAGGATTTGCAGGTGCTCGTTGCCGAGTTCAAGAAGCTCGTGAAGAGCCGCACCGGCAAGGCGTTCCCGAATGATCCGTGGGATCAGCTTCGCGGCTCGGTCGGCGCTGTGTTCAGTTCTTGGATGAACGACCGCGCCATCGTTTACCGCCGCAAGTACAACATCCCGGTCGAGTGGGGCACGGCGGTCAACGTGCAATCGATGGTGTTCGGCAACACCGGCGACAACTCCGGCTCCGGCGTCGCCTTCACCCGCGACCCCGCCACCGGCGAAAACGTTTTCTGGGGCGAGTTCATGATGAACGCCCAAGGCGAAGACGTGGTGGCCGGCGTCCGCACACCGGATCCCGTTGTCGGCCTTAAGAAAGTTTTGCCCAGCGCGCACAAGGAACTGCTCCGCATCTGCAAGGTGCTCGAGAAACATTTCCGCGACGTGCAGGACTTCGAGTTCACCATCGAGGAGGAAAAAGTGTTCATGCTCCAGACCCGGAACGGCAAACGCACCGGCTTGGCCGCTGTACGCATCGCCTGCGAGATGGTGAAAGAAAAACTGATCACCTGGAAAGAAGCCGTGACACGCATCCCGGCGGACGACTTGGATCAGTTGCTCGCCCCGGTCTTTGACCAGGCGGCGGTGAAGAAGGTCAAGACCATCGCCAAGGGCCTCCCCGCTGGCCCGGGTGCCGCCACCGGCAAAGTGTACTTCAACGCCGACCGCGCCGAGGCGGCCAAGGCCAAGGGCGAGGAAGTGTTACTCGTCCGCCTCGAGACATCCCCGGAGGATTTGCGCGGCATGATCGCCGCCAACGGCATTCTCACCGCACGCGGCGGCGTCAGTTCCCACGCGGCGCTCGTCGCCCGGCAAATGGGTAAAATCTGCGTTTGCGGCGCTGCCGGCGTGCAGATCAACTATGCCAAGCGCACGATGAAGATCGGCAAAACGAACTTTAAGGAAGGTGATTTTCTCTCAATCGACGGCACCAGCGGCGAGATTTACGCGGGCGAAGTCAAGACCGCCCCGTCGGAAGTCGTCCAAGGCCTGCTCGAGAACAAGGCCGCAGCCAAGCGCAGTCGCACGTACAAAAACTTCACGCAGATCATGGCTTGGTGCGCCAAGGCCGCCAAGATGCAGGTTCGCACCAACGCCGACTCACCGGACCAGGTGAAAAACGCCATCGCATTCGGCGCGACCGGGGTCGGCCTGTGCCGAACCGAGCACATGTTCTTCGAGGGCGACCGCATCGACGCCGTGCGCCAAATGATCCTCGCCGACAACGAGGCCGACCGACGCAAGGCAATCAAGAAACTGCTCCCCTACCAGCGCAAGGATTTCGAGGGCATCTTCAAGGCGCTCAACGGTCTGCCGGGCACGATTCGTTTGCTCGACCCGCCGTTACACGAGTTCCTCCCGCACGATGCCAAGCAGATCGGCGACTTGGCCAAAAAGCTCAAGGTCAAGCCAGCCGAGATCAAGCAGCGCGTCGACGAGTTGCACGAGTTCAACCCCATGCTTGGCCACCGCGGATGCCGCCTGGCCATCTCCTACCCGGAGATCGCCGAGATGCAGGTACGCGCCATCTTCGAGGCCGCCGCCAACATGCAGAAGAAAAAGATCAAAGTGAACCCGGAGATCATGGTGCCGCTCGTTGGCTTCAAGAAGGAACTCGAGTTGCAGACCGAGATCGTCCGCCGCGTAGCCAAGGAGGTCAGCAAAGAAAAAGGCGTGAAACTCAAGTACCTCGTCGGGACGATGATCGAGGTGCCGCGCGGCGCGCTGACCGCCGACGAGGTGGCCGAGGTCGCCGAGTTCTTCAGCTTCGGCACAAACGATCTCACCCAAATGACCCTGGGCATGAGCCGCGACGACTCCGGTTCCTTCCTGCCGAACTACGAGGAGCAGGAAATCGTCACGAACAACCCGTTCGCCGTGATCGACCAAACCGGCGTTGGCCAGTTGATGGAGATCGCCGTGACCAAGGGCCGCAGCACCCGCAAAAACATCAAGCTGGGCATCTGCGGCGAGCACGGCGGCGAACCCAGCAGCGTGAAGTTCTGCTACGGCCTTGGCCTGAACTACGTGAGCTGCTCGCCCTTCCGCGTGCCGGTGGCCCGCTTGGCCGCCGCCCAGGCCGCCTTGGCCTAATACCAAGCGGTTGGCCAAGCGCAAAATATTCCACAAACGCCCGGTTCCCCGCCGAGCGTTTTTCTTTCCCCTTGACCGTCTGCGGGTTGGCCAGCAGTTTTCCCGCGTGAGAATTCTCTTCACGACCCTGTTTTTTGCATTCCTGACCGGCTTGGCCTCGGCGGCGGACATGGGGCGCTCTGTCGTTCAGGTGTTGGTGTACAGCCAGACCCCGATTTGGGATGCCCCGTGGCGAAACAACCCAGTGGCCGGCTCCAGCGGCACCGGGTTTGTGATCGACGGCGATCGTGTCATGACCAACGCCCACGTTGTCAGTTGGGCCAAGCAGATTGTTTTGCGTCGGTTTCAGGATCCTCGACCATGGCTTGCCCGTGTTGAATACATCTCCCACGAATGCGACCTGGCTGTGCTCAAGGTGGACACTCCCGGTTTTTTTGACGGACTCAAGCCCCTGCCCCTTGGCGGGTTGCCGAAAGTTCAGTCCACAGTGGTGACCTGCGGTTACCCGGCCGGAGGCGAACAGATCAGCTACACCCGGGGTGTTGTCTCCCGCATCGAGATGCAGAATTATGTGCACATCGGCAACAGGGCGTTCCTGTCTGTGCAGACGGATGCCGCCATCAACCCCGGCAACAGCGGCGGGCCGGTTTTCCAGGGCGACGAGGTGGTGGGAATCGCCTTCATGGGCACTCCGGGACTGGAGAACACCGGTTTCTTCATTCCGTCGGCTGTGATCAATCATTTTCTCGAGGACGTAAGCGACGGCAAATACGACGGCTTCCCCAAGGCCGGTGTCCGGATTGTTTCCCTCCAAAACCCGGCGTATCGCCGTTATCTCGGCCTGCCGGTCACCGGCGACGGCGCGAGGATTGACAGCCTCGCCGATTACACAGAGAAGGCGGGCCTCCTGAAAAAGGACGATGTCATCCTCGCGGTCGGGGAACATGCCGTTGGCAGCGACGGCACGATCCTGCTGGAAGGCAATCGCGTCTACTGCACCACCGCATTTCAGGTGCCTCAGAAGGGTGAGAAACTTAAGCTGAAGATCTGGCGTGACAACAAAGAGGTCGATGTTGCGGTGCCAATGGAAGTGCGCGACGATGACATCAACATCGGCAACCTGTATGACGCCCCGCCCCGATACTTTGTTTTCGCCGGACTGGTCTTTACGCCGCTTACGCTCGATTACGTGAAAACCTTCGGGCGCAACTGGCGCGGTGTTGCGAATTCGGAGATGATTTACGAGCTGTACTACCGGCGCAACGAGACGCCGGCCAAGGTTCGCAAGGAGCCAGTTGTCCTTGCCACGACCCTGGCGCACCCGGTAAACGCAGACATGCGCCTGGCCAGTCGGGTGATGATCGACACGATCAACGGCAAACGCATCGAAACCCTCGAGGATGTGATCGCTGCTTTCGAGGAAAACACAAAACCGCAGCACATGATTCAGTTTATCTCGGGCACCGTGGAGTGTCTGGACAACACCCGGGCTGAACTGGCCAACCCCGAAATTCTTTCAACCTACGGCATCCAAACCGATCGCCGCCTATGAAAATTAAAACTCCACTAATTTTAGCCTCCTGCATCTTTGCGACGGCGTCCGCTGTTTTCAGTCAGGACGCCCCCGAGCCGGACTGGCAGGCGAGCATCGTTACTTTTGACATCACGCGTATTAACTTCAACTTCCGCATTCCGTGGGATAAGCGGGCGCAAACCGCAGCCAAGCTTGGAACCGTCATCGAGGGCAACGAAATACTGACAACCGCCCAGGGCTTGGCCAACCGCACATTGGTTCGACTGCAAAAAGGCGGTCGCGGCAAATGGTACAACGGCAGCGTCGAGTGGGTTGATTACCAGGCAAACCTCGCCGTCGTCGCCGTCAGCGACCCGGCGTTTTGGGAGGGATTGGTGCCGGTGCGTTTCGCCCATGCAAACGAACTGAAGAGAAACCTGCAGATCGTGCGTTGGCGCGGCGGGAACATCGAGCGGCGGGCGGCGGAGTTCAGCCGCTTCAGCGTGGCGGACGCCAATTTCAACCAAGCGCCACGCATCGAGATGAAAGCCAGCTCGGAAATGGAGGGCGCCGGCAGGGGTGAGCTCATGGTGTCGGGCGGTCGCGTCGTCGGCCTTGTGGCCAGCAAATCCGGCAGCACGTGCTCGGTGATCCCCGCCCCGTTCATCACGTCCATCCTCGAGAAACGCGCCTCCGACGACTATCGGGGTCTTGGTTTTTTCGACTTCGTTTGGCAGCCGGCATCAAATCCCGCCACGACAAAATATTTTGAGTTCAGCGGCCAGGCCGGCGGCGTGCTGCTCATCAAGCCGTCAACCCGCCCGGGAGCCAAGTCGCCGCTCAAGCTGCACGATATTATTCTCGAGATTGACGGCTACCCGATCGACATACAGGGGGATTACCTCGACCCCGATTACGGTCATGTCATCATGGAATACCTTGCCTGCCGCAAAAAATGGGCGGGCGACATTGTTAAATTCAAAATCTGGCGGGACGGCGAGAAACAGGAAATCGATTATGTCCTGCCGAAGGCTGATTTCTCAAAAAACCTCATCATCGACGGCCCCGTTGGCAAGGAACCCACCTACGTGATCGCCGGCGGGTTGGTGTTCGTGCCGCTCTCGGCGGAATTCCTAAGCAGTTGGGGTGATAACTGGCAGCGAACCGCCCCGTTCCGGCTGGTTTACTACAACAAACAGAAAGCCAAAAAAGACCAGCCGTCGCTGGTGGTTTTGTCGCTGGTATTGCCGGATAGCTACAACATTGGCTATCAGGAACGGAGCATGCAAAACCTTGTCCTCGACCGGGCGAACGGCAGGCAAATCTCCAAACTGGACGACCTGATTGGTGCGCTCGAAAACCCGCAGGACGGCTTTCACGTCTTCCAGTTCAACAAGGGAAGCTCCGTTCAAAAAATCATCCTCGACGCCGAGCAACTGGACGAAGCCAACCAACGCATCGCCAAGCGTTACGGCGTCGCCCGGTTGCAAAAACTCAAGTAAGCTCGTCGAGCAGATGCCACACGCGGAGCGCTTCCGACACGCCCCACGCTTGGGCATCGCAACCCCGTTGCCGGTGCGGGGCATCGCCGTCGAGAATCTCCGGCACCTGGCCAAGGCAACCCTCGTTCATTAACCCGGCGACACTTCCCAAGTAGCCCTTGGCCGCCTCAACAGCGCCGGGATCGCTTGGCCAGGCGCGAACGAGCGCCTCGCAAAACTGCGGCAGAAACCAAGTCCAAGCCGTGCCGTTGTGGTAGGCCGGTTTGCGGCGCGCATCCTCGTCGCCCTCGTAGTGTCCCCAATAGGGATTTGCCGGGTCGTTGAGCAGTTCGCCGTCGTGCCGAACCTCGTGCGGCGTCTGCGCTGGCAGCGGAGCGAGCGAGCGCACCGCACCGGGAACGAGCAAGTGCCGGATGGCCGCATCGACGTTGGCCCGGGCGATCGAGCCGCTGACGACTCCCAAGCTGACGGCGATCAGGATGTTGCAGCGAAGGTTCGCGTCGGTCGTCGCCTCGGCGGCGGGTTGCCCCTGCTTGGCCAGGAGACAGTCGGCAAGCCAACCGCGCTCATCGCACCAAAACAGATCGACGAAACTTTGCTCGGCCTTGGCTAAGCGCGAAGACCACCCGCCGCTTGGTTCCAGCTTGGCCAAGTGGGCAAGCAGCCGAATCCACAGCGCCTGAATTTCAACCGGATACCCCACGCGCTGCGTGCCGGCCGGATGATTGGTGTCCATCCAAGTGAAATGCACCGGGCTGAAAACCAAGCACGATTCAGCATCCATCCGTATGCCTTTGGGAGTTCCGCCGCTGTAACTTTCCCCGATGCTTTTGACGACGGAAAGGAACGTCCGACTCCCCTCGCCCACTTTTTGAGCGTAAAAAGCTTCACCCGATTTGTCCACCAACTCCTCGATCGCCAACGCCAGCCAAAGCGGCGCATCGGACGTTTCGCGGTTCGAGTCGTTATCGCCAAAAATAGCGTTAGGAATCGTGCCGTCCTTTTCATGTGACGCGAACAAACCGACAACGGCCCGTGCATCGTCCAGCCGCCCGGCGGCAATCAGGCCTCGAACGGCAATCAGCGAGTCACGGCCCCAGTCCAAAAACCAGGGGTACCCGGCAATGATCGACTTGCCCTCGCCACGCTGCACCACGAACGCATTCATCGCAGAGTTCAGCGTTTGGCCAAAGCCATCCCAATCGTCATCCCAACCAATTTCATCTGGGCAATCCGCTTGGCCAAGCGTTTGCTCAGTCGGCTCGTTGATTGAGATCAGCAACTCGGCCGCTTGCCCAAACTGTATGGGCAGTTGAAACCATCCGGGGCTGAAAGCGTCGCCGCTGGCAACTTGGCCGCGAGACGCTTCGACTGGATGCGGGATGTCGCGGCACCATTCCTCCTCGGCAAAAAACCGGCCGCAAGTTGCGAGGGCAACCAAGCGACGCTCACTCGATGGGACGAACTCGAAACCAACGCCCTCGGCCAACGGGCGGGTCGCTTCACGAAAATGCTTCTCGGTTTCGGCGTCGAGCTTCGTTTCTTCATGAAAACTTCGATCCTCAATGTCCAAGCGAACGGTTGCCTCCACCTTGTCTTCTTGCCCAATCCCCTCTGCCTCAAGCCGAAACTGGATCGCGTTTTGTCCGCGAGGCATTTCTGCTGTAATTTTAAGCCGAACGGAACGCCCCTCGCCTGCCGGAACTTCGAGTCGCCACCAAGTACGCTCTCCCGCGCCAAATGAGATCATGCGTGTGCGGTCCAGTTCAGACAGAAAACCATTCACGTCCACCCAGACGCGGAGTCGCTTGGCCATCACCCACCGATCCACCGGCAGGGTCAGGTGCAGATTGGCCGCCAGCACGCAATCGTACTTGGACTGTAATTCACCCAGCCACGCGCTCATCCGGGACATGGCTCCCCGTCCGTTGGTGAGCAGGCTCATCGGCAACTGCCTGCAGTCCAGCAATTCAAAATTAAAAAAGACCGAAGCCGCCTCCGGCTCAACCGGGAGAAACTCAATGGCCGCTGAAATGCGGCAAGTTTTGTTGCCGTAAGCGATCAACTCAAGATTCCAAGTCTCGTTTAGACAAAGGCATTCGAGAAGCGCGAAGTGGCTGCCGTTGACGAATTGGCTTTGTCGATTGATTGAATCATATAGGCTTTCATTATCGCTTAAGCAAACACGGAACGGGGAATCGTGCTCGATGAGCAAGTCGTGCCCGGCCGGAACTATCGTGACTCGGTTTGCATTGCTGACAGTCCAGCGGATCACGCTTGGATAAGCGTCGGAATGGATGCCGGATTCAACGCATTGCGCGAGGCGTTCGGGGATCGGTGGCTCGGTTGGTTTTGGCTTGCTGTGTTGCAGGCAGTGAACGGCGCCCTTGACCAAGCGAAATCTTGTGGTAGTCGAAGCGCTCTCCCTCCCCCTAGCCCTCTCCCGTTGGAAGAGGATGTTGTCGGTGTTCGGCGGCGCTTGGCCAAGGAGGTCGGTTGGTTGTTGCCAAGCGGGCGGCAGGGCCAACTCAAGTTCGTTTTCTTTGTCGCAGTCGAGGTTGGCGAGGATGAGCAAGTCGTCGCCGTTTTTAGATTCGCGCAGCAGGGCGAACACAGGCGACTCGTCCGGGCTGAGCCGGGTGAGTTTTGTGCCGTCGCGGAAGCATGGGTGCGTGGCGAGCAACTCGTTCAGTTCGGCGAGTTCGGCGACGATGTTTTCGTCCGCGCCCCAGTTCAAACCGGCGCAGCCGTGGACGTACATTTTTTGTTTGGCCAGCCACTCGACGCCGCACGTGAAGCCGTAAGCGCCGTTGATGCTGGTGAGCGCGCTGAGCCGGTTCCGGAGCAGCGACCAGTCGCGGCCTTTTTCGGCCAAGCGATTGTTGTCGTGCGTTTCGCTGTAATGAACGAGCAGGCCGATTCGGCTGCCCTGCTTGAGCGCATGGTCGAGATAACCGGCGACTTGGCTGCCGGAGAATTCCTGGAACAGCTCCGAGTAGGCCCACTGCATGCCGCCCTCGGTGAGGCGTGTTTCGGTGTCGTCCCAGCCGCCGCCGAGGCCCTCGAGCAGAAAAACAGTGTCCGGAAATTTCAGGCGAACTTTTGCGGTGATATAGCGCCAAACCGGCAGCGGCACCTTGTAGCCGGCGTCGCAGCGGAAGCCATCGACACCACGGCGGCACCACGTCAGGAATGCTTCCT
>Ga0066376_10002925_pt1 | contig 15649 bp, 16 predicted proteins | sample Knorr_S15_td_Bot_FD_77009 | JGI IMG/M metagenome (GOLD analysis project Ga0066376, IMG submission 77009) | Marine microbial communities from Southern Atlantic Ocean transect - Knorr_S15_td_Bottom_ad_5009_LV_A | ecosystem: Environmental > Aquatic > Marine > Oceanic | place: Southern Atlantic... | reverse complement strand
TAATAATGTAGAAGAAGTATTAAATGTTTATGAGCGTATAAATGATTTAGAAGATGGTGATCAAATGGATGAAATTCAAGGACATTTTGTAGATGAAATAAATAAATATTATGATGAAGAAGATGATGATAAAAAAATAAGAGAAGAAATGATGAAACTGAAAAAGAAAACTTTAAATAATTTTTATGATTGTTTCAAAAATAATAAAGATAGATTTGATCCATTTATCCAAGTAAATTAACGATTAAAATTGATAATTATTTACTTTACAATAATAATAAAAAATGACAGAATATATTTCAATAACAGATTTATGCAACATTTCTTATAATAATCGTTCTTTTAACGTTTTTTGTAAATTTCATGGAGATAATTTGCAAAGAAAATATAATTGTAAAAAACAAACAGAAAAATGTATTTATGATACACAACAAATGTTAATGAATAAAGGAATTAATTTTGAAGATAATGTTTGTAAATATCTTAAAAATAAGTTTCCAAATATCAAAATAGAGGAATTTAACTATAAAGATGGTTCTACAGAAGAAGGAAGACAAAAAATGCGTTTTAGAATGATAGATTATATTCGGCAACAAAGACCAATAATTTTCCAAGCATATCTTTGGGATACTGATTTAAAAATTCATGGATATGCTGATTTAATTTTAAGAAATGATATTATCATTCAACTATTTGATAATTCAAATTTACCAGATAATTTTCAAAAATTACATAGGGAAGCAGTATTAAAAGGAAAATATTTTTATGTATTAATCGATGTAAAATGTAAAAATGTAAAAGTTGGAAATTTTGATAATTTTTTAATTCGTGATATTAAATCTAAACACGAAGATTATTGTTTTCAAGTTACTGCATATTATGATATGTTAAAAAAAATAACAGATAAAGACTTACTTATACCGGAATTTAGCTGTATTTTAGGAAGGAAAGTTTGTATAGATAGAACTCCTACTGAAACGGATAGTTGTTTCAAAGCAATGGCATTTATTTCTCATAGTGGTAAAAATTATAACAAACTAGCAAATAAACTAAAGCAGAATGTAAAAATTTGTAATGATATGAAAGCGAATGGTCATAAATGGGATATAAGAGATAAGGATTTTAAACAATATATGCCGAAAAATGATCAAGATTATTATCCATTTAATAATTTAAAAAAAAGAATAATTAATGAATTAAATCCATATAAAGAACAATCCGATGATAATAAATCATTTAAAAATAAATTATATATTAGAAAAAAATATTATAAAAGATTAAGTAATATACAATATACAATAAATTTAGATTTAGAATTTTTAGATTCTTATCATGTAGATGATTTTCGCAATTTTCCAAATATATACGGATTTTCTGGTCTTTATATGATTGGATTAACTGTATATGAAGGGAATGTATTATTCGAAAAGAAGCAATTTATTATGAAAAAATTAACACAAGAAGAACAATATAATGTATGTAAAGAATTTAGCGATTATATTGAAAAGTTAACAGATAATTACAAAAAAAGTTTTATAATTCTTCATTGGTCTCATGCAGAGAAAACACAATTTAAAACATTTATGAAAGAAGAATCAAAACATAAACAATTATCATTTTTCAATAATTTTGAAATAATTGAAAAAAATAATTTCTTTGATTTAATGATATTATTTAAAGGAAATAAAGGATTAAATATTCCTGAAATTCCATTGCCTAAAAAACCAGGATACAGTATAAAAACTGTTTTAAAATTATGTAAAAAATATGGTTTAACAAAATTGGATTGGGAAGATAATGAAATGGATGGTAAAAATACAATATGTGCTGCGTTAATGTATTATAGTGATCCTATTAAATATTCCGTTATAATGGAAATGATTAGTCGCTATAATATTATAGATTGTGATGCGATGTGGGAACTCCGAAATATTTTATTGAAATATACTTTGATAAATATACATACAGAATAATAACAAAATCCAGTCCAATTGTTTACACATCTAATAGACTTTCCGTATAATTATTTTCTAAATTTTCTTCATAATTTTTTAAAATTACTTCATTCTTTTTTCTACATTTTGATAGAAATAAATTAATTAAATATATACATCCATTAATTATTAAATAAAAACTTAATCCAAAAACAATACCATTTGGAATACTTAATGTAAATGGCATAGTAATAATTGTTATAAAAGATGGTATTGAAATACTATAATCATCCCAATCAATATTTTTAACATTACTAATCATCAATGAACCAATTAAAATTAATACGGGTGTTGTAGCATATAATGGTATACTTTCAATGATTGGTAATATAAATATAGATACTGCAAATAATAAACTAGTAACAACAGATGATAAACCAGTCTTACCCCCGGCTTTAATTCCGGCTATCGATTCAAGATGAACAATTACAGGACTACATCCAAAAAAAGATATACCAATTGTTCCTAAAGCTGCACATATATAAACATAATTAGTATTGTAAGTATTACTATTATTACTATTATCACAATTTTCTTCATCACTTTCCTTACGATTTTTCTCACGATTTTCCTCACTTTTTTCCTCATTTTTTTTTTGTGTTTCTAAACCTAATATATGATTTAAGGATAAAATTACTCCGGAAATATCCAATATAAGAACGAGTGACATAATAATAGTTGGTAGAATAAATTTTGAATTATAAATATTATTAAAATTAATTTTATTTGTCATGTAACTAAAATCAGGTTTTTGATAAAATTTTTCTGGAAAACTACTATCAATAATCCATATAATAATCGATAATAGTATAACAATTAATAAGTTTCTACCATAAACATTATAATAAGATAAAATTGTAAGTAAGCATAATCCTAAAAGTGAAATAATAATATTGCAATTAATATCATTTAATTTAATTAATGTTATATCATCATGAGTTACCAATTTAATATTTTCATAAGCAATCATAGATATTAATAAACCCATTCCAACAACAATTGAATGTTGTAATGATGTTGGTATATATTTAGTTAAATTTGTTATTTTGGTTAAAGTGCAAATTAACACTATAACACCACTACAAAAACAAATAAATTGTATTTCACCAATATCCATTGAATAATTTTGAGATAAACCATATGCAACAAATGTACTCAAACCAAGACCGGGTGCAATACCAAACGGTACATTTGCAAATACTCCACATAAAAATGTTGAAATACATGTTACCAATATTGTAGCAAGTATTGTATAATTTTCGTTATAACCACCTTTTTCAAGAATTTGTGGATTAAGTGTTATAATGTATGACATTGTAAGAAATGCAACAATGCCTGATTTAATTTCATTCATAATTGTAGAATTTCTTTCATTTATTTTAAAATATTTGATTATAAAATTTGTCATAATGTTAAATTTTATTATAAATTTATAAATTTTTCAATTTTAAAATTTATAATAAAATTCTGAACTATTATCCGTTCGTTAAAAAAAAATATATACGTAATGTATTTATAAACATGGGAAATTGTTCATGCAAATCTGCGGAAGATGTAGTCGAAACTATTGTAGACAAAGTCGAAGATATCGTCGAGGATATAGGTGATGTAGTCGAAGATGTAGTTGAAGATGTAAAAGATTTTGCGGAAGATGTAGGTGATGTGTTCGAAGATATAGGTGATGTGGTCGAAGATGTAGTTGATATAGTAGAAGATGTAATAGAAGATGTAAAAGATTTTGCGGAAGATATAGGTGATGTTGTTGAAAAAGTAGTTGATATAGTAGAAGATGTCGTAGATACAGTAGAAGATATAATCGATTAAAATCAATTTATTAAGATAAATACATTTTGTTTTTGATAATATTGTTTAATATTTTGAAATTTTCCTGAAACATAAACAATTAAACCTCCACAAGATATTATAATAGAATCATTATTTATTTGGAAAACTGTCCCAAATAAAACATATTTATATTTTTTCAGGATTTCATTATTATAATCAATATCTTCATATGTTAATATATCACCTTGTTTATTCAAACCATCTCTAATAACAAAATCGATATTTGTTTGAATATTAAAAGTGCTTGGCAAGTCAATGATAATATCATTATCATTATTATGTAAATTATATCGAACCGATTTATCAAAAAATTGTTCATCATTTTTTTTTACAAACATTTTTGAATTAAATAAATCCATATTAGTATTATAATATAATATAATTTATTTTAATTAAATTTTAATTTTGCTAAAATAAATGCTATAATTTATATTCAATCATCATCAGTGGTAGTATTTTGTGCAATCTCTATATTGTTATCTGTTTTTGAATATTTAGTAATAACATAAAAATTATTAAAAAATACTAAAAACATTATAAATAATTTATTAAAAGTTTCTTGATTCATATTTTTAAAATCTATTTCCAAATAGATACAGAAACAAAAAATAAAAATAAATTGTATTTTTGTCATTATATATATATAATGATTTAAAAAGTAAACAAAATTAACTTTATAAAATTTATAAAATTTAATCAAAGATAACTCTATTAAATAACTTCTACATCATCTTTTTCAGATATATGTTTAAAATGAGACAAAATAGAAGCTATATCCTCTTCTTTTTTATTACGAATAAAAGTAGCTATTTTAGCACATAATTTATGTAATAATACATTCATTCCTAAATAATTTGAAATAGGTAATAAGCTTATTAATTGAGTCAAATCTGGTATCATTTTATCTGGATTATGAGTTGTATCACAATCGTTCGTTGTATCGGAGTCGTTAGTTGTATCGGAGTCGTTAGTTGTATCGCAATCGTTAGTTGTATCGGAGTCGTTAGTTGTATCAGAGTCGTTATTTTTAACTAGCTTTACTGGAACTAATCTTGCAAGAAAATCAGCATCCCATTTATCTTTAAGATTTTTTGTCATATCAGTATTTTCCAATGGCATATTAGGAATATCAGTATCCTCACCTTTGTGGTAATTCATATATTCTTCAATATATTGTAGATTTAAATCAGATACATTTTTTAAAACAATATGATTCCCAGGTAAACCAGCAGTCGAATCACCATCTAACATCCCTTTTAAAAAATCTGATATTACAACATATTTTTTATTAATAATACACTTATAACCACTACAAGATATAAGTGTAATTAAACATTCGTCGTCATCATCTAATCCAATACAAGGATCATTAACAGTTTGTGACATTTTTATTTATATAAAATGTTATTCTTAATAAATTTTTAGTATAATTGAAGTATAATTGAAGTATAATTAAAGTATAATTTACAACAAATTATTTAGAATTAATAAATTTAAATAAACAAATCATTTTTTAATTTTATTTTTTTTTAATTTATCATTATTAGAAATTAATTCACTAATATTTAAAACTAATTTATCTAAATAATCTTTATTATTCGTATTTTCATTATTAAGTTTTTCAATAATATCAATATTATGTTTTTGCATTTGTTCCAATAGTTTTTGATTTTTATTATTTAAACGATTTTTTTGTGTATCAAGTGATTTAATTCGTGTTTGTAATTTGTTAATATTTTTTGTATCATCAGAAGATTGTTTTTCTAAATTTTGAATTATATTTTCAAATAAATTACTTTTTTTTTCTAATTCTTGTCCAAAATCAAAGGTGCTTTCTAATTCTTTTTTTAAAGAATTATTAATATTATTCATATCTTTAATTTTTTGTAAATTATTTTTTTCATTTTTTGATGATTTATTATTTAATTTATTAAATTCATTTTTCAAATTATTAAGAATATTTGTTAATAATTCAATTTCATCATCCAATAATATTTTTTCATCATTTAGTTTATTAATATTATCAATCAATAATTTATTCTTATTAATAAAATCTAAATTTTTTTTTTCAAATATATTTGAATTATCAATTAATTGTATATTTTTAATTTTTAAATTATTATTTTCATCTTGTAAATTCTTTAAGTTTAATTCTAATAATGAATTTTTTTTATTATTTGTATTTATAATATGTTCTAATTTTTTATTTTCATTTGATAAAGATTTATTCCGATTAGTATCAAAGCCAGTAAATTTTAATAAATCCATTTATATAAATATATATATATATAAATAAATATATCTATATTTATATCTATATCTAAATTTAAATATTTTTGAATTTATTATATCCAATTAATCTTTGTTTAGCATATTCCAAAAAATAAAAATCAACTTTTGAATATTTATTTTGCAAAAGACCCCACAAACACCAAAACATACAAGATATTGGAATATAAAAATTAACTTCTTTTTTTAACAAATTAATATCAATTGGTATCAAAGAATATTTAATATAATATGTATAAAATGATAGTTGTTCTTTATTAGTTGGAAACAAATCCCAAGAACAAGTATTACCCATATGTTCACAAAAAAGATTCGCAATATCAAATCCTCTATAATTATATGATGCATATTCGAAATCAATAAATTTAATATCATGGTTTTCTTGATATATCATATTTGTTGCAGTAAGATCATTATGACAAAAAATAATAGGCGATTGAATAAATTTTTGTTCTGTTTTTTTGATTTTAATTTCTTGTCCGATATATTGAATCATTTCTTTAATACTTTCATCATTTTTATATAATTCAACACATTGTTCATACCATAAATCTATTTTGGACCAAAGAGATGGATTCTTCGGATAATTATTTAATATATTAAGAGAATGTAATTGATATAAATTTTTGGCTAATATTTTATTAATATTTTGATTTTTTAAATCGTGAAAATTTAATGGTCGTCCTTCAATATAACTTTCAATATATCCACCATTAAATTTTTTTAAAATAATTCTTGAAATATTATATGATTTAAGTTCATTCATGATTTCATATTCGAAATTTCTATTAATAAAATTATGAGTATTATATCCACATTCACGAATAATAAATTTTTGATTATTTTCAAATGTAATTAGAAAAATTTTGTTAGTGATGCCACCACTTAATTGTTTTAAATCAATATTTTGATATAAATCTTTATTCAAAGATATAAAAGCTATTGATAAATTTTTAATAAAATTTTTATTCATGTTATCCATATTTACATTATAATAAAGAAATTTTTCTAAATATCTTTATTATTTTTGATAATAATATTAAACTGTAAAAATTATACGCCTATGACTATAAAATAATGTATAATTTATAATTTATATAATGACAGACAATAAAAATATATTAAAAGTAGGATATGTTAGTTATTTTGGAACTTATAATCCATCTTTACGAACACCGGATATTTTTTCAAGAATTTTGCCAAAAACGAAATATAAAATTATTTTGGATAATTCGAATCCAGATATAATAATTTCTAATAAACAAAGATGTCCAGTTAGAAAAGATTTGATAAAAGGTGTAACATTTTTTCATACAGGTGAAAACTATAGACCAAATTATTCTCAATATGATTATTCATTTGCCTTTGATCGTTTAGAAGATAGACGACATATAAGGGTAACATCATTATCTTATTATGGATTAAAAAGATTTAAAAAGGATTATGACACATATGATGTAAATGATATTTTAAATAAAAAAACGAAATTTTGTTGTTTTTTAGTAAGTAATCCAAGTTATAGAATACGAAATGAATTTTTTACAAAATTAAGTAAATATAAAAAAGTTGATTCAGGTGGTCGTTATAGGAATAATATTGGACATAGAATTATTCATAATACACAATGGGTAAAAGATTATAAATTTATAATTACATTTGAAAATGGCAGTTATCCAGGATATTGTACAGAAAAGATAGGTGTAGGATTTAAAGCGAACACAATTCCCATATATTGGGGTGATTCAACAGTGGCAATGGATTATAATGATAAATCATTTGTAAATTGTCATAATTTTTCAAATTTTGATAAGGCAATAGAAAAAATTATAGAATTAGATAATAATGATGAAATGTATAAAAATATGTTAATAGAACCTTGGTTAAAAAATAATGAAGTTCCATATAAATTATCAGATAATTATTATATAAAACGTTTTAATACATTATTAGATGATGTTAGCAATAAATTATAGCGAAGTATATACTAAAAAAATGTAAATATCAAAATTTTTTTCATCTTTTTCTATAATATTGAAACAAAATTTTAGCGAAAATTACACTAATTTTTTGAATTCTTCATTAGCTTTGAAAAACCCAATTGCACCTGGACGATATCGCCGTTCAGTCGCAATTCTCCGACCCAAAAATCCCCTAAAAGTCTTCTGTATCATAATTGCTGGTGGATATTTCATAAAATGATTATACTCGTTAAAAGTTATTTTCGTTCCTGTGTCTAAAAATGAGTCGCTTAATATGTTCATAAAAATCGGAAACCAAGATGCCGTAGATAAGATGATTCTATTTTTCATAGTAGAACCATTTGACCAATATGAAATAATGTCGACTGCGTCTTTGCTTCCTTCTTTATTTTTGTTCTTATAAAATAAAATTTTTGTGATTACGACGAGATAGATTTCGTCACCAACTATAGTCATATTCGGATCAAAAAGCAGAATTTTGTAAAATTTTATTGCAGTATTGATATAAAAACAATAAAATCAATTTTTGTTTTATGTAAAGTGTATACCAAAGACTGAGTTATGATTCAGTATGTCTATAATTTAAATTTTCCATCAAATGCAATTATATCTTCAGAACATGAAAATGTATGTGTTCCAATGATTTTATCTTCCCAATTAGGATAAAATCTTCCAATTTCTTTTTCAATATAATTAGTTCTACTAAGAACTGTTATATGATAAAAGATAACACAATATCCATATCTTGGTACACAACATTGTACTGGTCTAATAATTTTACCATTATGACGGAATACTGGTCCAGCCATTCTTCCTTGTAATTTATTAGTATTATTAAAGTTATGATGTTGCCATTGTTTTGCTAATAAATCATATGAATAAAGAATAGTAAAATTATTAGCATTTTTGATACAAGTAAATAGCCACCAAATGCCATTTAATTCAAAAATAACTGTATCACTTGCCCAAATTCCAGTTAATATTGTATGAAATTTTTTCCATTCAAATGGAAATCGAGCAGATTTATATAATTCAATAGTTCCATTTTTTGTTGTTTCGGGAACCATATAAATGTCATTTCCATCAGAAAAAACATAAGGAAAAGATAAATGATATGGTTGCTCAAGAACCTGTATGGGTTTAGATATATTTAAATTTTTATCAATAGTAATACAAGATATTTTACCTTTTATATAATCATATTCTTCAAAAAAAATATATGTTTTTGAACCGAATTTAAATAATTGTGGATCAGCATAATATTTATTTTCAGGTGCTTCTATTTTAATATAATCATTATTTTGACATAATTTTAATTCTTTATCATATTCTGTTTTTTTTTCAGAATTGCTTAATATTTTATAAGATTTATCAACACTTTCTAAAATTGTATCAAATATATGAGACAAATTTTTATTAGAAGTATCTGATATAACTAACAATTTTCCAATTTTTTTTATACATTGTTTATATGCATTTTCAATATCTTCATTTGAAGATGTTTTATTTAATCCTAAAATAGCATAAAAATTTTCAATACCATTTTCAAGTTTATCATTAATAGTATATTTTTTAATATATAAATTATATTTATTTATTTTTCTTAATTGTTGTGGCATATCAGTATATATATCTTTACGATAATAATATGGTAAAGAAAACACAAAAAAAAATTGAAAAATTAGTATATTATATAAAATTAACAATAATGATAAATATAGAAACTATAAAGATAGAAACTATGAAGATAGAAACTATGAAGATAGAAACTATGATACAAAATTTTGACAATTTATTAATAAAATTGCAAGATAAATCAATAAGATTTTTAGATAATGATTTTCAAAAATTAGATGATAAATTAGATGATAAATTTCAAAAATTAAATATTGGAAAAAAAAGGAAAAGATATAATAAAATAAAATTAAGAAAAATGCGATTTAAAAGACCATTAAAAAGAAGAAAATGTCCAAAAAAAGAAACAGATATTATAGTTTATGACAAATATTTCCTTAATAAAATTTTTGATTATGTTGGTTCAATAAAAAAAAAACATAGAAGAATTAAATATATAAAAGATATAAAAAAAGAAAGTTTAAAAATGCAAGATACTTCTGAAAAAGATTTTGATTTTACAAATCAAAATAAAATAGAATTAATATCAGATAATGAGGAAAATGAAGATAATGAGGAAAATGAAGAAAATGATTCTAATGCTGAACTGGATGGATATGAATCTGGATATGATGAAGATTCTGATTCCGATTCAGATTCAGAAAAAAAAATTTATAAATATAAAGACGATTTTGATACAGATACTTATATATATAATAATTATTTGTTGTATCCAGATGATATAGATTATTATAAATATCATCTTGGACTGAACTAATTGCATTAAATTATATAAAAAATACAATTATCTTAGTTCTTGGTATCTATAATTTATAATTAGTAAAAAAATCCAAGTATATAAAAAATCCAAGTATATATATATATATCATGACAAATTATTATGATAAATTATATGTAAAAATGAGAAATGATAAGAGAAAACGAATATCTATTTTATTTTACAAAACATTTTCATATGATATTAGTAATATCATATCCAAATATATTGCTGATATATCAATAGAAGAATGGGAAAATCAACAAGAAGAGAATTGTTGTACATTAATTTCAATTATGTCAAAATATTAATCAGTCCATAATATATTTAGTGTGTGTGTGTTATTTTTTTTTTAATTTTTTTTAATTTTTAATAAATAAAAAAACAGAGCACTTCTTTTCTTCATGTTGTGACATAAGATGACATCGTGCCGCATCGTGTGGCACTCAAATGAGAAAAAGACGACCATGAGCGGTCTCAACAACTGTTGGTGACAGTCGGTGTAACTCGGACCCGATGGTCCGAATTATGCGAGTCTTTCGAATTCTTCCTTGGCTTCGAAGTAACCTGCGGCACCCGGACGGTATCGCAGTTCAGTTGCAGCTCTTTGAGCTGTAATCGCCTTCACCTTCGCAGCTCTCCTCCGACCCCAAAAACCTCGTACGGTCTTCTGAATCGCGATTACTGGATGTAATGTAACTCCGATGAAATCGAGAAAGTCTGTTGGAGTCACATTCGATTGTATATCATCTTCGCCGATAGAGGCTGTTGCCATTCTCAGCCAAGACGTCGTGTACGCAGACTGTGGGATTACCACTTGTTCCGCCATCAATGAGTTATGAGACCAACGTGTTTCCACATAGACTCTTCTTGCATCACCATGTAAATTCTTTATTACTATGATGGAAATAAGATGGTTATTAAGCATCTCTATAGGAGCAAACATAGGAAATCTAGTAGAAAACATAGTTGTTTGTCATAAGTATTAAATAAATCGTTTTTTATTTGATATGATATGGTATTAAAATATTAATCAGTCCATAATATATTTAGTGTGGGTGTGCTCTGTTTTTTTTTTAATTTTGTAATAAATAAAAAAACAGAGCACTTCTTTTCTTCATGTTGTGACATAAGATGACATCGTGCCGCATCGTGTGGCACTCAAATGAAAAAAAGACGACCATGAGCGGTCTCAACAACTGTTGGTGACAGTCGGTGTAACTCGGACCCGATGGTCCGAGTTATGCGAGTCTTTCGAATTCTTCCTTAGCTTCTTCGAAGCCAATGGCATCTGGACGGTATCGCAGTTCAGTTGCAATTCTTCGACCCAAAAATCCTCGGAAGCACCTTTGAATCGTGACTACTTCTTGAAGGCTTGTGATATTAATCAGAAAATCGGAAAATTCGGACATATTCGTTCCTGCGTAGAGTGTGTAATTCTCAAACATTAACCACGGAGTGGTTCCTTGATTAATCATATCAACGCTGTATTCAGAATTCAGACATTCTCCGTTATGGTTGCGGGGAAAAGTGATTCCGAACGGAAGGTCTATGGTAACTGAATCTACACAATTATATGGTTCGCTAGCATTATGTTCGTAGGGAACATTGTTCCAGTCATCACCGAGATGAGGCCAATTAATGTCGCAATCCGTCCAATATAGTGTTACACTGTTGTCATCGTCATCATGTGCATAAGAGTTAGAGTGTTCTTCAACGTAACAAAGAGCCATGATGTAAGCAAAGTCTTGTTGTAGATGTAAGCAAAGTCTTGTTATAGATGTAAGCAAAGTCTTGTTATATATATAAGTAACAATAAAATCGTTTTTTATTTTTATAATCACTTATTTTTTTACATTATTTATAATTTTGTCTTAAATATATTTTTCCAAATATTATAATTTGGTTCAACCGGTATTTTAAATTGTTTTTTTTTTAACAAATTTTTAATATTTTCAGGAATAATAGTTTTTTTTCCTAATGCTTTTTCTACGGTATCATTAAATTTAATATAATGTGCTGTAGAAACTATGATTCCTATTGTATTCGGATTCATATTTGATAATAATGCATCAGCTGCGCATGCTGTATGAGGGCACATAATATAATTAAATTTATCATAAAAAGATTTAATAACTTGTAAAGTAGTTTGGTCATTAGTAGTATGTCCAATCATATCATAAAAAGATTTATTATTATAAATATTTTTTTTATAAATTACAACTAATCGTTCCAAATTAGATGGTCTTGAAATATCCATAGCATTAGAATAAGTTCTAACAACATTTTTTTGCTCAAATTTATTAGTATGAATATATTTAGCAAAAGAATTATTAATATTACAAGCTCCTATCATAAATTTAATAGGAAGACCTAATTTTTTAGCAATAGCACAAGAAGTAATATTTCCAACATTTCCACTGGGAATGGAAATTGTGATTTCTTTTTTCTCAGTTAATAAAAGAGTTTCTTTAACTATCATAAAATAATAAAAAACTTGACCCAATAATCTTCCAATATTGATTGAATTAGCAGATGATATTTTTTCATTAATTTCATTATCAAGAAACGCTTTTTTTACCATATCTTGACAAATATCAAAAGTAGTTGGAATTTCATAGGCTGTAACATTTTCCCCTTGACTTGTCATTTGAACTTCTTGAACATTACTAACCATTCCTTTTGGATATAGAATAGATACTTTAATATTTGTTAATTCACAAAAAGCATCAGCTACCGCACTTCCAGTATCCCCACTTGTTGCGGTAATAATATGTATTTCGCGAGAGAAATGTTGCATCATTCTCGCTAAAAATCTTGCTCCAAAATCTTTAAATGCCATAGTTTTACCATGAAATAATTCAGCAACAACAATATTATCAGATAATTTTTTAACAATTAATGGAAAATTAAAAGCATCATTGCATATAATAGATAAATCATTTTCTGAAATTTCACATTCTTTATCGAAATGTTTAAATATCGAAAAAGCGATTTCTGGTAATGTCATAGATGAAAAGTTGTTTAAAAAATGAGTATTCATTTTTTCAATATTTTCAAAAATCCATAATCCGCCATCGCTTGGCATAGGATTAAATAAAGCTTGTTCAAAAGAACAGGTTATATTTTGATTTTTTGTACTAATTAATCTCATTTTTTACTTATATATTATATTATAGTTAATTATATTTAATATATATTAAATATATAGAATGTCCGAAAATAGAATTACATTAGAGCAACGAAAAAAAATTAATAATGCAGCATATTTATCAAGAATTAAGAAATATATTTCTGATGAAAAATATTCATCAAGTCTTCAGAAAGCAACTGAAGATAGAAAACAATATTTATCAAAAATACCAACTCAGGTTATTACAAGAAAATTACTGGATTCCCAAGAGGTAGATTATCTACCTACAGCCGTGGAAAACAAAACAGTGGCTGATGTTCCTATAGATACATATAATGATGATGTACTCGGAGATAATGATGAGAGTTTTAAAATTTTATTAGCATTTTCTGTATCAGATAATAATCAATTTCAAATAGATAGATTAGCAGTTACAAAAGAGTATAACATGAGAGTATTTAATATGACAGAAGCACATAAAAAATTTAATTATATAGATAACAAACATGATAATGTGGAGGTAAAAAATAAAAAACTATTTAAAGCAATTTTTATAAATTTATTAAAAATATTTCAAAAAAAAGGCACGCCATCCAATTTAATTAAAATTAAACAATATAGTGGAAACGAAACAGATAAAATAAGGTATATTAAGAAATTGTATTTTAGTACTCAAATGCCGAAGTTTATACCTTCTATTATACAAAATGTGGAGGAAACTAATAATGATGTGACTAAAAGAGATGCAGTAATAATAGATTACGGAATATCGAGATACATGCAAGCATACACAGCCATACAAAAAAATATATTTAATGATATTTTGGTAAGAGGTTTGACTGATAAATTATGTATTCCACATTTACCAATAATAACTATTCTGCCTACAAAAAAACAAGTAGAAGATTATATAAGTATAGTTAGTAATATTAAACAGTATCAAAATACTCCGAGTAGTACATTATTAAGTACCTTGCAAAACCAAGGAGTAATACTGACAGATATACAGAGATTTCGTGTATCTCCAGCTGAAGAAGAGATAGAAAAATTAAAAATAGATTTAAAAAAAAAAAGGTATAAAAATAAAATAAAAGCAAATGTATGGCTAGATATACAACATGGTTCGACAAAAAACGAGATATATATAAAAGATTTTATATCCAGAATAAACGAAGAATCCAAAATAAAATATGCATTAGAAACTTGTATGGAAAGAAATAAGGAAAAATTCGATTTTAATTGTGGGGTTTGTCTTCCTCTTTTGGTTCTACAAAGATTTAAAACTTTTAGCAGTGGAAAGATTACAATGGGAGAAAAATATGCAGCAAATCATGCAAATTTATTAATATTTGATACAAGAGAACAGGACAAAATAAAAGCTTATATTTTTGATAGTAATTATACACAAAATGATTATATAAAAGAAAATGTAAGTTATCTTTTAAAAAAAATAGAAAACAAATGGAAAACAGATAATAAATTATATAGATTTGAACAACAAGATAATTTATATGTTAAAGTTATTGATGGTGAGTTCTCTAATTTTCCTAAGGAACATGTTCTCAATAGTATGTTTGAAGGAGATGGAATTTGTGATACATTGGCTACGTTAATTTCAATTATATGGGGTCGTTTTTGTTATAAATTTGCTGACTTTCCAACAATGATTAAAAGTATGAAGTTTATAATGGATGAAGGAGTCGAATTACGATTGTCGAAAGAGCAAGAAGCTCTAGAGGCAACTATAGTAGCTCAACGGTATTCAAAAGTGTGGCTCGCTAGTAGAGCGAAAAAAAGAGTAGAGAAGGCTGAGAGAGAGAGGGAGGCTGAGAGAGAGGCTGAGAGAGAGGCTGAGAGAGAGAGGGAGGCTGAGAGAGAGGCTGAGAGAGAGAAAGCGCGAAGAGAGGCTGAGAGAGTGCAAAGAGAGGCTGAGAGAGAGAGAGTGCGAAGAGAGGCTGAGAGAGAGGCTGAGAGAGAGGCTGAGAGAGAGGCTGAGAGAGAGAGAGTGCGAAGAGAG
>Ga0066376_10002924_pt1 | contig 15650 bp, 16 predicted proteins | sample Knorr_S15_td_Bot_FD_77009 | JGI IMG/M metagenome (GOLD analysis project Ga0066376, IMG submission 77009) | Marine microbial communities from Southern Atlantic Ocean transect - Knorr_S15_td_Bottom_ad_5009_LV_A | ecosystem: Environmental > Aquatic > Marine > Oceanic | place: Southern Atlantic... | reverse complement strand
TCATGGACCAGATCGATGGAGGCCGCCGCGCGGTAGTCTTCGCAGCTCGCATGGATCGTCGCCGGGTCGCTGAAGCATCGGAGATACTCGGCTCGCGCCTCGGGCGTGATCGCTCCCTCGGTCTGGCCCCATCGCCCGAGCAGTTGGTCGAGGTAGTAGGCCGGATCGGTGCCGATCAGGGTTTCCGGAAGATCGTAGGGCTGTATCAGGAAGAACCAGTGGTAGTAGGCGGTGGCGAAGGCCTGATCGGTGGTCGCGAAAAGCTTGTGGGTGGGCACGATATCGAGCACGGCGAGGCGCGAGACGGCGTCGCCGTGATCGAGCGCCATGCGATGAGCAACCCGCCCGCCCCGATCATGACCGGCGACGAAGAAGCGGTCATGGCCGAGCTGGTTCATGACCTGGAGCTGATCGAGCGCCATGGCGCGTTTCGAATAACCGCCATGATCTTCGCCTCCCGGTGGCTTGGCGCTGTCGCCATAGCCGCGCAGATCGCTTGCCACCACGGTAAAGTGACGCGCCAGGCGTGGCATAATCTTGCGCCACATGGTCAAGTTCTGAGGATAACCGTGGAGCAACAGCAGAGGCGGCCCCTCGCCTCCCGTCACCAGATTGATTTCAGCGCCGTCGGTGGCAATGCGCATGGGCTTGAAGTGGTCAATCATGGGCCGTCCTAAATGATTTATAATCCCGAAGAAAAGGCAGGCGCTGGCGAATGGCGGGTAAGGTTGATATGTCGATATCCGCGGTGATCACTGTCTCGCCGCTGCCGGCCCGCGCCATGTCCTCGCCCAGGGGCGAGATGATCACGCTGTCGCCGATATAGTTCATGGCGCCCTCCGTGCCCGCATGGTTGGCATAGGCGAGAAACACCCCGCTCTCGAACGCCCTGGCCCGCATGACCTGGCGCGAGACGACGCGCCAATCGATGCCGAGAGCGGTCGGCACGATGACCAGGTCGGCGCCGGCAATGGCGCAGGCGCGCACCGCTTCGGGGAATTCCGCTTCATAGCAGATCAGAATCCCCGCCTTGAGGCCGCTATCGAGGGTGAAGATCGATGCCTCGGAGCCGACCGTAAACAGGCTTTCCTCATAGGGTGTGGGCAAGGCCCGCTTGCGATGGTTGATCCGCTTATCGCCGGATTTGGAGATATAGAGCGCCGCATTATAGAGCTTGCCGTCGGCCGATTCCGGATAGCCGTAGACCAGCGCCACACCATGGTTGCGCGCGATTGCCGCCGCCGCCTGGGACGATGGGCCATCGCTCGTCTCGGCCCACTTGGCGATCAAGTCAGGGTCGGCAAAGCCCGAGAGAAACAGCTCCGGGCAGATCATCAGATCGAGGTCTTGCTGGGCTTCAAGCGCGGCGTCCAATCTGGCGAGACGCTCATTCGGTGTCGACGGAGCCGCTTCCGGTTGGAATATGCCGACCTTCATACAACAATCAGTTCGCGGGGATAGCTAGTCAAATAATCACAGCCGTTCTCGGTCACGACGATGGAATCGCCGATGCGGCCGCCGCAGACCCCATCGACAGAAATACCGCCATCGACCGCGAAGGTCATACCCGGCTGCAAAATGGTCTCATCGCCGGCCTTCATTTCCGGCGCTTCCAGATAGGACATGCCGATGGACCGTCCGGTTCGATAACCGGTGGCGTAGCCGCGCTCGCCATAAACCACGTCGGCGGCGGCGGCGATATCTTCGGCCTTCACGCCGGGTCGGATCGCAGCCACGGCGGCGGCCTGAGCAGCGATTGCAGCCTCCTGGACCCGCGCCGCCTCATCATCGACCTCGCCGATAAAAAACATGCGATCGAAGCCGAGCTTATAGAGCTTGAACTGGGCCATATTGCAAAAGCAGAAATAGACCGGATCGCCGCGCTCATACAGCTTCACGCTGGCGCGGCGATGAACCATGGAGGTATCTCTGCCGCTTTGCAGAACCTGTAGATTATGGATCATCGGCGAGATGAAGGCGTCCCAACCTTTACTCGTGAGAAACCCCGCCGCCTTACGGGTGCCGGCGTTGATTACCGCAAGCGCTGATTCATACTCCGGCGCGCCCTCGGCGAGTGAGCCTTCGGCCGCCGCCATCATGGCCCCCGCTATCTCGCCGGCCTTGGTCATGACGGCGATTTCCTCAGGCGATTTGATCATCCGCATGGCGCCGATCAGGGGTGCGATGTCTTTCAAGGGGACGGCAGGATAGCGCTCGTCGAAAAAATTCCGAACCAGGGCCGGAAGGAGATTACGTTCCGCCCAGATCGCGGCGGGAGAATCGCCGATCACCTCTCCCAGCACTGCCGCCCAGCCGCGTTGACCGGCATCTTCCCAGCCCCGCACATCCTCGACCCAGGTCATGGCGCCGACCATTTCACTTTCCATGCAGGGCGTGACCACGACCGGCGCGCCGTCGGCGGGCAGGACCAGGAAAGTCGGGCGGCCAAATTCCATCCCGAGATAGCCCCAAAAGCCCGCGAAATAAGCGATGGAACTTTCATCGGACAGGATGGCCAGATCGACGCCTTCCGCTTGCATACGCGCCTGAAAGCGCGCCGTCCGCGCCCTCGCCTGGTCGATCATGGTTAGACGAACTTCTCGCCGGGCTTTGCAATGATCCGCCGCACCATGGGCTCGAAATCTTCCAGCGTCATGGTTTCATAATCGGGGTCGAACGACTTCTGATCCCAGAGCTCACAGAATTCCGCCGTCTTCTCGAACATGGGATGGTCACGGAATTGCTCGCGCGCGTCGCGATCGCGGCCGTAGTGATGGAAATAGAAATAGCCCTGGAAGATCCCGTGGTGGAGAACCAGCCAATGGTTGTCATCGGATATATAGGGCCGTAACACCGACGCGGCGAAGGCCGAATGATTGTGCGGCGCGTACAAGTCGCCGATATCGTGGAGCAGCGCGACCACCGTCATTTCCTCGTCGGCGTCGTCATTGAAGGCCCGGGTGGCGGTCTGCAGCGAATGCTGATAGCGGTCGATCTTGTTGCCGTCGTTATTGCCGATCAGACCCTTGAGCAGCCCCATTACATTATCGGCTACCGGTATGGGATTGGCGGCCGAATTGGCGGCGAGCATGGCATAGTCCTCAGCCGTGCCGTCGGCCATATGAATATAATCGACTGTCTTGTCGAACATGATTGGTCTCCCTTCGTGCGATGATCAGAATAGGACACGTCTTGGGCGCTGTTCAACCCACCGAGAGCGCCAGGATGCGGCTAATTTGACAGAGCGGCCGGCCGGTCTCGGCGGCCCACTGGTTGAACGCCGCGGCCGTTGCCGCCTTGGCGTCCTTGGTATTCGGTTTCTTGGCGATGACGCCGGCCTCGATCAGGGCGCGCACCACGTCGCCGGTGAGCAGGAAACTGTCCTTGCCCGCCATGCGAAGGAAATAGGGGCCTGAGTTGCCGCCCAACTGACTGAAGCGTTTGGTCATGTCGACCCAGAGGCCCATGATGTCGTCTGCCGGCCAGTCCGCCAGATAGGCGCCGAAGGATCCGAATTCATCCATCACCACGACCATGGCGGCGGCGTTCTCCCGCGTCGCCTTGATCTTGCCCCAGTGACGGATAATTCGTTTCTCGTCCATCAGGCGCTCGAGCTCCTCGTCGTTCATGGACCAGACGCGGCGCGGATTGAAACCGTGAAACACCTCCTCGAAGGCCGGCCAACGGGCATCGACCATGGAATGCTTGAGCCCGGCGCGGAACACGCGCAGGCTCATCAGCGAAAAATAACGGTCATCCGCCATGGCCCGCAAATCCTCGGCGTCGACGGGAGACAGCAACAGCTCTTCAAGGGATTGGGATCCGCCGGCGCGCTTTTGGGCGCGGGCGAGAATGGGGGCGAAGCGTTTCATTACGCGGCGACTGTATCGCCCCGGCCGACGCCCGGCAAGCCGATGAAAACTTATCCTAAACGATCGATCTTGGCCGCCATGATGAAGTCGTTTTCGTGCAGGCCTTTAATCTTGTGGGTGTAGAGAACGATGTTGCAGTAGCCCCATCCGAAACTGATATCGGGATGATGGCCTTCTTCCTCGGCCAGCGCCCCCACCACATTGACAAACTCCAGCGCACCGGTGAAGTCGCCGAAGGCAAAGCGGCGTTCGATTCTGGTCACCTCGCCGTCGAGCGCCCAGCTGGGCGTCTGCCCAAGGTAATGTTTCGCTTCCTCGGCGCTCAGCGGCGGCACCCCGCCTCTGCAGGGCACGCAGGTTTTGGCTGTCAGACCAGACATAATAAACTCCCGATTCAGAACCAGCCTGTAAATTAGGGCGCAGACGGATCAATAAATAGGCCTCACTCAAGAATCGTCTCGCGTCATGGCGCCGGGGGGAAATATTTTCCCCAATCGGCAAATATTGCCGGGTGATCAGAAATAATTCCCCCCTTGGCGACAGTAAGTCACTGAATATCAAACCCATAGCATCGGCGCGGCGATGGCGTGAAATTTGCCTGTAAACCTAAGGACATTCAACCCTTGGAACCGGAAAATGCTTATTCCGTCGCCCATAGCGCCCATCGTCAAGGGGCCAGATAAGACCAATAACGGAGGGCATTCCCTGACCGGAATGTCGGATTCCAACTCCAATTCAAACAACCGAAACACACCCTGGGCGCAGGCGGAAAATGAGATAACCGAAGAGGTCAAACCCCAGGAAATCCAAACCTCTCGACTGATCGATAGAAGCCCGATCTCCAGCGCAACCCAGGCGGCGCTGCTCGCCCTCCTGTCCGAACCATTCACCGATTCAGAAAGCGGCAATTCTTTCGCCGAGCTCGTCGAAGAAGCTACAATCGAACAAAGCGCCGCCGAGGATCAGCCCGAAAGCATGGATGAAATTGCGGAGGATCATTCAGACGAATAATCCAAATCGGCTGACTTGAAGCTCAAGCGGCTTTCACGGATCACTTCTGGTTGTGGTATCGTTGCCCCACTGACTTTGCAGATGTACCGCGCAACCGGATCTGGAGAGCGAGATGATGACCTTCCGGCGGGCAACCATCGGCGATACACTCCATCTTTCGCGATTCGTTATCATGGCGGACGGAGGATGCGAAGAGGCCCTCTATGACGGGCTGTTTCCGGATCAATCGATCGAAAGCGTCCTTGAGCCCTATTACTCTCAATCAGGCACCACCGATTTCCACGAAAACCACTGGATCGCTGAACAGGACGGGCAGATCGCCGGAGCGTTACACGCCTTCCCCTTCGACGACTACGCGAACGATCCGCCACCCGATCCGCGCGTACCGGAAGAACGCTATGCAATTCTCAAACCGTTTGAAGATCTTCCCGCTCCCGGCACTTATTTTGTCAACGCAATCTCGGTTTATCCTGAGTTTTGCCGGCGGGGGATCGCCTCGTCTCTTCTGTCCTTGGCGTTCGAGCATGGCAAGGAGGCGGCATTCACTGAAATCAGCCTCCTCGTCTACGGCGGGAATACCGGAGCGGTGGCGCTGTACGAGAAACGGGGATTCAAGGTGGTGGGCCGCGAGCCGGTCGTCGAACACCCGCTCGTGCGCTACACGGGAGAGGCTTACCTCATGATCGCCTCTCTGTGAGCCCCAATTAGACAGCGCCATTGTGACGGAGAACACAGCCTGCCGTGGCCGCTTGAGTTACAATCTGTGAAGAAAATGCTATTTACTATACACCCTCTTAATTTGAAGCTTTAAAATCCGGCATGGCCTTCACCAGCGTCACATCATCGGAAATCGGTTCGACACCCTATCGGTTGGTCGTCGATATCGAAATTCTGTTTTCAGGCTCGACGACATATGTAGAAGGTTCGGGAATTATTGTCGGCGACAACGACATCCTGACGGCCAGTCATGTTGTCTATTCCGCCAATCGCACCATTCAAGACATACGGCTATATGCGGGGCGCTCCAACATTAGCGGCTCTGATGAATATTTTTATTTTTACAACGGAGACGCCGAATACGACTTCAATCCCATCGGAAACCCTGACGGAACGATTCCCTTCGATGAGGTCGGAAGCGATTATGCGATCATTGGTATCACCGAGCCTATCGGCAGCATTCTTGGTTTTGCCACTATGTCGGCCTCGGGCTTCATCGGCCTAACCACTACCGTCACCGGTTACGGATCAAACATCGGCGTCGATATTTTATCCAGCGATCCAAGCGGCACAACAACCAGCATTGATAAAACCACAAATATCATCCGCTATACCAACGAGGCCGCTCCGGGCAACAGCGGCGGGCCGGTTTTCCAATCTATCGATGGTGAGTTGACGGTCGTTGGAATTGTTTCCGGCGCCGGCGGTTACGGCGCCTTTCTGGATACCGAGACGATAGAGATTATCAACGCCAACATCATCGCAAACGATACGCTTTTAGACATCACTTCGATTCAAGACAACAACACAGACGACACCCTCGTTGGGACTGATGGCCATGATTCCCTCAATGGCGGCGCGGGAGACGACACTCTCACTGCAAGCGGCGGCAATGATTTACTAATCGGAGGCTCCGGCGCCGACATTGCCCTCTACAGCATCGACCGCGCTTCGGCCTCTGTGATCATTGAGCCGGATAGAACCCTGGTTACCGTGAACTCGGAAACCGACGGCTTGATGACGATTGAGCGTATTACTTTCTCGGATGGAACGCTGGTTCTCGACGTCGAGAATGACATCGCGGCGCCCGTCTACCGGCTGTATAGAGCTTCTTTTGGCCGGAACCCGGATGACGTCGGTTTGTCATGGAACGTCGCAGCCCTTGAAGAGCGCGGGCTAACGCTGAAGGAGCTGGCCAACGCATTCCTGCAAAGCGTAGAATTTACTGATCTTTATGGAAGCGACGTTTCCGTTTCAGACTATGTGAATTTGCTCTACAGCAATGTCTTGGATCGCTCACCGGATGATGGCGGGCTGGCCGCCTGGACGAGTAACTTAGACGCCAACGTAATCGATAGAACCGACGCCCTGCTCGGCTTCTCCGAAAGCGCGGAGAATATAAGCGCCGTGGTCAGCGATATTTCCGCGCAAGGGATCTGGTTGATCTAAAAAAACTAGCCAAAGGTATCCGGCGGCGGCAATCCTTGTAGAACATATGAATCGATCCCGGCGTCCAGCTTGGCCAGGATACCTTCCTCCTTGGCCATGCGCGCCCGGCTACGGTCGAGCAAACCGGTCATTTGATCCGGCCGGATGACGACCACTCCATCGGCGTCGCCGACCACAAGGTCTCCCGGATTGACCGCCACGCCGGCGCAAGAAATGGGTGCATTGATGCTGCCGCCGAATCCCTTGTGCGGGCCGTTGGGCACGACACCTCGGGTGAACAGGGGGAAGCCTGACTGGCGAATTTCTTCCACATCGCGAATGCTGCCATCGACGACTATGGCGCTGACACCCTTGACCTTTGCCGCATGGGTCAGCACGCCGCCCCAGACCGCCGTATCCATATGACCGCGCGCATCGACCACCAGGACACAGCCCGCCCATGCCGAGGCCAGGGCATAATGCAGGGGTGCATTGTCACCGACCATACACTGCACGGTGAGCGCCTGGCCGGCGAAGGTCATGCCCTCGGCGATAGGCTTTATGGCCCCCGCCATGGTGCAGGACCGATTGAGTTCATCGCTGATCACCGCTGTCGGGATGGAACGCCATACGGCGAGGTCTTCGTCGGACAGCAGGGCCTCGGGTGAATCGTTTATGATGAGTGACATGCGCTCTCCCGGTGATAAAGTTCTATGAAGTCCCTGCGGCGTTTCTTTCACTAACGATCTCATCACCCATGGGCTGCCAGTTGCTCATGGAGAGAAGATGGCAGTAGACCAGGGGGATCCAGCCGCGCTTGCGCCATTCGAGAAACACATCGTCGGGCAGGTTAGTGAATTTCTCTTCATCGATAACCCGGAACCCGCTCAGCGATATTTTTTCACCTGTAGTCAGGGTGAGCGCGGCTTGGTTATCCACCAGAAGGCCGTATTTTTCGAGCGTCGCCGTGAATTCGAGCGTGAAGCTGTGCTGCCCTTGATAGGTGGAACAGAATTCCAGGGCTTTCTTGCAGATCTCTGAAGCTTCATCGCCTTCGAACAGGGAGTTGCCTTCATCGCCATAGTGAGACGCGGCTTCATCGATACAAAGGGTGAATTGAAGCTTGTCTGGGCTTTCCATCAGTATGAAGGGGTAACGGCGCACATAAGCGGGAATATAGGTTTTGGCGCGCCAGGCGCCATCTTCGCCGGACACGAACTGGTTCCTCGCGCCGCTCAAACCCAAAACAGCGACCGGCACCACCGGGGCGGCGGCGGAAAAGACAATTGGGTAATGGCGCACAGCCTGGGAAAATTCCATCGCCGTCATGGGCACCGAATTTGTATCCTTGGCGAAGCTGTAATCAGCGTTCGACATAATCGCTTTCGAGCCGTGGCGCTCAACGGTCAACGCGTGCGGGTCTGAATAGAAAAGCGGCAGCGAGGGCCGCGCGGCGTCGGGCGTAGCTTCCGGCGTTTTGGCAGCGGCCTCGGGGGTCTCGGTATTGGTGTTCGGGGACTTGGCTTTCTTGCTATCTTTCGTAGCGGCCTCTTTGTCGGCTTTTTTGCTGCCTTTTTTATCTGCTGCCACCTCGTTCCTCAAATTTACTGTGAATATGAGCCGAGAGTGGCATGAAATGCGACCTCACGGCAATGGCGGGGCTGGGGCGGGGCTGGGCCGGGGCTGACTATATCTGGGATCATTGAAGTAATTGGTCGGAGCGGCAGGATTCGAACCTGCGACCACCTGTCCCCCAGACAGGTATTATAACTGTTTCAGGCCGCATCATCGCATTCCCAAGGACACAGAAACCTTAGATTAGTTAGGTTATATCAGCATATTACCTGTTTCTTCCCATTTCTTCACGTTTCACCGAAGCGTATGTATAAACCCTACCCTAACCCCTACCCCATGCGCATTAAGGGTGAAACCATGAGAATGACCGACGTTGGAATCCGCAAACTCAAGCCCAAGACACAAAGATATGAAGTTTGGGAGGACGGTCGTACTGGTCTGGGCGTCCGCGGCAGCCCGAAAAACAGGAAAACTTTCGTCTATATGTACTGGCGGAAAGGAAAGGCTCGACGAATGACGTTGGGCATATACGGCAAGGGGCCGAATAAGATGTCATTGGTCGACGCGAACATAAAACACGCCCAAGCCATGAAGGTACTCGATGAAGGCCGCGACCCCGCCAACGAGACCGTTGAAGCAAACATAGCGGAGCGTGGTGCCGAAACCGTTACCGAGTTGGTCGAGGAATATCTTGAAAAATGGGCAAAGCCAAATAAAAGCAGCGCCGCCGAGGATGAGCGAATTTTACGGAAAGACGTAATTCCAGTTTTAGGACAACGAAAAGCCAAGGACATCACCCGCCGCGATATTATTTCGTTGCTCGACGGCATTGTTGCCCGTGGTGCTCCGGTGGGGGCCAACCGGACGTTGGCTATCATTAGGCGCGTTTTTTCGTGGGCCGTTGAGAGCGATATTTTGGGCACGACCCCATGCGTAAGCATCAAGCGCCGCTCGAAAGAGACAAGTCGAGATAGGGCGCTCAAAGATACCAAAATTCATACATTCTGGCATGGTCTCGCCAAAGCGCAAATGACTGAGGCGGTCCGCTTGGCCCTCAAGTTCCAACTCGCAACCGCACAGCGACGGGGAGAGGTTGTAGCCGCCGAATGGTCGGAGTTAGATCGTGACAAGGGGCTGTGGACCATTCCAGCGGAAAAAACCAAGAACAACAAAATTCACATTGCCCCGCTCTCACCGATTGCCCTTAACCTGCTCGACTCCATTGAGGCGATTGCGCCGGAAACCAAGCCGGGCCAGCCCCCTTCCCGCTTCCTGTTCCCCTCACTTATCGGCGACAAACCCATCACCCCGCGCGCTGTGAGTCGTGCCCTAAGCACGAACCTTGGCCTTGTCGGTGTCGAAAACGTGACACCACACGATCTAAGGAGAAGCGCCGCAACGTCTATGTCCGCGCTCCGAGTTGAGCGGTTCATCGTCTCCAAGGTGCTAAATCACACCGACACCACTGTGACCGGCATCTACGATCAGTATGAATATTTCGACGAGAAGCGCGCTGCCTTGGAACGCTGGGGCCGCAAGCTCGAAAAAGTCATCGCGGGCAACTCAGCGCCCAGTAAGGTCGTGGAGTTAGCCGAACACAGGCAGTAGATTCACCGTGGCGCGGTAAGAGAGCAGGCGACTCGAACGCCCGGCTCAGAATGTCCGCTTTCGGGGGTAAAGCGGACCTATTTCACTCATCGCCATAATGTCCGCTAATAGCCATAAGCGGAAGTATGAAGACCTTAACGAACAGACCGGTTCATTCCCCCGCCGGACAGAATATTTTGATCAATTTTTTTGATGGTAGCCATTCACTGGGCAGGAGTAGGTTTTCTTGCGAACTCGGATGGCACAGTTCGGTCTGGAATCTTTGTGGTTTACCGCAAGCCGGTCTTCGCACCACGCGGGATGCGCAAATTGAATGCAGATTATTGTACCCAGTAGGCGACTAGGACAAACCCACCCATTGCGGATGTCCCGAGGCCAACTATTACCCGTAGCGATCGACCGAAATTGGGAAGCGACCGGCTGACTAAGGCTGCCGGACAAACGATGACAACAGAAAGCATCGCCATGCCAAGCACAGACCCAAGACCAAATATTGAAATATAACCAATTCCTTGAGAGACAGTGTCGACTGCTGCCGCCGCAACGAATACCAACAGGGCCGCTGTGCCGGCCATGCCATGCATGATGCCGATGGTCAGGGTCTGGAGGTATGCCCCAGGTGATATTCGTTGGTGAAGGTGATCATGCCGAGGTTTTTCTTGCCCGCCATGATGGCCGTGAGCGTGCATATGGACTGTCCCATCCGCATGACCATGCATATGAATATGCAGCCGTTCGCACCATACGCGATAAAGAACTCTTGTCCCTAACCAAACCAGCATCGCGCCTACGGCCAACTCCAGCCACTGCGAAAGCTGTTCACTGAGCTGCAGGCCAAACAACAGGACCGCTCCGCCGAAGATCAGTAACGACAATGTGTGGCCAAGTCCCCAAGTTGCACCATGCACTATGGCGCGCCTTGATGACATTTCTCCGCTGGTAAGGCTTGCAACGGCCGCTATATGATCCGCTTCCAAGGCGTGCTGCATTCCCAACAGGAAGCCAAATCCAAACAAACTGAATATTGCAATCCCTCCTTCCTGCTTTTGAGGCGGCGGCTATTCCGGCGCCATGACCTTATCGCGATGGCCGAGTTTGCCGACGGATACCATCGTTCCGATGGCATCCAGGATGACGCGGCAGGCCAGTTGGGAGGTACTGTCGTTGACATCATAGGGCGGCGACACTTCGACCACCTCCATGGCGCAGAGGCCTTCGGCAGCGACGATCCGCACCATTTCAAGGGCTTCACGCGGTGTAAATCCGCCCGGCTCAGGGGTTCCCGTGCCCGGCGCGAAGCCTGGATCTATGCTGTCGATATCGAAGGACAGATAAACCGCGTCGGCGTCCTTCCAGGCCAGCTCAAGGGCAAGTTTAGCGGTTCCTTCGGTGCCCAGCTCCTCGAAATCCTTCATGGTGATGACACTGGTTCCACGGTCACGGGCGACTTCCGATCCGGGCCGGTTGCCGTACCAGCCACCGATGCCGATCTGCACCAGGTTTTTCGGCGGGCAGTTCGACAGGCCGACATCATGCATATGGCTGTGATGCTGATGCGTCTTATGATGCTCGACGGATTCATGATCGTTGGTGGTCCAGTACCACGGCGTTGTGTGCATGCGTTCATCCATGTCGATGTCCTGGGTATCGAGATGGCGGTCGAAATGGATGATCCCCACATTGCCGTCGATATGCGGCGCCACGCCTCGCACATTGGGATAACCCAGGCTGTGATCCCCGCCGACGATAATGGGGAAGACGCCTGACGTGTATATATGGGACACCGCCTTGGTCACTTGGTCGAATGTCTTTTCGATATTTCCCGGAATGACGAAGATGTCACCGGCGTCGCAGAGGTCCAACTCCTCGAACAGATCAACCGCGCCGTCAACGCAATAGCCGTCGTATACGGCGGAGATACGCCGCACCCCCTGGGGTCCGAATCTCGCTCCCGGCCGATAGGTCGTGCCGGTATCGAACGGCGCGCCGACAAAGGCCGCTTCATATTTTCCGATCTCGCGTATGTCCTCGCAATAGGGCGTTTTCATGAAGGTGTTAATCCCGGCAAAGGCCGGCAGATGGCCGCGGCTGAACAGCGATATGGAGCGGTCATTGATTGAGTCAGCGGCTTCAAGCCCAAGCTCAAGCCCGCGCTCGATCTCCTCCTGCTGCTTGGTTTGTGAAATCCGCGCCAGCTTTTTTAGATTACGGTTGCCGCGCAGCTCACCTGTTTTCGGATCCGGCATGTCTGGTGTCCCTTTTAAAAATCATGGGTAACGGTCGTTGGTGGTCGACGGAGCGGCTGAAATCATCCAACCGCTCCCAGCGACACGACCGATCTATAGACCGACCCGGCCTATCCATGCGTTGGAGTTATACGTCTCTGTGGCGTTTTCGGAATTCAACGCCTCAAGGATGCTGCTATCCAGGCCTTCACTGGAAGAAACCGGCGAATCATAGACCCCGGCCTCCTTATAGACGCTGCCGAACAGGTCCCAGGTGTCACCGAGATATCCAGCTTGGCAGTCCGGCTTTCCGCCGAACAGCTTGGCGCCCCAACCGCTGGGCTCTGACGGGCCAGCAGGCACGCCTTCGGGAAGACTCTGGCAAACAGCCTTTCCGTCACCAACACCAAAAGCACCCAGGTTTTGATCCAGGTTCAGCATGATGGCGCCGTACTGGGTCTCTCTCACGTCGGCGATCGGCCAATCCAGTCCCTTGGCGACAATTTCATTGCCCTCATTGGGATTTTTCTTCCACCAATCCACCGCCTCAAACCAGGAACGCAGCAGCTCTTTTGCCACAGCCGGTTTCTCAGCCAACCAGGTCTCGTTGCAAGCAATGGCTTCCGAAATCAGCCCGCGCTCCCAGGTCCGGTCCGTAAGACTGGTCTTGAGGGCATAAGCGCCTTCGCGCTCAAGGGACTGGCTGGAAAACGGCTTGTAATTAACGTCAATGTCCAGGCCCCCGCTGGTAAATGCCGCCGCGGCGTCTTGCGGCAGCATGATCTTGTGGGTCAGGGAATCGAAGGGAATGTTGGCGCCTTTCAAGGTCAGCAGCATCCACATATGATTGAGGAAGGCATAATCGGCGCCGAAGCTTTTGCCGGGGAAATCCGCAACCGATTTAATCTCTGCAGAGACGACCATCTCATCCAGGCCATAAGACATGGCGGGAATGGCGATGACTTTAACCGGTATGCCGGCGGCCCGTGCCACGACCACCGAATCCAACGTGTTCAACATACAGGGTACGGTGCCGCTGGTCAGGGCGGCATTCTTTGCCGTGATGTCTTCAATGATTCTGATGTTGATATCGATGTCCTTGGCCATGCCCTTTTCTTTGACGATGTACCAGGGTGCATAGGGCGAAAAGGAAATGATCGCGATGTCGACTTGCTCGGCTGCCCGCGCCGCCGTCGACAGGACGGTGGCCGGAACGCTCAATATCCCAAGCGCGAGCGCCAATTGGGATAGTCGCTTGGTGACTTGAAAAAATCTACGCATCTCTACCTCCTTGGTTACAGTTTTGGGATGACGATTTTGTTTTTGCGAGAAAACTCTCGATTACGCAGCCGTGTCGGTAATTTCTTCACGCATCATGGCGAACAGCCGCCGTTCCATATCCGCGTATCCAGGCTGTTCGATCATTTCTTCTTTCATGCGGAACCGTTTGCCTTGCTTAAATTCCATCGGAATATCGGCTTTTATCCGACCCGGCTGGCGGGTGAAAAAAATGATCCGGTCCGCGAGATAAATTGATTCCTCAATGTCATGGGTGACCAGGACGACAGTCTTCTTTTCCCGTTCAATCACCTCGATCATCATTTCCTGCATCTCCCAGCGAACCTGCGCGTCCAACGCGCCGAAGGGCTCATCCATCAGGAGAATTTTCGGGTTTTGCGCCAGGGTCCTACCAATCGCGACACGCTGTTTCATGCCGCCGGACAGGTTGTTGGGGTAACTGTCGGCGAATTTTTCAAGATGTACGAGGCGAAGCATGTCATCCGCCTTGGCAGAGCGCTCGGCCTTGGATATCCCCATGATCTTCATGCCGTATTCGATATTTTTCTTCGCCGTTAGCCAGGGGAAAGACGTATAGGCCTGAAAGATCATGCCCCGGTCGGGCCCCGGCCCCTCGATGGTCTCGCCGAATGTGGAAAGATCGCCCGACGTGGGCTGCTCGAGACCGGAAATCAACCGCAGCATCGTGGTTTTCCCACAGCCAGACGGGCCGATGAAAGCCACGATCTCGCCTTCGTTGAGAGTCATGGAGATGTTGTCGATCGCCGTAAATGCTCCATCGACATACTGCTTTACAATGTTCGTCGCGGATACGGCGGCAGGGCCGCTGTGTTCTGTGTTTTGCTCGGCCATGATCACGCCCTGCGCTTCACGTTCCAGGGAAACAGAAGGCGTTGTAATCCACGCAACCTCTGATCGGTCATCACGCCGAGCATGCCGATCATGAAGATCCCCGCCATAATCGTATCGACATGAAGGAAGCGCCCCGCACGCATCATCACGGCACCGATGCCGTCTTCTGCGCCAACGATTTCGGCGATCACCAGATAGGTCCATCCAACCGCGATCATAGTACGCATGGAATCAATAATAGCCGGAAAGGCAGCCGGCACGACGACTTCCAGCACCACGCGCGTGCGGCTCGCCCCCATGGTCAAGGCTGCTTCGATGTATTCCCTTTGCACCGCCTCGGTATTGTCGAGCACCATGGCGACGAGAAAGAAGACAACACCCAGAAACAGCAGGGCCATTTTCGCGGTTTCCGAAGGCCCGAACCAGACCAGCAGAAGGGGTATAAATGACGCCGCCGGGAGATAGCGCCAACCGGAAACAGTCGGGTTGACCAGGGCTTTGAATTTCCCGAAGCACCCCATGAGAATTCCCAGGGGAACGGCGATCAATGAGGCGACGAAGAAACTGCCGAAAATACGTATGCAGCTTTGCACAACGTCGGTAAGGAAGCCCTTTTCCGTATAGAGATAGATCAGTCGAGCCAAGACCTCTTCCACCGACGGCAAGAACCTGCGACCCGATTCCGGAGTCAAGTAATTACCGAGTTCCCAGGCGCCCAAAAATAGAGCCGCTCCCAGCATGCCCAGCCAGACAGCTTGCCGACCTGTCGCCGGCGACAGCAGCTCAAAAAACCGCTCCCTGGGCACGTTCGACACACCGCGCCGCCTCTGCCCATTCCCCCGACCGGACGAACCTGAACTGGAATCCATTACAAGAGGTAGCCTCCCCTGCGGGCATTTTACACACCCTTTATTTGGATGAGTATGGAGCATTCTATTCATGGAGTGATAGGCTGGAATATTTGATGAATAACATCAATTATGTTGATGATATATTGGCCGGGGAAAATTATGTCGATTGATGACGCCGGAAATAGTCGAGCATGAGCGTGCGGGCGCGATGG
>Ga0066376_10002921_pt1 | contig 15656 bp, 12 predicted proteins | sample Knorr_S15_td_Bot_FD_77009 | JGI IMG/M metagenome (GOLD analysis project Ga0066376, IMG submission 77009) | Marine microbial communities from Southern Atlantic Ocean transect - Knorr_S15_td_Bottom_ad_5009_LV_A | ecosystem: Environmental > Aquatic > Marine > Oceanic | place: Southern Atlantic... | reverse complement strand
TCAAAAAGGCCTAAGCCGACACGGGCATCCCCAGCTATCGTAGTCACCATAAATCCAGCATTGCGAACACAAGGCACACGTCGGGCACTGCCTTCAAAACTGCCCTGTGCACTCAGCCAGAATTCGGTTTCGCCCACCACCGGTGCAATAGTCAGGGGGCCAGTTGGCACCTCCAACCCAGCTGCCGCGAGCAGGTATCCGGCCAGCAAAGTTTCCGCCAGCGGAACCGGCGCGGCATGTTTACCCGCCAATCGAGTGATCGCAAATCCATCTGCGATCGATGCCCCGCCGCCCCCTGCTGCTTCAGGCACCCAGGCCTGGGTTGCCCCGGCATCCTCAAGTGATTGCCACAGTGACGCGGGCCAGTGTCCATCCTCAGCCGCGTTGATCACCTCAGCAGAGCACTGTTCTCCTAGTAACCGATCAACTGTTTCAACGATGATCGGGTCGGGCTGAATCATAAGCATGCCAGTCTGAGTTGGGTAAGCCCGTTTGATTGGCGCTTGAAGCGCGAAACGCGGACAATCAGGATTTTACGCCCTTCAAGCCGACAACGCCGATGACTCGCGCCATTCAATTTGACCCAGTTCAATTACCGCCCGAAGCCGAAGCCATGCGTGGGCGTGTGCGTGATTTTCTCGAACAAGAAGCCAGTGCCGGTACCTTTGCTCCCAACGGGTTAGGGATGACAGGCCACTCGCCTGAGTTTAGTCAACGATGTGGTGCCGCCGGCTTTATCGGCATGACGTGGCCCCGAAAGTACGGCGGCGGCGAGCGCGGTTTTCTGGAACGGTTTGTTGTTAGCGAGGAGATGATTGCTGCCGGGGCACCCGTATGGGCCCATTGGGTGGCTGATCGGCAAAGTGGACCCATGCTGATTCACTATGGTCGCGACGCCATGAGGCAGCGGATACTGCCGCGCATCATTGCCGGCGAGTGTTATTTTTGTATCGGGATGAGCGAACCGGACTCGGGATCTGACTTGTTCTCACTGCGATCACGGGCCGAGCGCGTGAGCGAAGGCTGGTCTGTTAACGGTCGAAAAATCTGGACAAGCAACGCACACCGCTCTCACTACATGATTGCACTGCTGCGAACTTCACTCGCAACCGAAGAAAATCGTCGACACGGGCTGACACAGTTCTTGATTCCAATGGATTCAGCCGGCCTCACTGTGCGACCGATTCATAATCTGACCGGTGCGCACGAGTTCAACGAAGTCACCTTTGACGACGTATTAGTGACCGATGAACACGTGATCGGCGAAGTCGACATGGCCTGGAAACAAGCTACCAATGAACTGGCCTACGAACGCAGCGGACCCGAACGCTTTCTCGAAACCATTGCTGTACTGCATGGACTCATTCATGCGGCCGGTCAAGCTCCCGAACCCAGAACCGCTGAGGGTATTGGACGACTGGTTGCTCAAGTCGCCACCTTGCGACAGATGTCTCTGTCGGTGGCTGGCATGCTGCACGACGGCAAAGTGCCGGAGGTAGAGGCCGCCGTGGTTAAAGAGATGGGGACCAACTGGGAACAGGCACTTCCCGGGACGGCTCGCGACCTGGTGCCCGACATCATTGTTGAACCTGGCAACCGCGAGCAACTCGACGAAATACTTCGGCAGGCAACCCTGATCGCACCCAAACTGACGATACAGGGCGGTACCCGTGAAGTGCTGCGCGGCATTATTGCCCGCGGCCTTGGCCTGCGTTGACCCACCGCGTGAAAGACGCCATTCGCGCTCTGTTTTGGCCTCAGTCGATTGCTTTGGTCGGCGCCTCGCCAGATCCGCAGATTATCCGTGGTCGAATGGTTGAGGCGATACTTGAGCACCCTTTTCCCGGGCCGATTTACCCTGTTAGCCGAACCCACTCACAGATTCGCGGCCTCACCTGTTACCCATCGGTTGAGGCGCTGCCCCAAGCGGTGGATCTCGCGATCATCACGATTCCTGCGCCCCATGTTGGCATGGCACTCGAATCGTGCGCCGCGCGCGGTATCCGCGCGGCCATCATCATCAGTTCCGGTTTTGCCGAGGAGAAGAGCGAGGTCGGCGAAACCCGACAGCAGGCAATCAGCGACATTGTGGCTCGCCATGGCATCGCGGTGCTGGGTCCTAACGCAGAAGGTTTCCTGAACGGACAGATGCCGCTGGCCGCTACCTTCAGTCCGACTGTGGTGCACTTCGAGGGAGAACTACAACCAGCTGGTAGCCGCGGCGCAGGCATTGCAGTGATATCACAGAGCGGTGGCGTGGGTTTTTCGTTCTTCAATCGTGGGCGACCCAAGGGACTGGTGTTCAGTTTTGTCGTCACCACTGGCAACGAGGCCGGTCTTGACGCGCTCGACGTGCTGGAGTATCTCCTCGAAGAGGACAACACACAGGTCATCTTGATGTTTGTTGAAGGCTTCAACCAACCGCAACGCCTCAGGCAAATTGCAACACAAGCAGCACGGCGAAGAAAACCATTGATCATGGCGAAAGTCGGACGCTTCGAGGCCGCCTCCGCCGCTGCCGCCTCGCATACGGCGTCGTTGGCGGGCTCGTATCAGGCCTACCAGGCGATATTTCAACGCTACGGGATTATCAGCGGCAGTGACAGTGATCACATGATCGATGTCGCCGCCGGCTTTGCGTACTTCTCTGGCTGCCTGCCACTTGGGCACCGAGTCGGTATTCTGACTCCCTCCGGCGGAGCTGGTGCCTGGTTGGCTGACCAGTGCGAAGCACAAGGGCTTAGCGTCCCCGAGCTCGACAGGTCGACGCGCGATCAGATCGACGTAAAGCTGCCGGCTTATGGCACATCAAGGAACCCTGTCGATGTCACAGCGCAAGTGATCTTTGAGCTTGGCTATGCACCGGTCCTCGAAATCATGGCGGCGTCGCCGGAGATCGATGCGATCTTGGTCGCCGGCTCACTGGCTCACCCCACCTACGTAGAGCGGGATCTCGAGGCACTGATGCGCCTTGGCCAGGCAATCAAGAAACCCGTTGTCTTTTGCGCTTATACCCGGGCACACCCGCGGGCCGTGGAGTTGCTGGCGCAGGCGGGCTTTCCCTGTCTCGAGAATATGTCTAACGCGGCGCGCGCCATCAAGGCAATGGCCGATTACCAGACCTTTCTCGAAGAATTTGATCCAGCAGACGATAAGCCCCCGGCTCGGACACAGACTTTGCCCACCCTGAACCCTGATATTCCGATCTACACCGAGCACGCTGCCAAAGAAATGCTGAGTCAACTCAAGATCCCCTGTCCTCCAGGACGCCTTGTCACATCAGCCGAGGAAGCTGCGGCAGCCGCGGCAGCGTTTAACAAGCCGGTCGCCCTGAAGGTGCAGTCTGCACAAATACCACACAAATCCGAGGTCGGTGGCGTTGCACTTAATCTCATCGGCACCGACCAGGTCGCCTCAGGCTACGAAGCGATGATGAACCAGACCAGCATCCGCGCCCCCACGGCCAAAATCGATGGCATTCGCGTAGAACCGATGGCCCCTCCAGGCACTGAACTGATCGTTGGTATCCACCGCGATCTTGATTTTGGATTACTCCTGTCGATTGGCAGCGGCGGCGTGCTGGTCGAAGTAGTCAACGATCTAGTGACCACACCGCTGCCGGTTAACCCACGCCAAGCCCACAGACTTCTCAACCAGCTGCACTGTCGGCCATTACTTGGGGGCGTGCGGGGCCGTGCCCCAGCTGATATCGACGCACTCGTCGAACTGCTGGTGCGCATCAGTGATTTCGCTCTTGCCAATGCGCTTGCGCTTGACACTCTTGACCTTAACCCGGTCATCGTTCACGACTGTGGTCTGGGCGTCACGGTTAGCGATGCCCTCATTGGTACTCGATCGGGTGATCCGTCGAGTAGCATGACATGAGCTCCCGCCGACTCCACTCATGAATTCCCCTGGAGAATGAACGATGTCTGAAACAACCGAACAAGGGCTCAGCGTGACGATTGCGAATCATGTGGCGATAGTTGAAATTCGTCGGCCCCCCAACAACTTCTTCGACTTCAACCTAATACGCCAAATTGCAGACACCTACGAATTATTGGACAACGACGATGCCTGCCGCGCCATTGTGCTGTGTTCCAAGGGTAAACATTTCTGCGCCGGTGCCGACTTCTCTGCCCGGGAATCCTGGGGACAGGAACAACTCGACGCCCAGGCCGGCAATCTCTACCGCGAGGCAGCCCGTGTCTTTCGGGCTCAAAAACCGGTAATCGCCGCGGTTCAAGGCGCGGCCATTGGGGGCGGCCTTGGTCTTGCGTGCTCGGCAGACCACCGAGTGGCCTGTAGGGAAGCGCGCTTTTCAGCCAACTTTGCCCGCCTCGCTTTTCACCAGGGGTTTGGCCTCAGTGTGACCCTGCCGCGTCTGATCGGCCCAACCCAGGCCAGCCTGTTATTGCTGACGGGACGACGGATTCCTGGCGACGAGGCCCATGCCATGGGCCTTGCCGATGAACTGGTGCCCCGGGCCGATGTGCGCGAGCGGGCAATCGCCCTGGCCCAGGAAATTGCTGCGTCGGGGCCACTCGCGGTTCGCGCCATTCGCGCAACCCTGCGTGATGGACTCGCCGAAGCCGTCATTGCAGCGACCGAACACGAACTTGATCAGCAAAGCCAGCTACGGTTAACCGACGACTTTCAGGAAGGCGTGCGGGCAATGGCCGAACGCCGAGTGCCGCATTTTGAAGGCAGGTAAACGATATTCAAGAAACACTGCCGTAGGACCGATCCACGCTACCCGCCGGTGCGCTCAGTCCGGCTATCGGACATCCCTGCGCTACCGGTCCCCCGGGGGAACAAGTGGTAGAGATAATGTCCGCCGCCGCTGGTATGAAACTTTTCCTTTAACGCATCATGCAGGTCACGCAATCGGACGTTCTCAGGCGCATTGCGCATGAAGTACTCCTGTAGCGCCGCAATCAGTGTCCAGTGATCCTCAGTCAACACAAGCAAGTCATTAGAAGCCAAGCCTACAGCATGCTCTGGTAACCAACCCGAGGGCGCATGCGGGAAATCGATCAGCGGCGGAATCTCATCAGAGTCGAAAGGGGCCTTGGTCCTTTGGGTCATCTCACTCCCTACTTGGACTCGACCCAGCCACCGATCGAGTCTGTAAACGAAGCATCTCTGCTTGCACTGCCGTCGAATCAGTCCCCTCGAGTATCTTGGCCATACCGTCTCGCAATAACGCCAGTACACCGGCTCGCCCAGGCACCTTGCACAGCTCGGCACAAGCCGCCCACGACCGTTTCTGCAGTACTCTAGCAACCAACAAAGCACCGCACGTCACCGACAACTTAACCGGCCGCCGCTCACTCGCCAGGGCCCACCACACAATGGTTTCCAACGACCCCACCACATCCTCGTAGTTTCGACCCAAGAATGCAAAGGCGGCGGCATCGCGCCACTGCCGAGTATCAGGCATAGCCGGTGCCATTGCACATTGCCCGAGAATCTCGAGCACGACCTCTGTTGGGACCAAGGTTAACGTATCCGCCAGTTGGCATCGAAAATTCCGGGCAAAAACTTCGCTGGCCGATTGTGCCAACTCGATGCCATTCGCAGACAATCCCTTCAACATCAAAAGCGCATGACTGCCACTGGCTGTTCCCCGCCGCACTCCCAGACGCAATGGCTGCAACCCGGCGTGTCCCCAGAACCGAGTCAGCGCTGGCGTAGCACCAAATGTTGTCCCCACACTATCGAGACCTCGTCCCCGGGAACTCTCTAAAATGAACGAAACCAACGATGAACCCAACCCACGACAGCGCAACGCCGGATGCACGGCGATGCGCACAATCCGTGCACAGCGCGCCATCGGGCCCGCTTCAAGACCCAAATGCACACCGAGCGATTCGGGCAAAAGGTGGCCTCGCGGACGTCGCCGACCATCCACGATGGCGCTGGCAGTGTCTTGATCAAAACCGCCTTCTGTCGCCAGCAACGCAACGGCCACCACCGTGTCATCAGCAAACATCGCCACAACGCTGACGTTAGGGGCATCCATAAGATAACGAAGATCGTAGGGACGTGTCCGATAATGCGCTTGCACCATCAAACCGAAAACCTGCTCGAGCACATCAGGCTGCGTAGCCAACGTGTCCTGGGAAAGGTACTTTGACTTAACGTCCTCTACCCGCACTCCTCCAACCGATGCACTTTCGGCGATCCGCGCATTCAGCGCCAGCGCCCGAAATAGCCATTCTTCCAATGGGTCCCCTGCCGCCCAACGAATGGGCGTATTTAACTGCACTCGACGCCAACCCACGCTGTGCTGATCGAGATGTTGACTGAAACGCAGCTCGAAGGCACGGCCGCTGCCTTCATAACCGTGCACGGTGGTGGCAAAAGCTAATCGGGAATATCGACGCAGTATGTCGTGCAATAAAGGGGTCGGAAGGGCGGCCGCCTCGTCGATCATTACCAAACTCGCCGTCAGTGCTTTCGAACGCAATCGTTCCGGCGCCACAAATTCAAGCACGCTGGAAGCGACACAAAGTTGGCCTTGATGAAGCACGGAGCCCGGCAACAAACGAGCGGCATGCAAAAAGACGCTGGCCACCGCTGACCGGCGGGGCGCAGTCACTAGAATGCGCTGCCCCGGATCACGCAACACTCTAGCGGCGGCAATACCAAGCGCCGCCGACTTGCCGCGGCCACGATCCGAAACCAGCACCGCCGGCCGTCGCCGGTGCCCACGCACCGTGCGCGTGACAGCGGCAACCGCGTCGGCCTGATCACCCGTGACACAGTCCACATCATGCACCTCGCCCGACACGAGCGACGGCGCAACGTTCAAACCACCCCCATGAACTCCGTCATGCTGCGACAAAATGATGACGCCACTCGCCTCCAACAAACATCGCTTCAGGTGTTCGAACCAGCGGCCACCAACATCGGCAGAGGTATAACCGTGAACCGTCATGCGCTCCTTTGCTGGATCATCAAAGTGCTGCCAGTTATCCAGCGCCGGCATCAGCAGCAACAGCAGGCCGCCACCCCGAATACTGCCGCCAACGGCACCCAATGCATCAATATCAAACCCTGCAAAACCATCGAACACAATAACGTCAGTCTCACGGCCGAGGACAGATCGCGCCCTGGACACAGGCAACCGCTCGCTGCCGCGCGGCGCGTTATCGCTAATCCATAGAACGGTCCCAGGAGAATATCGACGCACATAGTCAACGATCTGGATACGACCCCAGCCGTACTCACCCGCGAACACACCAGTGGCGCGATGGCGTCGCGTACGGAGCACGCCGTGCATGTGATGTAGTTGTTCCAATTTGGGGCACATCAGCCGAAGTGCACTCCGTTATTATTCCGTCGGTTAAGATTCGGGTAATTTCCTACCCGTTGGCCCAATGCCAAGTGAACCCATTGCCCCAATATAACGAGCCATCATCAGCACCCACAAACTGGCCTGACCGCAAGCGTCTTGCACTTTCCATCGTTGTCAACGTTGAGGAGGGGGCAGAACAGTCAGTTCAAGACGGAGATCCTCGACCCGAACCGGTCGATGAACTCGGTGTGGTGTTAAGAAAACCGCAACGAAATTTAGCGAATGAAAGTAACTATCGTTACGGCATTCAGGCAGGCGCGCCGCGTATTCTGGCCCTCCTTGCTGAAAAAAATGTCCCCGCAACCTTTACCTGTGCTGCGCTTAGCCTAGAGCGTGCGCCTGATCTCGCAGCACAAATCGTCGCTAGTGGCCATGAAGTCTGCGCGCACGGCCTACGCTGGACTCACCAGCACCGAATGAACGAAAACGAAGAGCGCACGTTCATTAAAGCAACCATTGAATCGATCACCACAACATGCGGCAGTCGGCCACTCGGTTGGTTGTCACGCTATCTCATTACCGAAAACACGCGCCGCCTGCTCGGCGAGTCTGGCTTTGTCTATCACATGGATGATTATTCTGACGATCAGCCATTTTGGGATACACAGGGCGACCATCCGATCCTGGTACTGCCGTATGCGCTCGACACGAATGACATGAAACTGTGGACTTCACCGTCCTATATGCCCTCGGACTGGTTGCAGTACGCAAAAGACACCTTTGACTGTCTTTACGCCGAAGGCGCTGAGCACACTCGCATGATGTCTGTCGGCGTGCACTTACGCATTATGGGTCGGCCCGGTCGCATTCACGCACTGGAGAAGTTTCTAAATTATGTGACCCAGCACGATGACGTATGGATTGCTCGACGAATCGACATCGCACGCCACTGGATAGGCAAAGCAGGAAACCACAGATGACCATTGATGCTATAGAACACATCGCACACCATGTCGTTGAGACAGGCTTTGATGACCTACCTCAAGAAGCGGTTGCGGCATCGCAAAAGTTCATTCTCGACTCGATCGGGGTTGGCCTTGCCGGTAGCGGCGGCCCATGGGTGACAGAGCTGATCAATGCTATGGGGGCTGCACCTGCCCAGGACTCGGCGCGAGTGTGGGGACAAGATAAGGTGCTCGACGCAAGAGCAGCGGCGCTTTGCAACGCTTACCAGATTCACAATGCCGAATATGATTGTGTTCATGAGCAAGCGGTCGTCCACCCAGTCACCGTCGTGCTGGCTGCCAGCTTGGCGGAAATTGATCGAGTACGATCAAATGGTGGTAACAGCACATCAGGGCGCCAACTGGTGCGTGCTGTCACCTTGGGCGTGGACGTTGCCTGTCACCTCGGTGTCGCCAGTGCAAGCCCACTGAAGTTTTTTCGTCCCGGCACCTGCGGGGCATTCGGCGCCACCGCCGCCGTGTCTATCCTACGAGGCTTCGAAACGGAACAATTGATCAGTGGCTTCGGCATTGCCCATGCCCAATTGTGTGGCACCATGCAAGCACATACCGAAGGATCGCCGCTGCTAGCCATGCAGATGGGATTTAACGCGCGTAATGCCATGACCGCTTGTGATATTGCCCTTCACGGCATTCCGGGAACACGTCATATTCTTGAAGGTCCTTTTGGATTCTATGCACTGTTCGAGGGTCAACACCATCTAGACGACGTGCTACCACAACTCGGCAACGTATGGAGAATTACCGAGGTCGCTCACAAACCATTTCCCAGCGGTCGTGCTACTCACGGCATCGTCGATGCCTGCCTGACCTTGCGTAAAGAGCATTCGTTGGCGCACAGCGACATTCGAAATGTCGTGGCCCGCGTGCCTTCGTTAACACACCACCTAGTCGGTCGCCCGGTTACCCGTGACATGGATATCAACTATGCGAGATTGTGTGCGCGCTTCGTCGCGGCCCGAGCACTCATCACCGGTGAAGTAATCAGTGACGATTTCACTATCGAAGCGCGTCGTGATCCAATCACACTGGAGTTAGCTCAACGGATCGAAATCCAAATCGACGAGAATCCCAACCCCAATGCGTTGAGTCCAATTGAGCTTCAAATCGAAAATTACGATGGCACTCGACTGCATTCAATGATCGACATCGTCTACGGTCACCCGGACAGACCCATGAGTCGTGCGGCCTGGCTAGACAAATTCCGCAACAATTGGGGACGGTCGTTAGTGCCACTTAGCGACAGCGCTTGCGAACGCGTCATCGAACGTCTCGATTCATTGCCTGCTGTGACCAACACGGCTGACATCATCGACGATCTGGTGCCTTGAGCGTCTACTTCGAACAGGCACAGCCTGCGGCCCTGCTCGAGGCCTACCCCATTGGAGCGGCTTTTCTCGAGGGGCCGGCCGCGCTTAACGCGGGACAATTACGCGAGCTACAGGAAAAGCGCTTCGCCCGCGTGATTGAACGAGCGTGGCAAGTGCCCTTTTATCAACGACACTGGCGAGAGGCAGGACTGAACCCCGGCGACATCAAAACACTCAACGATCTGGACAAAGTACCCGTGTTTTCAAAAAAAGACTTGATGGCAAGCGTCGAGCGCTCACCGCCTCTGGGGGATTACCACGGCCTCGCAGGTCAACCCCATCGCGCCATTTTACATACGACCAGTGGCACCACGGGTGCTCCTCAGCCATTGTTCTTTGGTCCGCGCGATCGTGAAATTCAAAACATCCTGCTGGCACGTGCCTACCTTTTGCAAGGGCTGCAGCCAGACGATGTTGTTCACTCAGTCTATGGATTCGGCATGGTGAATGGCGGACATTACATTCGGGAGGCCATTCTTCATTACACCCAAGCCCTGCTACTGCCAGCGGGTACCGGCGCGGAGACCAGAAGTCGTTTGCAAGTCGACTTGATCCACCGCTTCGGTGCCACGGTGCTAGTTGGCTTTTCTGATTTTCTCCGTAAACTCGCAAGAGTCGCGAAAGAGGCGGGACTGGAACCCGGGCGCGATTTAAAGGTAAGGATGATTTGCGGTCATCTCGATCATACGTCGCGGGTCGAACTGAGTGACCTGTGGGGTGGTGCGGACACCTTCGACTGGTATGGCGTTGGCGATACCGGCATCATCGCAGCGGAAGGCCCACGCCAGGACGGACTGTATTTGTGGGAGGACGCGCACTTCATCGAGATGCTCGATCCGCAAACTGCACAACCTGTTGCCGATGGCACACCCGGCAACATCTGTGTGACCGTCCTGTTCAAAGACACCATTTATCCCATCATTCGGTTTGACACCCAGGACCTCTCAACACGATTGCCCCCAGACCCTGAAAGCGGTATTGGCTTTCGACGGATCACCGGATTCGGTGGGCGCAGCGACAACATGGTGAAACTGCGCGGAATCAATGTTTATCCCACCGCGATCGGACCCCTGCTGCAAGCACTCAATGGATTCACAGGAGAATACGTCTGTCGTGTCACTGGGGAGCGCGATGAAATGACTGTGATCGCCGAGTACGCTGGCGCCGATACGCGGGCAAAAGATCAACTCGCGCAGCATTTGCGGGACAAACTGGGTGTTCGGTTTACCGTTGAACTCGTTGCCCCAGGGCAAACCGCCGCGCTGACAGGCCTGGAAGATCGGCAGAAGCCACAGCGATTAATTGATGAACGAAGATGACATCCACAAAGCCTCGGTAAGGGAACTGGTTATTCAACTGGAGAACCATTCACTTTGTGCAGAAGATTTAATCAGTGCCTACCTGTCCCAGGTTGACCTACACAATAAAAAAATTAACGCAGTGATTCACGTCGACAAAACAGGGGCCACCCGCGCGGCGCTTGACTCAGATCAACGTCGAGGAAAAAAACAAAGCTTCGGTGCCCTAGACGGGATCCCGATCGTGGTTAAAGACAACATTGATATAGCTGGTTTGCCCACAACAAACGGGCTTGGACTATCGATGGTCGCCGAACGTGATGCCCACGTAGTAACCCAACTGAAGGCACACGGTGTCATCATCCTTGGCAAAGCCAACATGGATGAGGGTGCGCTGAGTGCACTGTCCGACAACCCTCACCACGGCCGGGTACAAAATCCGTTGGCTGACGGCTTTACCCCTGGCGGTTCCAGTGGCGGCTCGGCCGCCGCCGTGGCAAGTGGCTTCTGCGCGGCAGCGCTGGGTACGGATACCCTGGGCTCAGTGCGCTTACCGGCAGCCTATTGCGGCTTAGTCGGACTGAAACCCAGTTTGGGTGCCATTTCTAACCTCGGCATTCGCGTTCTCGGCCAATCCCTTGACTGCACCGGACCGATCACACGCACTGTGGCGGACTGCAAAATTGTGATGCAATGCCTGCTGCCATCAACCCCGACTCAGACGGTTTCCCTAGCCAATCCGCTTCTCTGGTCTCACCTGAGCGAGATCGACGAGGCATTGTTAACGCCAGCCGTTGCCTCAGCTTACCAACAAGCTCTGAAGCAGATGCAACAATGGCAGCCAATGCGCCATGTTGCGGAATTGCCCGGCTGGAATCCAGGCGCTGCGCGCCGTGCAGCCCTGCTGTTAATCGAGCACGAGGCGGCGGAGCGATGGATGTTCGACCTCTCCCATCATCGGCAGGCATTTTCTGAACCCTTGATCAAAATGCTCGAATTCGGTCGCAATGCCAGTACAGATCAGCTCGACAAAGCCCGGGTCGTTGTTGCCAAGGCCGGTCAAGCATTGCGCAATGCTCTGACAAGGATCGACCTAATCGTGGCACCGACAACGCCGCAGAACGCGTTTAGGTTTGATCAACCGCCGCCAGCTAATCAGGCTGACTTCACAGCCTTGGCCAACTTTGCCGGTTGCCCGTCGATCTCTATCCCCTGCCCGGTTCCCACTGGGGTACTGCCTGTGGGGCTTCAACTCATCAGTCGTCCGGGTACGGACAACTGGTTAATAGACATCGCCGGCATCATCGAACACCAATTGACGAAATGACAGACCGACACCCATGCCAATTGCAGATTTAAATCACCACTCGATGTACTACGAGGTTCACGGACAAGGCCTCCCTGTAGTGTGCTCAGGCGGCTGGGGCACGTGGTGCCACGGTGGGGAACGCCATTTACCTAGCGGCTTGATAGAGCACTTTCAAGTGATTATTTTTGATCACCGGGGCATTGGCGAGTCGAATGATCAACCCTCGGTTGAGGCGACGACCACGCTCTACGCGAAGGACGTGCTGGCACTGCTCGACCATCTGGCGATCAAACAAGCGCATTTTATCGGCATTGTCGGCATTGGCGCATGCATCGGACAGGAACTCGCCCTTCTCGCTCCAAATCGTGTGCGCAGCCTGATCAATTCAGGTACCTGGGCGCGCGCGGACCATCATTTCCGGGCAAAACTCACTTTGTGGCTCGATTTACATGAGCGACTCGGATTTGAAGCGTTCCAGAAATGTGTGGTGTTGTCGGCATTTGATGCTGAGTTCTTCAATCGGTATCAGGACAAACTGCTTGGCCCCAGCGGAGGCTGGTCGGACCTACGGGAAAACTTGATAGCACAGCAAAGACTTACCCACGCCGCGCTCACCCACAACAGCGTCGAGCGGCTCGCCAATGTCACTGCACCCACGCTAGTGTTTCACGCGACCCATGACGAAATCACCCCACCCCATCTGAGTACAGTGGTTGAAAATGGTATTGCCGGTGCAAGGGGTGAGTGGCTGACCGGTGCCGGCCACGTCATCACGATGCGCGAACAACGCGAAGCGTTTGCAACCACGATTATTAACTGGCTCCAGCAACACTGACGCCATTGGAAAAGAGCTAGCGCCGGCAGCGCGAGCTATGTTGGTCACCCTTTCTGGCTTCCCCCACCCGGCTACACAGCAGGGAATGGACGGGCTTTTCTCGTGTCAGCAGCACCGGTCATCGTTATAGTTGTTCTAAAGGTGTCACAGGAACCACCATGGCGAGAAAAATTGCAGGAACTCCCCTAGGGGAAATCTTGATAGAGCTACGTCACCAAGCCGAGTCACACCTCGATACGCTGGGCCTTCCAAGTGCTTGGCCAGCGTTTCTCAGCCTGCTCCGAATAACAGAATCAAACGAGATCGATGGCTCAGCGCGCTCGCTGTTTTTCCCTCGGGATGAAGCCACTCGCACAGCCCGACTGTTATTTGAGACTTACCAACTTGAAAACTGGCTTGCTACCAATGAAGCGGAGCGTGCCGTTACCAGCGCATTGCGGATGACTGAATTAGCTGATCGCTCCGGCCTCAACAGCCGTCGAGCCAAGCAGGCTCTGCGCGAATTGCATTACACTACGCGCCGACTGCCGGTTACTCGAACCGACATTCGCTGGTGGCGCAAAACAGGCAGCGCCATTCGTAAGAACAACCTGGCGTTGTCAACAATCGAAGTCGCTCGCCGCATCGACCCGGTGCGTTATCACACGGTACGCAAATACCTTTGAGGTATCTTGGCAGACTGTGGTCGACTCTAACGCGTCGACCAAACTGCAATGCGGTAGCCTTACAGGTCCATAGGCCAAGGTCCCTACGCTAAAGGAAGACACTCGATTGAAACGGATTTTCCCTGGTTATTACATTGTTGCAGCGGGCTGTGTCGTACAAGCCACTTACCTCGGCGCGTTCTTCTCTTTCGGCATTCTCTTCCCAGAATTCGAGGCTGAATTCGGGTGGAAACGAGAAACCATCTCCTGGGCGGCATCGCTTAACTTCCTGATCATGGGGATAAGCGTGATCTTTCTGGGCCGCTTGACTGACCGTCTTGGGCCACGTTGGGTGCTGGCTCTGGCCTCGGTGATCTATGGCCTGGGCTATCTACTTTTGTCACAGGTCAATGCGGTGTGGCATCTGTATCTCTGCTTCGGCGTTTTGGCCGGCATCAGTATCGGTGCGCACGATGTGTGCACCCTGTCTACGGTTGCGCGCTGGTTTGTTAAACGCCGCGGTCTGATCACCGGCATTGTCAAATCCGGCGCGGGTGTCGGTCAAGCGCTGATGCCAATCGGGGTCGCCACATTGATCGTGATGTTTGGCTGGCGCACCGCGTGTGTGGTGATTGGTTTCTCGCTACTCTCGATGGTGCTGGTGTCTTTGATGCTGAAACGAGACCCAGCCCTAGTTGGACTGCAACCCGACGGCGTTGAAGTGGCAGCCACAGAAACCACCGAGTTGAATTCTGCGACGAGCATACCGGAACACGGTATCAGCCTACGCCAGGCACTAAAAACACATCAGTTGTGGCTGTTGTGTATCGGTAAATTTGCTGACTTTTACTGCCTGATGACGATTGTGATTCACATCGTTCCCCACGGCATAGATCAAGGCCTTGCACCTGCAGCGGCCGCTCGGATCCTCGCCATTATCGGCATCGTCAGCATTGTCGGACGAATCGCAGTTGGTATCCTATCAGACCGCTTCGGTTCAAAACGAGCAATCCAGGCCTGTTTTAGCCTGTTGTTTGCAAGTTTTGTTTTCCTACAATGGCTGGAAAATCCGAATCTGTTATTCGCCTTTGCAGTTGTCTACGGCATTGCGCACGGCGGCTTTTTCACCGCTACTTCGCCGTCAGTCGCGGAATATTTTGGCACGCGATCTCACGGTGTGATTTTTGGCACCTTGGTGTTCTGCGGCACCCTAGGAGGCGTGATCAGTCCGGTGCTCGCAGGTCGGTTTTTCGATAATACTGGCAGTTACGACGTTCCGTTCCTGATCCTGACCGCTTTCAGCGTAATTGGGTTTGCAGTCATCAGTCAGTTACGGCCGCTCGCAGTCGCATCGGATCACGCTTAATCTACAACGACTAGGTTATCCCACTTACTCGCTATACCGATCATCGAGCGACGTTGAAAGCAATGTCACCATCGCGTCGATGGTAGCCTCTAACGTGCGTTCGATATCGACCGACTCAGGGTTCTCGCGCGCAAATTCCGTTTGCCCCAACAAGCGGTAAACCGCTGCCGCCCCTTGATGAAACCCAGGCGAGAGCCCCACCGAATCAAAAGTGGCCGCGATCTCTTCCATCTCTCCGATCCAACGGTGCGCGTTGGCCGGAAGAGCAGGGATGCTGGCGTGCATCTGACGGAGGACGCTCTCCTGGCTAGCGGCGAGTTCTGCAGTGAGCGCCACGTCAACACCCAGCGCTCGCGCCGCAGTCAACAACGCCACCTGCAGCGTGGCAGTACCCTTGGTCAAGGCCGCGTAACACATCTTGATACTTGACGCATCACCCACACGATCCCCCATCACTTTAACGGTAATCTCGTCACAATCGAGTGCGCTCAGCGCATGGGCGCCCT
>Ga0066376_10002920_pt1 | contig 15656 bp, 15 predicted proteins | sample Knorr_S15_td_Bot_FD_77009 | JGI IMG/M metagenome (GOLD analysis project Ga0066376, IMG submission 77009) | Marine microbial communities from Southern Atlantic Ocean transect - Knorr_S15_td_Bottom_ad_5009_LV_A | ecosystem: Environmental > Aquatic > Marine > Oceanic | place: Southern Atlantic... | reverse complement strand
TTTTCGACGAAGTACAGACCGGATTCGGGCGCACGGGCCGTCTCTTCGCCTTCGAGCATTCCGGTGTCGTGCCCGACGTGCTCTGCCTCGCCAAGAGCATCGCGGGTGGCCTTCCGCTCGGCGCCACCGTGGTGCGCCGGGGCATCGGTCTGGAGGTCGGCACGCACGGCTCGACCCTCGGCGGCAACCCGCTCGCGTGCGCGGTCGCGCGGGCGACCCTCGAGGCTCTTCTCGACTCTGACCTGATCGACGGGGTCGACCGGATCGGAAGCCTGGTCTTAGAGCCCCTGCGAACCCGTCAGCCGGGCATCGTGCGCGCGATCCGGCAGGTAGGGCTGATGATCGGGATTCAGTTGAAGCAACCTGCACGGCCGTATGTGCGCGCACTCCAGGAGCGAGGCGTGCTCGCGCTCACCGCGGGAAAGAGCGTGCTCCGGCTCCTGCCTCCGTCGGTTCTTACGGATGAAGAGGCCACGGAGGTCGGGAGGCTTCTCGCGGACGGGCTCGCGCTCGGGGAGGACTGACGCGCACCGGCTACGAAAAGGCCGAAGCGCGTCAGGTCTCGATGTCGACCACGATTGGATTGTGATCGCTCAGCTCGGTCCACGGTGACCCATCGAGTACCTGAACGGACGTGATGCGGTGGCACCACTCGGACGGCAGGAAGATCCCATCGCAATGATAGGGCGGCCGGGGGTCTCTCGCCCACCGCAGGGTCTGAGGCAACCGGCTCCCGGGGTTGGCCGCCGACCAGGCGGACCGCACGCCGAAGTCATCGGCGAGGCGGGCGAGGAGTTCAGCCTCGCCGGGTCGATTCTGCCGCTCCTCGTCGGGCGCCCGCAGGCCGACGGTCACGTTCCAGTCTCCGGCGAGAACCATCGGCATCACCCCGACCGATGGCTCCAACAAGTCGAGCAGTTTGTTCGCCGCCTTGATGTAAGAGCCGGCTACGGGTGGAAGATGAACGCTCCATGCGAGGACCCGGCCCAGTGGCGAGTCCCACTCGGAACCGACGATCCAACCCAAGAACGCCTCTGGAGTCACCAGACGCAGTCCGCCCGACCGCGAATACAGTGCCGAGCCCCAGCGTCCATGCTCAACGTGGGCCCAGGGAATTCGACTCAGGTCGTGGTGATCGAACGACGGTGGGGGGAAGGAGCCGGGCCTCTTCGTTTCCTGCACGAAGAGAAGGTCTGGCTCAGCCGCCTCGAGAATCGCTCGCCAATGACCCAGAGACCCACCAGCGCGCATGTTGAAGGAAGCGAGCCGCACGTGACCTGCTTACTTCCGGAGAACCCAGGTCGTCATGGCCCGCATGTTCTGCACGACTGTTGTTTTCAGCGGATCCAAGAGCCTCCCACCGAGGCCCGACGTAACCTGCAGCAGGTACGCCTCGTCGACGAGGAAGCGGTCGCTCCCATCCGGGAGATGATGCCAGCGATCTCGAAGATGACGGACGTCGCCCTCGATCCCAATCGTCGAAGCGAGCCGCGAGAAGAAGATCCCACCGGGGGCCAAGACCCTCCACATCTCTGAGAGCATGCCCTCGAACTCTGCGGAGTCCTCCGCGAAATGGAGGACCGCGCTGCAGATCACCGCGTCGAAGCTCTGGTCTGGGAACGGAAGATGGGTGAGCCGGCCCACGCCGAAGTTGCTCGCAGGCAGGCTCGGCGCGGCTTCTCGAGCCGTCGCCTGGATGCGATCGATTCGACTCGCGTCCGCGTCGATGCCGAACACTTGGGCCCCGCATCTCATCAGGTACTCCGAGTTGCGTCCCGTCCCACAGCCCGCGTCGAGCACCCTCATCTGCGGCGTGATGCGACCTCGGAGGATCTGGTCGAACACATAGATGTCGATTTGACCGAAGTGGGCGAGCAGTTCGTCGCGGCCGCACGGTGCACTCCCCGGCGCCATGTCCTCGCTCTCCTGCCGATCCCGGGAGGCGTTAAAGCCTTCCACCCTCTCTGCGGGTATCCGGCGTAAGGCGCCACTCTAGGTTGTTCGGCGGCGTCACGGCGAGTTCCTCCGGGCGCGGCATCGCCCTCAGTTGTGGCGTAAAGTCGTATGGAATCACGGACGGACGGGTGGTGCCGCCTCGGTTTACATATTCCCACACGATCTCGCCGTCGGGTCTGACCTGAAAGAGCCGCCCCGTGTTGTCCTCGGCGATGTAGGTGTTGCCATTGGGCAACCGCTGCTGGGTCCCCATGCTCTTGCTGAAGAACTTCAAGTTGGCGTAGCCGTCCGTCTCATAGATCCAGACGATCTCCTGAGTCGTCGGGTCCAGCTCAACGATGAAGGTCTGCCCGGTATGGGTCCTGTTCCTGGTGAACAGGCCGTTGTCGAACAGGATGATGTTGCCGGCTCCGGGAAGTCCCTTCCCGATCATTTCGGCCTCGTGGGCATGTGCCATGCCACCCTTGTAGTTGTGCGTGCCCTCCCAGACGATCTGCTTGGTCTCTTTGTCGATGATGTAGACGACGTTGATGTTCCTCGCATTCAACAGGATGTTGCCCGGCCTGAACCTCTCGTCACCGGCGTCATACCACTTGTTCTCGGGCAGCGGGGCAACCGAGTTGACATGCAGCCAATCGCCTTCCGGGGTCGCCGGGGAGAACAAATTCAGATCGATATGGTTGTGCGCGTGCCACTCCCAGACGACCTCTCCGTCCAGATTCACCTCGTACAGATCGGCACCCAATTGCGTTTCGCCACTTCCCCTCAGCCGCGGCGGCCACCACGGCGCGATCTCGACGTCTCGAACCTGTCGCTGGAACTCTTCCGGTATCGGTTCGTGGGCGATCAGTAGGCGGTTGTTGTTCGGCAAGACCCGCAGATCGTTGACCGAGCCGATGCCTTGGTGGGTCCAGACCACATTACCGTCCCAATCGTATTCGTAGATGGTCCGGTTGGGGCCGACGTAGACCAGGTTTCCGTTGGGGAGCAGCCGGCTGCGCTTGTTGAAGTAGGGCGCCACCTGCCAGGTATGAACCACGTTCCCGTTCATGTCGATGAGACGAACGTCACCGGGGCTTCCGCGCCCGTTCTCTGCCCGGAAGGTCGAGCTCGAGTGATTGCCGACCGCGCTGTGATCTGAAATCAGGACATAGCTGCTGTGGGCCTCGGCGGGGTTGTAGATCGTGGTTCCGGTCGGAAACACACTCTGAGCCAGGGCCGGGTGGGCAAGCGCGGCCAACACCATCAGTCCGACCGCCATCGTTTCCTGTAGTCTTCTCACCCACCGCTTCATTGAGCCTCCTCGGGCCAGCTTCACCGCGACCGAACGCCTACGATTTCTCTTGCGTGCAAGAATGGCGACCGAGCGCGACGTGCGCGACCCATGCGCGCACCGCGACGCCTGACGCCCGAGGCGGTCATCCGCCCTGAGAGCGAACACCTGGTAGCATTCTCGAGACCGCGAACGGGACGCCCCGTTTGTGGACCTGCTTCACCGGCGTGAAATAGAGCCAGCCGAGAAACGCCTCGTAGAAGACCGCGGTACCCACCGTCACCGTCTGGCTCTGATCTGGATCTGTGAGATAGTAGGATACGAGGAAGCGCAGACCGCGTGCGGTGCTCTCGAATACGACCTCGTTCGGGCTCGCGGCCACTTCAGTGCCTCGTTGGAACGCGAGTCGCTCGATCACCTCCAGTGGTATCGGACCCGCGACGGGGGCGCGGTACGCGTCCACGTAGTCGGCGCCCGAGGACAGCCGCTCGATCTCGCTTCCGGGAGGTAGCGCCACCGACTCCACTCCGCCTCTCCACGCGAGGAAACGCAGCGACTCGAGGCCCGCGAATCCCAGGACCAAGCCTGCGAGCACCAAGAGGGGGAACACGCGCACCCATCCGCGCCGGAGAAGCTTCCTTGGACGCGAAGCCTCCACGCTCTCGTCAGATCCCACCGCTCCCACCGCGTCTGTGAGTAGGCCGCCTTTCATAGCAACTCAATGGCGTCAGCCGCCCGCTCCCCATGGAGGTCGCCATGTGCAGAAACATCCGCCCGCTGTTCAACTATGACCCTGTGGTGACCGAGGAGGAGATCCGCGCCTCGGCCTTGCAGTACGTGCGCAAGGTGAGCGGCTACACGAAGCCGTCTCAAGCGAACGAGGCCGCATTCAACGATGCGATCGAGCGTGTCAGCGGAGTGACCCGAGATTTGATCGAGTCGCTCGTCACGAACGCGCCCGCAAGAAACCGAGAAGTCGAGGCTGAAGAGGCCCGGTAGCGGGCGCGCGTCCGCTACCGGTGGGCATGAGGCGATGCCGGACAACTCGACGGTGGTGCGTCCGAGCGCCGCAAGCCATATGCTGAAGGAGATTCCAACCTTCGGAGGTGTCCCATGAGAGGCAATCGTTCCGTGTACGTGGTGGCGATGGCATTCCTACTTCCCCTGGGTGTAGCGAGTTGTACGCCTGCGGAAGACGCCGCGGTGGTCGAGGCGACCCCCGATGGGACCCGGTGGAGTCATCAGGACTGGCCCACCGGCCACTACCAGGTCGCGGACTGGCCGAAACCGCTTCCCGACGATGACCACTCGCACGATGGTTGGACCTGGGGCTCGTTCGGAGGCGTGTACGCAGAGAGTCCGGACCGCATCTGGGTCGCGATGCGCGGAGAGCTACCGCTCCCCGAGGGAGAGGACCCCTGGACCGCATACGGGGCGACCACCTCCGTAGGAAACGCGCCACCCACCACGGACGGCCTCAGTGCTCGGTGCCAGCCGACGCAAAATCGCCGGGGCTACGAACGCCGTTGGCATCACAGCATCAACGTGTACGACGGCGAGGGCAATCTCGTCGAGACGTGGCCGCACCTCGATTCGCTGTTCGCGCTACAGCCCTGCGGCCGCGGACCGCACCAGATCAAAATGAGCCCGTACGACCAGGAAAAGCACGTGTGGATCGTCGACGATCAGCTGCACGTCATCTACAAGTTCACGTACGACGGTGAGCTCGTACGCACGCACGGTGAGCTGGGGGTGCCAGGGCGCGGGCCCAACAACTTCGCCCGCCCGACCGACATCGCATGGCTGCCCGATGGCACGTACTTCATCAGCGACGGATACGACGGCAAGCGCGTGGCCAAATTCGACCCGGACGGCAACTTCCTCATGGATTGGGGCTCGGCTCCCGCCGACCCCCAGAACCCCGGCCCGAGCGAATTCAACAACCCCCACAGCATCGCGATCAGCGCCGACAGGCGACTCTTCGTCATCGACCGCGGTCACGCCCGCATGCAGGTCTTCGACGAAAACGGTGTCTTCCTGGACATGTGGCCGCTCACGTCACCGCACTGGGAAAACCAGCGCACCCTGATGGCCAATCACCTCGTCACGACGGACGGCCATATCTGGGTGGGGGACGCGCCTACCAACCGGATCATCAAGTTCGACCTCGAGGGGAACTACCTGTACAGCTGGGGCGCGCCGGGCACGCCGGCCGGGCGGATCGCTTGCTCCCATGGGATCACGACCGACCAGGACGGGAACCTGTTCCTAGCGGATTGCTTCATGGGCCGCGTGCAGAAATTCGAGCCGATCGAAGGCGCGGACCCGAACAAGCTCGTCGGTCAGATCCTGCGTGAGTATCCGGGGGGCTGAGTTCCAACTAGGCTGAATTCCAACTAGATAGGCGAGCCCAAGCCACCACTCGTTCTCTTCGACGGCGTCTGCAACCTTTGTAATTCCGCGGTGCAGTGGCTCGTCGAACGAGATGGCGATGGCCGGCTTCGCTACGCATCTCTGCAGTCGCAGGCGCCCGCCGCCGCGTTGATCGCGGCGGGCATCGACGATCCGGGGACCCTCCCAGACAGCATCGTCCTGGTGGACGCTGCGGGAGTGCACGTGCGTTACTCGGCCATCCTGCGCATTGGTGCGACACTCGGCTTTCCGTACAGCTTGGGCAAGGTGGCGCTGATCGTTCCCCGACCGCTTCGGGACGCCGTGTACAAGACGATTGCTCGGAACCGCTATCGGTGGTTCGGGCGCCGTGAAGTGTGTATGCGCCCGACGCCCGAGTTGAAGTCGCGTTTTCTGGACGCCGACGAGCCGGCTATCGAGGTCCCAGCCGATGCGGGACCGGTCGACGAGCCGGACACGACGGCCATGGGGTGGGCCAAGTCGTGGCTGGTGCGGCTCGTCGTCGTCTACGTGCTGCTGTACATGCTGTCCTTCCCTTTTTTCGCTGCTCGGGTATTTGGGAGGACTTCCGGTCCTCGGGGCGAGTTCGGCATACCAGATCTTCGCTGGTCTGGCCGAGTTGACCGGCGGCTACCTCCTCTTTTGGCGGCGGACGTCTCTGCTCGGGGCGCTCTCGGCCGCGATCGTGGCTACCGCTGGATCAACGAGTTCCCGTTCAACCGATAGCCCCCCCGGGGCCGCTCCCTTCCTACCGACCCGATTCGGTGAAGGCCACGAAGTCCGACCACGTTACGGGCACTCCGTGAATCGGCACGATCGTATCCACGTCGAGCCCCAGGCGCCTCACGTGACCGACTAGCGTCCGGTTGGCCGGCGTCGGCTCGGTCACGCCTGAGACACCAGAGCCCGTTGAATCGAAGAGATCGGCCTCGATCAGGATCTTCTCGTTCGGCAGGTAGGCGACCAGCATTCCCTCGACGTGGGGCAGCGGGTGCACATAGGAGACGTGCATCGAACGCTCCCCTCCGCCCAGCCAATAGTTCTCCCGCACCGTCTCGTACTGATAGCCTTCGGCGAGCTCGGTCGGTGGCCACAGCGCGACCATGTCCGGATCGAGCGTCCGGGGCGCGTAATTGAGCACGTCCTGCGTGTAGAATTCGTAGTTCTTCCAATGCGTGACGATGGTGGCGCCCACGTGCATATACGTGCGCAGCCCCCCGATGTGATCGTGGTGCTGGTGCGTGTTGATGAGGAAGCGGATCGGCTTGTCCGGAACGAGCCTGACGATCTCATCGATGACCGCGAGGCTACGCCGCTCGTCGAGAGGGGCCTCCACGACCGTGATGTAGTCGTCGAACTCCACGGCCACGCTGTTGTGCGACGTCCCACCGAGCAGCCACACACCGTCGGCTAGCTCGAGCGTCGTGACCTCGACCGGGAACTCGGCCCGCAGGACCGCGTCGGGAATCGTGACCGGGTCATCGCAGTCGTTGGCTCGGATGTCCGCGAGCGTTCCGCCGAACGCGTTGTGGCCGGCATTGACGCTCTGCGCCTGGTAGTTGTCGTCCCAGCCCTGATGGTGATGCCAGCCGGTGGGAAAACGAATGCCGTCGCCGAGGTCCACGTAGCTCGCGTTTGTGAATTCATGCTCGTAATTCATGTCTCCGAGCACGGGATCGGGCACCCAGGTGTGGATGCGCTGCAGCAGATTCTCGCCGTTGATGGTCGCGTCCACCCTGTACTTCCCGAGCATTGTAATCGACACGATCGTCATTTTCTCGGGGGATATCGTCGCGCCGTCGCGACCCATCTCGCCGAGCTCCCATCGCCAGGTAGCGCGCGGGTTGGCGCCGGACATCATGGCCGCCTTAAGGAAGCCGTGCGGGTTGAGCCACATGTCGAGCTGCCAGCGCTCGGCGTCCTCAGGCGGGGCTGCGGTTGGTGCGCCACCCTGCCCGTCAACGTGCCACGCATGCGTGCCGTTGACCGCAAAGAGTTGGCGGCTGTTCTGCTGTATCGGGGTGCCGCCTCGCCATCCGAGCCCCCACTTCCACGACGCCGGATTGTGGCCGGGTTCACGGTCGAACGCCTCCACCGATGTGCCGGCGTCCCAGTTCATCGTTCGGCGGTAGTTCGTCAGCCGTTCACCGCGCGGCCAATCCACTTCGTACCCGTTCAACCGCTGCTGGCCCACCATGCCGGCGTAGGCGCTGCCCGAGATCGTTACGCAGCGCAGGTTGGAAACGCCGATCGCCTCTGCTGCAGCCCGCAATATCGGGCCGGGGTCGAGGTAGCCCGGTGGCAGCTCTTGAGCGGCCGCCGGAACAGCCATTAGGGTCGCTGCGAGGACGAGACTCGAGAGTCTGTTGGGCATCGTTTGGGCCCTCCCGCTGGGTGGTTCTTGCTCTAGAAGCGTGGATAATCTACGGACAGCGCGGTCAGGCTGCATCTACCTCGTGGGCTTCACCGGCCGGCCACCCCGGGCCGGTCCTCCTCGTGCAAATACGCGCGATTCCCGAGCATGGCATAGCGCCGCCCGGCCTCGTCCCTGAGCAGCCGGATCGGAAAGCCAATCGACGGCCCACCCGGGATGTCCATGTCGGTGAAGTACACGTCGCCCCCATAGTGCCGAACACTGTAGGGCGCCCGCGTGGGATCGACGGGGCTCGCGAGGTGCCCCTCGTACTCCTGCAGCTCGAAGAACCATTCGCCGTTGACGTAGCGTCCGGGCCAGTCGGCGGCGGGCACCTGGGGCCCGAAGTCGCGGATGCGCCGCTCGCTCACGGGGGGGCGGCCACTGCAGACTCACCGGTTCCCGGTCCTCCGCCCCCGGCACCGCTCTGCGGAACTCCTCGATGACCCTTTCCCGAACGCGTCGGTTGATGAACGCGCATTCCTCCTCCGTGCGCCGGACGCGACGAGCTGCCTCCCGGGACCGAATCCTGATGTCACCGCGGACCTGTTCCCACCAGCGCTCGAGCTGGACAGAGAAGTCGGCCCAAGCGGCGACGAGCTGCTCGTCCGCGTTGGTCGGAGGAGTCCAGCGAGGCTAGGTCGCAGTCACGGTGATCACAAGCTGGAAGTCCATCGGCCGGCAGGTAGTCGATGGAGCGCCGCCCGATAGCGGCACGCGCTCGTTCTTGTAAGTCCAGTTGTACCTGTACGGCGTGCGGATCCAGCGGGAGCCCGGTCCGAGAGCGCGCATCTGGTCGAGGATCTCGCGTGCGGTCGTGCCGACGACCGGGTAGGCATCGTCGATGAAGTCCATTCGCGCGCCCATGGGCGGCGTACCTGGTCCGAGCTGCTGGGCCGATGTCGGGGATGGTATCGCCACGACCGCCGTAACGAGGCCGACCGCGATCCGGGGCCAGAACTGCGTGACCGCTGTGTAGAGTCTGCGGGGCGGTTGCTCCGTCATCTCGCAGGATGTGCGCGAGAAGAGATGCGGGCAAGCACCATCTCGGGTGATCGGAGAGGGGGCTGCGTCAAGGCATGCAGTGGCGATATCATCGTCCGTCCGCGAGCCATGCGTCACCGGAGCTGGTCATGCTGAAAATGAAGACCGCGATGTGCGGATGTGTAGGCCTCCTGCTCTGCCTCGCGCTGAGTCCAGCCGCTGCGCAGGAGCTGCCTCTAGAGCTTCCCGAGCGCGTCCCGGCACAGTTCATGTCGTACCTGGGGGCACCGTGGCTCGAGCGTCCTGAGCGCGTCGCGGAAGAGATGCCCGACAACATGCTCGCGGCGATGGGCCTCGAGGACGGAGACGTGGTTGCGGACCTGGGCGTCGGTTCCGGATACCACGCGCGTAGGATGGCCAGGCTCGTAGCTCCAACGGGGACGGTCTACGGCGTGGACATCCAGTCCGAAATGCTGGACATCCTGCGAGGTCACATCGAGCGGGAAGGACTCACCAACCTCGTTCCCGTGCTGAGCGAACCCGACGACCCGAAGCTGCCCGAGGGTGAGATCGACTGGATCTTGATTGTCGACGTCTACCACGAGCTCTCAGACCCCATGACCGTGCTCGCCAAGCTGCGGCAGTCGCTGAAGCCCGACGGACGAGTGGCACTGGTCGAGTATCGTGTCGAGGACGGGACGGGCGATCATATCAAAGCCGATCACCGCATGTCGGTCCACCAGGTCCTGAGTGAGTGGAAACCTGCCGGGTTCGAGCTCGTCGAGCTGCACGAGTTCTTGCCGGGTCAGCACATGTTCATCTTTCAGTCCACCGACTGGGACGGCGCCCCGGGTGTCGACCCCCGATCGGTGATCGCGGACTACGACGTGCTCGACGCGATCAGCGCTGGCCATATCGAGGTCATTGCGTCGGGTCAGGGTCCGGAGACGCTCAACCTGAGGATCAACAGGACCCGGTCTGAGCCGATGGTGATCACGTTCCCCGTCGGCACATACTTCGAGTCCGCCGGTGGACGAAGCGACATGGTGGCGAGCAGAGACGGAGTCGTTGTGCTCAGCGAGGACGGTCCCCAGTCCTGGTCGGTCATGGTGCGCAAAGCACATCGCACCCTACCGGTACCTGGAACGGGGGACGAACTGGCAATCCGATCGGCCGATGAGCACCGCGCCACTCGGAACGTGACGTGGATGTTCCAAGGGGCGGGCCTCCATCCCCAGATCGCGCCGACCGTCGAGCAGCTCGCCCTATGGATCGCGTCCGAGAACGCCGGCTACGATGAGCTCGCGGAGTACGCTTCGGCGGCGCCGATCCCAACGGAACGTACCGTGGCACTGGCTGCGGCGTACACGGCTTCGGCAGGAATCGACATCACCGTGAAGCAGATCTGGGCCGACCGTGAGAAGTTCGTCCCGGCTCTCACCGACGAGAACCTGAGGAGGTTCTTCGAGAACTGACCTACCTGCCGGCAGCCGCCCGGTACACGTCGTCGCTCACGGGCTCCAACCAGTCCACGGTGCCGCTGTAGATGGTCATTTGCAGTGCGTCTTCAGCGAGCCCGGCGCCATGCCAGTGCTCGACGCCCGCGTCCGTCCACCATGGCTGGCCCGGCTCCATGATCTCGAGCGACTGCCCGCGCACCTGCGTGCGCCCTCCGCCTTCCTCCACCATCAAAAGCTGGCCCCAGGAATGCGAGTGCCAGTTCGAGCGGCTGCCTGCCGGGAAGAGCAGGCGCAGCGTGTTCACATCTTCGCTGTCCACCACGGAAGGGTTGCCACCCATGAAACGGCTCTGCTGCTGCGCCATGGACTCGACGGGATTCGTGAGCGACGAGAACCCAAAAATTCCCACCCCGATGAGCGCAAGCGCGAGTGCGACGCGCGTCGACTTTCCGTCCCCTGCGTTCATGTCACTTTCCTTGGTCCAAGTCTGAGATCGGGGTCACCGTGACCATGAGGTCCTTGTACGTGAACATCGAGCCGTCGCTGGCAACCGCGCGCAGCACGTAATTCCCAGGCTCCGTGAAGGTCGCTTCGGCGACCCACCTACCATCCTCAGGTGGCTCGGGAATGATCCAGGGCGGCGACCACGGAGAGTTGCCCCACACGCGCGAGTCCGTCCACGTCTTCATCTGCGTGGGCGAAAAAGTCACTTGTTCGGCATTGCCGCGGTACACAATCCATGACAGCCGCATGCCCGGTCCACTGAGCACCACGATGGACGAAGGCGGCCGATACAGTTGTGCCAGAGTCGAAGGCGGTCCGCCTCGACTCCGTCTGGCGGGCAGGTTGTCCGGGTCGTGAGCGTTCGCGACTACGGTCAGCGCCTGGCCGACTCCGATGCTGACATGGTCATCCCCCAGGATCTCGAGCTCAGGAGGAATGTTCGTGCGGAGGGCGTCGCTGAGGCTTCCGAAATTCCCACCCACCTCAGTGGAGATCACTTGCGGGTCGATCCGGTAGTCCGGTGCCAGCGAGGCAAACGCGCGCAGTGTCATCCCTCGCGTATTGAGCGTCCAAACCAGCTCCGAGGAGCCAAAGTCGCCGGGCACGCGAATGGTGAACAGGAAGGGATTCCGCCGCGGATAGAAATGCGTCGGCTGCCCCTGGTCGGCCGAGGAGGCGTCGTACGCCTCTCGCTCGAGATCGTCCAGCCCGGAGCCCTCTGTAAACGTGAAGTAGTTGTCCGGACCGACCGGGATATCGAATTCCTGCTCCCAATTGGAGTTCATGTACCCCATGAACAGCGTCAGCGAACCGTCCTCGTTCGGCCACCACCCCTCGAAGGCGGGAGAAACGGTCTGGCCGCGCAGATACATGAACCGGGTTTGGGCGTCAGCCGACTGGACCAGCAGCAAAGCTGCCAGAGGAGCGAGCCACAGCCGCCACGCGCGGGGCCTGCGCCCTCGCCCAGGCATGCGGTGATGACTCACGGCAAGCGTCACAGTTCCTCCCTTCCACCCGTTGGGGCACCAGCCGGCGGAGCCTCGTTGGAGGACCCATTCGTACCCTGCTCCGTGACCACGGTCGGGGCCCAACACAGCGGGCACCCGACGTCGTAGTCGTTCCTGCTCTTCATCATCGCTCGTCGCCCCGCCATCTCCGCCTGGAACTGCTCTTCGGTGAGCGTGACGGAATAGCCGAGGTCGATGAACATGTTGGAGACCGAGCGCCGACCACCGCCGGCCCAGTTCCTGGAGTCCGCGAGATTCGGATTGTCTTCCGTGGTGTCGAGGAAGCCGATCACGTGCAAAATCGTGCCCTTGGGCAGCAACGGCGCCGAATCGTCCTCGTAGACGTACTGCTTCACCCAGTTGTGATCGTACCCGACGCAGTTGAGCGTGAACTGGTTGTGTCCCCAGATCGCCTCCATGCACATGCGTACGCCCGGAGCGTGCAAATGCGGTTCGAAGGCGATGATCTTGGTATGCTGCTGGAGCACCTGGTACGAATGGAACTCCTGGTTGGCTTTGTTCGGCACGACGTCGATGTCGATGCCATTGCCGAGGCGGGGGCCGCGATTCACGTACTCGGGCTCATAGCCGACCGGAAAGAACTTGAAACCGAACTCGAGATACGCGGTGGCCTCCTGGCCGTTCGAGTGCAGGTGAGAAGCACCCAGATGTAGAGCCGAATTGGCGGGAAGTAGCCGGCCGGCCTTCACGGGGAAGACATCCGCGTTGCGCCCGACTTCGTGGATCGGCCAACTCGTTCTCCGTTGCGTCGCCTCAGTCCCGTCCTCGCTCAGGACGCCACTCGAGTACGTCATGTGATGGAAGAGGTACCGACCGCCCACCGTGCCGCTCTGGGCATCGTCCGGGATGTCGTTGACCTCTCGCACCTGAACCGCCGCCACGTATCTATCTTCCGTGAGGCCGGTGGGCACCAAGCCGATGTCTCCCCAGCGGTCGGGCCCGACGGCCGGCATCGTCATGTCCCGCGACCGGAGGATCAGGTCGGGCGCGCCGATAGTCCATCCCATATCGTCATCGAACGCGAGCGGCTCCGGCATGTCGGCCGGATCACCCTCTGGAGCCCCGTTGTCCGCCCAAGCCTGGATCTTGGCAAGCTCGACATCACTGAGCGAGTAATCGTCTTTGAACGCGTTGATTCCGATGTCCTTTTCCACGAACCACGGGGGCATCGCACCCATGCGATCCCTCATGGCCGTGCGGCGCGCGATTCTGCGGCCGTACCGCCTCGCTTCGTCGTAGGTGACCAACGACATCGGGGCCCCACCACCCATCCGGTGGCAGCTCTGGCAGCTGCGCTGGAGGATCGGAGCAATGTCCCTGCTGAAGGTGACGGACTCGGGATTGATGCCGAAGTCCGCCGCCGCGTAAAGGTGCGGCTGGTGATTGGCGACGCTGGCGTCGTGCTCCTGAGCGCCGACCGCGACGGACAAGATCAGAAGGGCCATGACCGAAAAGGCGAACTGTTTGGCGTTCATCGCAAAGTCTCCATCGACGTCGAAGCAACAACATGCAAAAGCCACCAGTTACGATGAGCCGGAGCATTGATCATCGCAAGTGTTTCAACTGCATCTGACAGCGGTGGTGAAGGACTCTGCCGGGACGCTACGGCCGGTTCTCCGGCAGGGCGAACGCCACGAGCGTGGTCCCGGAAGGGATCAACACGTGCTGCCGCCCATCGATCATGTGGGTCATAGCGGCGGCACCCCAGATTCGAGAGCCGGTCTGGTAGTGCCAGAGGTTCTCGCCGCCGCTAGCCTCGAACGCGATGAAGTTTCCTTCGTGATCTCCACCGAAGACGAGGCCGGACGCCGTCGTCAGGACCCCAGCCATCGTGGCCGAGGGGTACCGGAATTCCCACATGCGTTCGCCGGTCTGAACGTCGATCGCGCGCAGCGCACTGTACCAATGGTCCCGGTCGATCCAAACGACCCCCCCGAACGTCGACCGGCCTGTGACGAACTCCGGCTCCTGCGGCGCGAAGGTGGCGCACGTCTCCCTCGCCGTGACGAAGAACAGGCCCAGCTCGGGATTGAACGAGGGCGGCATGAAGTTGGTGCTGCCCCAGGGGTCCGGCAGGCATCCCTTGCTGCCATCGTTGAGCACGATGGGTCGCCCGTCACTCCCGATCTCGCGCGCCCATGTCGTTTCGGTAAAAGGCTTTCCTAGCAGCAGCTCACCCGTGGTGCGGTCGAGCACGTAGAAGAAGCCATTGCGGTTCGCGACCATCACCACATTGCGTGGCTCCCCGTCGAACACGATGTCGGCCAGAACCGGTACGTGGTTGGAGTCCCAGTCGTGTAGGTCGTGAGGTGTGAACTGGTAGTGCCAACGCAGCCTGCCCGTTTGCGCTTCGAGCGCCACGATCGAGTTCGTATAAAGGTTGTCTCCGGGGCGGTCGTCACCGTAGTAGTCCGGATTCGGGTTGCCCGTGCCCCAATAAATGAGATCGAGCTCTGGATCGTAACTGCCCGTCATCCATGTGCCGCCGCCGCCACGGGCCAGGCTCTGCGGATCGGCCGTCCAGGTCTCGCTGCCGGGCTCACCGGGCCCGGGCACCGTGTTGAACCGCCAGATCCGTTCGCCCGTCTCCGGATCGTATGCATCGACGAACCCGCGCGTCGCGTACTCGCCGCCAGAGATCCCGACGATGACTTTTCCGTCGATCACGAGAGGGGCCATCGTCGCGGAATACCCTATGTGGTAGTCCGCGAGCTCAATCTCCCATAGTACCCTTCCGGTTTTGCGATCGAGCGCCACCAAGTGGGCGTCGAGCGTCACCATGAAGAGACGATCCCCGAGTAGGCCGAACCCGCGATTGACCGGCGCGCTCGCACCGTACGTCAGGTCGTCCGGAAGGTTGCGCCGATACTCCCAGAAACGTCGCCCCGTCCTGGCGTCGAGCGCCCATGCGAAGTTGTTCGACCCGGTCACGTAGAGCACACCATCCAGAACGAGCGGCGTGGTCTCGAAACCACGCCCTCGCGTCATCGTCCCGGTCTGGAAGGTCCAGACGGGGGCGAGCCGGTGCACGTTTTGTGGAGTGATCTGCGTGAGCGGACTATGGCGTCTACCACTATAGTCACCGGAAAAAGTCAGCCAGCTCGCCGGATCGGACAGGCCCTGGAGCAGGTCCGCGTACGTGACCCCGTCGTCACCCGCCTGGCCCATCAGGTGCGTAGGACTGACCGCGACCCCCGCCGCCAACACGGCGATCAGCCCAAATCTTGCGAGCAGCATCAGACCCCACCTCTCACCGTGCACCTGCCGGTCGTAACGTGCCTAGATATCGAAGAACGTCATCGAGCTCCGCATCACTGAGGCGCTCTGGACCGAACTCGGGCATCAGCGATCGCTCCTCGTGCGTGAATTCCTGAAGATCGACTTTCAGGTATCCTTGGAGCCGCTCCCGAGTATCGACTACCTGAAGTGAAAACGCGTCCTCGCCCTTGGTGACACCGCGGATGCGGCGCCCGTCTCGCGTCACTACAGTCACCGTGCGGTAGCCGGCGGCGACGGACGCGCTGGGATCGCGAATGGAGCGAACCAACATCTCGCGCGATCGGATCACCGCGATTCGAGACAGGTCGGGGCCCAAATGCCCACCGTCACCATCGACGCGATGACAG
>Ga0066376_10002919_pt1 | contig 15658 bp, 18 predicted proteins | sample Knorr_S15_td_Bot_FD_77009 | JGI IMG/M metagenome (GOLD analysis project Ga0066376, IMG submission 77009) | Marine microbial communities from Southern Atlantic Ocean transect - Knorr_S15_td_Bottom_ad_5009_LV_A | ecosystem: Environmental > Aquatic > Marine > Oceanic | place: Southern Atlantic... | reverse complement strand
CGGCCAGTGCGAAACCAGCAACGCCCGGCTGCCGGCGTAGAAGAACGCCTTGGCCAGGCCCGACAGCCCCTCCGCCCCCGGCGTGCCGTCCGCCGCTGCCGTATTGCAGGCCGACAGAATCACCCAATCTGCGTCGAATTTCAGTTGCGCCACCTCGCTGGCCGTGAGCAGCCCGTCATCGAACGCGTTGCCGGTCTCCGGCGGTGTCAGCACCCTTGAGAACCCAACGACGCACGGTCTCGTATGAGGCTTCAAGGCCGCGCTCGGCCAGCAAATACGTCTCGGAAACTCAGCGTGAAGCGGCAATAGAGCCATATGGCGTGCTGGATAATCTGGGGCGGGAATCGGCAGCAACGATAAGAGATCGGTTTCATCGCCGGAGGCTAGACTACTGTCACTCAACTCGAAAGCCGATTAACGTGACAACGCTGGAAAACGGGCATACATCATTTCGGCAAGGCGGATAACCTCGGGCGAAGTCTTGAAATAACGGAATGGATTTCTCGTCAATGGACGCTACGAAACCCGCCTCGCCGACTCAAGTCACATTGCTCTGACACCGCCGCCATTCGCCTTATATCTTTTCGGCCGACTGCCGGGGCGGTTAATGGTTCATTTTTACCACCACCTTGATCGCATCCTCGATACGCTCACGGGCGTATTTCAACGCGGTCGGCGTCTCTTCCAGCGGAAAGGTGTGCGTATGGATCTTGGTCGCCTCGAAGCGTTTTTGTTCCATATAGGCGGCGGCGCGGTGGGTCGCGCTCTTCCCTTCGCCGCGAATGCCATAGAGGTAAATGTTGTTGGTAACGATGTGCTTCACGTCGACCAGAACATCCTCATGGGGGAAGGCGGCGAGGCAGACCTTGCCGCCCCGGTTGCACATCCTGACCGCTTCGTTTACCGCCTGCGGCGCGCCGGAGCACTCCATCACGTAGTCGGTGCCCATGCCGCCGGTCAGGTTCCGCACCGTCTCGACGGGATCTTCGTTGCGTACATTGATCACGTGATCGGCGCCGAGCTCGGTGCCCATCCGCAATCGATTGTCCCGCGTTCCCGTGAGGATCACCGGCGATGCGCCGAGCGCCTTGGCCACCGCGATTGCCATCAACCCGATCGGTCCCGGACCGGTGACGACGACGGATTCGCCGGCCACAAGGCCGCCCAGTTCGGTCAGCCCGTACATCGCCGTCCCCGCGGTAACCACCAGCGTCGCCTCTTCGTCGCTCATGCTGTCGGGAATATGGATCAGCGTGTTGACGTGATTCACAGCGTATTCGGTAAAGCCGCCATCGGTGGTGAAGCCATTCGCGCGATGCCCCTTGTCCACAGCGCCATAGTTCTTGCCGTAATTATGACAGGACGTGTACATGCCCGCGCGGCACCGCTTGCATTGGCCGCAACCGGCATGGATCTCAACCGTGACCCGGTCGCCGATGCCGAATTCGTCCACGCCGGGCCCAAGCTTCACAACGGTTCCCATATATTCATGGCCCGGCGTGAAATTTTTATTGAACGGCAGCCCGCCCTCGATCATCGCCGGCGGTCCGTGGCTGATGATTTCAAGATCGGTCGCGCAAACGGAAATCGCATCGATCCGCACCAATACCTCCGCCTTGCCAGGCTCCGGCACCGGCTTGTCGATCATGCTCAGCTCGTCGGGATTGCCCAGCACCCAAGCCTTCATGGTCTCGGGTATTTCGTATTCGTTTTTGCCAGTCGTCATGTTCGCCTCCGGAGGATGATGGTCGGTACTTATCTAGCGCGCCTAATTGCGTTGAATTTTCCGCCGCTGTCTACGTCGAATCTCCAACTTTCGCGGATCGGCTACAAAAGCCCCGCTTCGAGCAGCAACCGGTGGCCGGAATCGACCAGAATTCGCTTGCACCGGGCGAGGTCGCCGGCGTCGAGGGTCAAGGCGCCGCCTTCCTTCATTTTTCGTCCAGCCACGAAAACCGTGTCGATATTGGACGGGTTGGCGTTGAAAACAACACATTCAATCGGATCGTTGACCGGCAATACGTTCAAGGTGTCGGTGCGGAGCATTATAACATCCGCTTGTTTGCCGGGCGTCAGCGAACCAATCTTATCCTCCAGCCGCAGGGCCTTGGCGTTTTCGATGGTCGCCCATTTTAGCGCCTGGCGTGTTTTCACCGACAGTTCCTTGACCATCAAGCCGCCGGTGCCGATGACCTTCAGGTTTTCCGGGCGAACTTGGCGGCGTCTTCGTCCCGGCTCTGCTCGATCTGCCCTTCATGATCGAGCAGGGCGAATTCGGGCACGCGGGCGGCCAGGTAACTGGCTGAGAATTTACACAGGGTGAAATCGCCGTTTTCGACGAGGTGCAGTAGATCGGACGCGTTCCGGTCCCGCGCCGTGATATTGCCGTCGAGGTCGAACCGGACATCCGTGCCAAACCGGTCGAAGAGGGCATCGCCAAACGCCGTGGCGGCCTTGTTGTGAATCGAATCGGGCGGCTGATATCTGCCTAAACGGATGGTAACATTAGTAACGGGGCTGCTTTTTCCACGCGCTCGAAGTTCAAACGCGGCATGTTAATGAGATCATCGACTTCATGAAAGGTTTTGGAAGGAGGACGTCATGCCGAGGCCGAAATACTCTCGGGGTCCCGGTTCAACGGCAGGGACACCGGTTCGTTCCGCTCGGCCGACAGATCGGCCGCAAGGTATACTTCCATCACCCGGTGGGCCTGTTCGGCGGTGACCAGCACCGGCTTGTCCCGCGCAACGGCGTCAAGAAAATGGATGGTCTCGGCCTGCATCGGGCCGGCAAAAGCATGTTCGACCGCCTCGCCGGGCATCAACGACATCGGCAGCATCATGCCCTTGTCCATCGTGTTGAGGATGACGTCCTTGTGGCTGTCATCGATCAGCACGACCGCCTTGGAACCGACGAACTCGATCGTTGTCGCGGAATAGTTCGGATATCCCGGCGGCAGGATCGGTGCGTTCGCGGTCAACCTGAACTTCAACGACGTCTATGTCATGCTGGCGGCGGGGCTGCTCGGTTATGTGCTGCGCTTGTTCGGTTTTCCGCTGGCACCCATGGTGCTCGCCGTCATTCTGGGGCCACTCGCCGACGAGAATATTCGCCGGGCCTTGCTCGTGCTCGAGGATCAAACTCTCTGGGAGTTCATCATCGACCATCCCATCGGCAGCGTATTGTTTCTCGTCGTCCTGTATACGTTCCATGATGGAATTTTTAAACGCGGCGGGCCCGAGACAACCGGGAGAAAGAAAACGCATGATTAACGCCGCGATCGTCGGCCTCGGCTGGTGGGGAAAACATATCATCGGCAGCCTTGCCGAGAGCGACAAGATTGGCATCGTGCTCGCGGTCGATGTCGATGTGGACAAGGCCCGCGAATTCGCCGCCGGGAAAGGCATTGGTTTGACTGCCGATCTGGGCGACGCCTTGTCCGACCCTGCGATCGACGCCGTGATCCTGGCGACGCCGCATTCGTTTCATGAAGAACAGATTCTGGCTGCCGCCACCGCCGGCAAACATGTTTTCTGCGAAAAGCCGCTCTGCCTGACCAAGGCCAGCGCGGAACGCGCGATCAAGGCCTGCGAGTCGGCCGGACTTACCCTTGGCGTCGGACATGAACGCCGCTACGAACCAGCCCTGGCTGAAATCAAGCGCATGGCCGACGCCGGCGAATTCGGCGAAATCATGCATGTGGAATCGAATTTCAGTCACGATAAGCTGGCAGATGTAGATCCGAAGAATTGGCGCGCCTCAAAATCGGACGCGCCGGCGGCCGGCATGACCGGCATGGGCATTCATTTGACCGACGCCTATGTCAGCATGTTCGGTGCGGTCGATTCCGTCTTCGCGCAAACGGCGCGGCGGGTGCTGCCGTGGGAGACGGGCGATGTGGTTTCCGTGTCCTTGCGATTTAAGTCGGGCGCCACCGGTTTCGTGAACGCCATTCTGGCGACGCCGCTCTATATCGGCTTCCGGGTTTTCGGTTCCGAAGCCTGGGCGGAGGCGCGCAACCCGACGCATCCCGATACAGTCGGGCCAACATCGCTGACGGTTTGCCGCAAGGGCGGCGAACCCGAGACCCAGCACTTCGAGTGGCGCGACACGGTGCGCATGAATTTCGAGGCCTTCGCCGACGCTGTCGAAGGCCGCGCGCCCTATCCCAACACCAACGAACAGAAGCTGTGGAACATCGCGACGTTTGAGGCTGTCGTCGCCTCCGCGGAGTCCGGCGATGCCGTGAAGGTTGGCTAACAAAAGAAATGGCGGGAAACAACATGGCGAAAGAGAAAAAGGAAATTGGGCTTGCGATCATCGGCTGCGGAACGATTGGGCGAATTCGTGGCATGTTCGCCAAGGATTATCCCGGCATCGGTTGGATCGGTCTCTGCGACGTCAAGGAAGAACTCGGCCGAAAACTTGCCGAGGATGTAGGCGCGGATTATTACACGACTGATTTTTCGGAACTGATCGCGCGCCCCGAAGTAACCGCGACGATTATCGCCACGGACGAAAACCAGCATTTCGCCCCAACGATGGCGGCCATTGAACGCGGCCACGAGTTGTTTATCGAAAAGCCGTTGGCGACCGACGCCGAAGAAAGCCGGTAGATCCTGAACGCCATTGAGGAAACCGGCATCGATGCCGTTGTTGGTTATACGCAGCGTTTCCGTCACCGCTTTCTGGCCGTCAAGGAACGGTTGGTCACGGGGCAGATCGGCGAGACCACCGCCGTCGTCACACGGGCTTTCATGAATCAGATGGTGCCGGTGGCGACCACCCAACGCACCAACCAGCGCCGGAACCTGACGCCAATGGTGTAATGGGCACCCACAGTCTGGACATGAGCCTGTGGCTGATGGAGGGTCTGGAGCCGGTTTCCGTCTATGCCAAGTCGTCAGACAAGGTTCTGGCGAAGCACGGCACGAAAGATGCGACATTTGGCGTCTTTACCATGAATGACGGCACGATTTTCAGCATGAATATCAGCTGGGCCCTGCCAGTGGTTTGGCCAGGCGCGGTCTATGGATTTGCAGATCGGCATCATTGGCACCAAGGGAGTCATCAATATCGAGGACACCCACCGGGATCTGGTCATCGCCCCCGAAGTTCCGCAGGGTGCGGGTTACGATCCGGACGGCTTCAATCCAGGCTTCCAGCGCCACGTGGATTTCTTACCAGCTATCCGCCGGGCGATATCCTAAACAACCAGCTCTGGGGGCGATGCGCGAGGAAACCAACGCCTGGTTCGCGCGCATCTATTCGGGCTTGCAAACGCCGCACGCCACGGCCGCCGAAGGCCACCGTAATCTGGTTCTCACCATGGCAATGGATTTGTCCGCGGCGCGTGGCGAGGTTCTAACGCTACCGCTGGATATTGCGGATTTGCGGTATTGATTGGCGCGTTGGTTTAAGAGTCTGACTCGAAACTCTATTTTTGATAACAATACCTTGCGAGGCACAGTGTGACGAGCCTGATATGGGCGATGAGGAGCCAGGCCTCGGCGGAGGCGATGGTATTCGCCCAATCCTTGGCCAATCTGCGGCAGCGTCCGAGCCAGGCGAAGGTGCGTTCGACAACCCATCGGCGCGGCAGGACCTTGAAGCCTTTTGCCCGGTCCGAGCGCTTGATGATCTCAAGGGTCCAGGCGCCGATTTTGCTCAATGCGCCGCGCAGCTTTGGCCCGGCATAGGCGCCATCGGCGAAGACATGACGCAGTCCGGGGTAGGATTTGGCAATGGCGGCAAAGACAACCGCCGCGCCGTCGCGGTCCTGGATGGCGGCGCTATGAACGACCACGCAGAGCAGCAGGCCAAGGGTATCGGTGAGAATGTGCCGCTTGCGGCCCTTGATCCTCTTACCTGCGTCAAAGCCCGATATTCCGCCGCTTTCCGTGGTCTTGACGCTTTGGCTATCGATCACGCCCGCGCTTGGCGAGGCTTGCTGGTCTTGGCGAAGGCGCGCCGCCATCACCAGGCAAGCATTGATCCGAGACCAGGTTCCCCTGTCGCGCCAGGCATAGAAATAGTTTTGCACCGTTGAATAAGGCGGAAAGTCCTTGGCCAGCAGACGCCATTGGCAGCCCGTCGCCGCAATGTACATAATGGCATTGATCACCGCGCGCAAATCCGTCTTTCGGAGCCGCCCGTTCCGCTTCGGCAAGGGCAGTAGGGGTGCGATAATGGCCCATTCATCATGCAAATCGCTTGCATAACGCAGATCGCGCCGGTCATAATGAGGGCGAGTGGTTTCAGTCCAGGGCATTGTGTCCTCCATCGAATCAGCAAATCCGACGGAACCATAACCCACAGAAATCACTCAACTAATTTAGGAACAGACACTAAGGTTGGATCGTCCTAGGCAAAGCCGATGGCATTTCAGGCGACACAAATTTGGAACTCGGAGATGGTGTTCATGGCGTCGGCGATCGGGACCAAGACCAGACGATTGCCAAGGACGCCATATGGGCGGTCGGGCTAAAACGACATTCGAAAATCGAACCAGGGAGGACAACATGAAAAAACTAAGAATGTATTTGACAGGCATCGCGGCGGTGGCCGTCATCGCGGCACCTGTCTTGGCGGCTGAATTTCCGAACGGGCCGATCGAGTTCGTTATTCCGTTCGGCGCTGGCGGCGGCGCCGATATCGAAGGACGCCTGCTCGCCAAGGAAATGAGCAAGGTACTGGGCGTGCCGGTAACGCCGGTCAACAAGCCGGGTGCCGGCGGCGCAATCACCTACACCTATATTAAAAACGCCAAGCCGGACGGTCAGAAAGTCGCGTGGAATTCCACCTCTCTGTTGACCACGACGAATCTGGGCAACACGGATTTCGACTATGACGCCCTGGATCAAATCGGCCGCGTCGAATTCCAGCCGCTGCCCTTCGTCGTCCGAAAGGATTCGCCGTGGAAGACATTCAAGGACTTCGTCGCGGCCTGCAAGGCAAAGCCAAACACTTTCAAGGTCGCGAACTCCTCGACCGGCAGCGCCACGCACGCCGCCGCGATCAAATTGATGGACGCGGCCGGCTGTCAGGTCATCCATCTGCCCAAGGGCATCAAGGGGCGCAACAAATCCCTTCTCAACAAGGAGTCGGACGCGATGGTGGCGCCGCTGACCGGCGCCCATAAATTCGTGAAGGGCGGACAATTCCGCATCCTCGCGATGTCATCCGCCGAGCGGAACAAGGTATTCCCCGACGCGCCGACGGCCAAGGAAATGGGTTACGACATGGAAATGGTTTTCTTCCGAGGTTTGTCGGTGCCGAAGGGGACGCCCGAAGCGGTTAAGGCAAAGCTCGCCGATGCGATGACGAAGGCCGCAAAGTCGAAAGCGTTCATGGACCTTGGCAAGAAAAAGGGCTTCACCGTGGCGCCCATGGGCTACAAGGAATTCTCGGCCTTCCTCAAGGTTGAGGACGCCAAGGTGAAAGCGATCTTCAAGGCGGCCGGTCTGTACAAATCGAAAAAGAAGTAGCGGCATTTCAAAGGGGCCGGCCTCATTTAGTGCAAAACCAAACCATGAGGCCGTCTCCCGTTTTGCCCATGCCTAAAAGAAACATCATCGCCGCGATCGTTTTAATCCTGGCGGGGCTGGGCTACGGCTATATGACGGCCCATTTGCCGGTTCGAACCTTGCCGAACACGCCGGACCCGTCTTTCTTCCCCTGGATCAATACGACGTTGCTGCTGACACTGAGCATTGCCCTTCTGATTCAAGGGTTGGTGCAAGCGAAGCCAAGGGGATCGGCGGCGGTAGGCGGTGGCGCGGGCCGGGTCTGGGCGGCCTTGAGTTTGTACTTTGTCTACCTATTGCTGCTGCCGCCCTTGGGCTTCGTCCTGGCCAGCGCGCCTTTCTTCGCGGCGCTGATGGCGCTTTATGGTGAGCGGCGGCCGGCGTGGTTGGTCACGGGTGGGATCGGGGTGACGGTACTGCTGTTTGTTCTCTTCCGCTACGTTTTCGGGGTGCTGCTGCCGCGCGGTCTCCTGGAAAGCATCGTGCCGTGAACGAAGATATCTTCCAGGGCCTCGTTCAGGCGAGCCTCCCCACCAGCCTCATCGCCACCGCCGTCGGCGCATTGCTGGGCCTGATCGTCGGCATGATCCCCGGCATGACGATCAGCACCGGAATCATCGTCCTGTTGCCACTGACCTTCGTGATGCCGCCGGACATCTCCATCGCCTTGCTGCTTGGGCTCTATGTCGGCGGCATGACCGGCGGCAGCTTCTCCGCGATCCTGCTCAATATTCCGGGCACGCCGTCCGCCTCCGCGACGGCGATCGACGGTTACCCCATGGCCGCCAGGGGCGAGGCGGGTCGCGCGCTTGGCGTCGCGATCACGGCCAGCTTCGCGGGCGGTCTCTTCAGCTTCCTGTGCCTCTATTTTATTGCGCCGGAACTCGCCAAGGTCGCGCTCCAATTCAGGACCCAGGACATGTTCAGCCTGGTGTTTTTCGGATTGACGATCATTTGTAGTTTTGCGGCCAAATCACTGGTCAAGGGCTTGCTGTCGGGCGTCATCGGACTGGTCATCGTCACCGTTGGGCAAGACCCGGTGATGGGCACCGCACGCTTCACCTTTGGCGAGGTAAATATGATGGGGGGCATTCATTTCCTCACCGCCATGATCGGCCTCTTCGCGATACCGCAACTGGTCGATAATCTGACCGGCGACGCCGGAAAAGGGACGCAGACCCGCATCGGTTCGGTTTTTCCAAAAGCCGCTGATCTCAAGACGATGCGGCGGCCGGTCGCCATTGGCGGGTTCGTCGGCGCCTTCCTCGGTATCCTGCCCGGAGCGGGCGGTCCCATCGCCGCTTTCGTCAGCTACGACTATACGAAGAAGGCGAGCAAACGACCGGACGAATTTGGCAAGGGTTCGGTCGAGGGTGTGGCCGCGCCAGAGGCCGCGAACAACGCCGTCACCGGCGGCGCGCTGATCCCGATGATGACCCTCGGCATACCCGGCGATCCGGTGACCGCGATCCTGATTGGCGCGTTGATGATCCACGGGTTGGCGCCGGGGCCGCTGCTCTTCATCGAACGGCCGGATTTTGCCTATGGACTTATATTCTCGTTCTTCTGGGCCAACATCTTCAATTTTATCATCGCGCTCGCCGGTCTTCGTGTGCTGGTAAAGGCATTGGCGACACCAAAATCGCTGTTGATGCCGACAATCGCGATTCTCTGCGTCGTTGGCAGTTATACGCTACGCAACAATTTCTTCGATGTCTATGTCATGCTGTTCTTCGGCCTGATCGGTCTCGCCATGCGTTGGCTCGACATGCCGGTGGTGCCGTTGCTCCTCGCCCTGGTGCTCGGCGGCCAGCTTGAGGAATATCTCCGCGTCGCGCTTACCTCCTCCAAGGGCGACATTTCGATATTCTTCACCTCCCCGGTGAGTCTAGGCTTTCTGAGCCTTTCCGTCGTTTCAGTGGCTTGGTCGTTCTACGCGGGACGGGACAGAAGGCCCAAAAGCAAGGACGGAAACACCACATGAAAACATTTCGGGTCGCCTCGATCGGGCGGTCCGGTAGACCGGCCAATCCGCCGGCGGATCTCCTTTCCGTGTTCTTTCGCCCCTGCGTGGTTCACACTGTGATGATCGTCGATCCGGATGTCCGTCCGGCTTCAAGATCGGTGTGGGCCTGAACGATGTCGGCCAGCTGGTAGCGCTGGTTGATTTCGATCTTCAGCGCGCCCTTTTCGATCATCGCAAAGACCGCGGCGGCGGAATTGACCAGATCGTCGCGCGCCGCGCAGTAACTCGCCAGGGTCGGGCGGCAGAAATACAGCGAGCCGCGATGCTGCAAATCGGCCGCCATCACCGGCGGCACGGTGCCGGACGTGGTGCCGAAGGAAACGAAAAAACCGCGCGATCCGAGACAATCCATGGTCTGGTCGAATGTCGCCTTGCCAATCGAATCATAGACCACGGGCACACCCGCCCCGCCGGTCAGTTCCTTGACCCGGGCGACAACATCCTCGGCGTTGCGGTCGATGACATCGGCATAGCCATGAGCGCGGGCCAGGGCGCATTTTTCCGGCCCGCCGGCGATGCCGATCATGCGCGCGCCAATCGCCTTGCCCCACTGGCCGGCGAGCAGCCCAACACCGCCGGCCGCGGCCCAGAACAGCACGTCTTCGCCCGGCTTGACCGGATAGGTACGGTTCAGCAGGTATTCCGCCGTCATGCCCTTGAGCATCACGGCCGCCGCCTGCTCGTCGCTGATACCGTCTGGAATAGCAACCAGCCGGTTCGCCGCTATGTTGCGGCTCTCCGCGTAACCGCCTGGCGCCGCACCGCCATAGGCCGCCCGGTCGCCGGGCTTGAAGTCCGTAACACCCTCGCCGATCGCCTCGATCACCCCGGCCCCTTCCAGGCCAAGGCCAGTGGGCGTCGCCATCGGGTAGTAGCCAGAGCGCTGATAGACATCCATGTAGTTCAGCCCGATCGCGGTCTGGCGCAGTTGCACTTCGCCCGGTCCCGGCGAGCGAAGCTCCACCGTCTGCTCCTGCATGACCGACGGGGCGCCCTGTTCGTTCATGATGATGACGCGGGTTTTCATGATGCATTCCTCATTCTGTCGATGGTGTCCGCTACAGCCCGGCGATTTCGAAGATTTCGTTGCCGAAGATATCGCGGGCGTCGGCATGCTGCGGCGCGACGGCGGCGACAAAGGCGTCATGTTCTTCTGCCGTCAAGGTAACGATCTCGCAGCCTTCGTCTTCGATCGCCTTCTGCGCCGTCGCGGCTTCTTCGATGGCGAGGCCGCGCTGAATCACAACGGAGTCCCGCACCGCATCCTGCAGCGTGGCTCGCAGGTCGTCAGGCCAGGCATCGACCGTATCCCGGTGGGCGAAGATCGGGCGTGAGATATAGAAATGGTTCGAACAGGTGTGGTAGCGGTGAAACTTGTGCACACCGTAGGTCACAGTATTGGCAAAGGGGTTTTCCTGCGCATCCAGGCTGCCGTCGGTGACACGCTGGATGGCTTCGGTCAGGTCCATTTTCAGCGGTTCGGCGCCGAGCAATTCGAAGGTCCGGACCTGCACGTCGCTCGGCAGGACGCGGATCTTCATGCCGGCCAGGTCCCGCGGGGTACGCACCGGGCGCAGGCGATTGGAGATATGCCGGAAGCCATTTTCGAAATCACCCAGGATCTGGTAATTGGTGCGGGCTTCGATCTGCTGCGACCGGTGATGGCCCAGCGCACCGTCAATGGCGGCGCGGGCCTGGTCGTTGCTGGCGAACAGGAACGGCAGATCGACGAAGCCCAGTGCCGGCACCCGGTCCGTCAGATAGCTGCTCGACTGGTAGCCCAAGGTCAGCACGCCACTTTCGACCAGCCACAGGATGTCTTCGGCCTTGTAGCCGAAATCCATGATGTTCCAGACATATTTGATATCGACGCCATCGCCGAATTGTGCGGTCAGGCGGTCGCCGATGAATTGCAGAGACTTGCTGAATGCGGTGGTCTGCGGGCCATAGCCGCACATACGGATCTGGATCGGGTCGGTCATATTAGCCTCAATTGAATAGAATGCCGGGCAGATAGGTGGCGATTTCTGGGAAGTTGATGATCAGCACCATACTCAGCAGCATAATCATCCAATAGGGCGTCGAGCTTTTGAAGATGGTCACGACGCTCATATCCGGGTCGATGCCCTGGATCGCCGATTTTACCGTATAGACCAGCAACCCGAAGGGCGGCGTCAGCAAGCCTGCCTCGATGGCGATGATACCGATGATGGCAAAGGCGATCGGGTCGTAGCCAAGTTTGACCGCGATCGGCGCAAAGATCGCCGCGGTTATCAGCATGATGGAAATCGAATCGATGATCATGCCGAGCGCGAACCAGATCAGCACCATCACGGTGATGATCATCCAGGGTTCCATGCCCGAATCCAGGAACACGCCCTCGATGGCGTTGGCCAGACCGGTCATGGCCAGGGTCCGGGAATACAGCGCCGCCGTGACCAGCAGCAGCAGGATCGGCGCCGAGGTTCGCCCGACCGACAGAATGGATTCGATGATATCCTTGAGCCGCATGCCCTTGATGATGCCAAGGGCAAGACCGATCAGCGCACCGGCGCCGGCCCCTTCGGTCGGCGTGAAAATGCCGAACCAGATGCCGCCCAGTACAGCCACGATAACGATGATGATCCCGGTGAGGCTGATCAGGAATTGCACGGTCGAGACTTCTTCTTCGTCGTCTTCGCTTGCATCTTCCGCCGCCGGCTCGGTCGGCGCGTCTGCCCCCGTCCTGATGCCGACCGCGGCCGGCCGCACCAGGGCGAACACAAAGACATAGATGATGAACAGGCTGGCCAACAGCAGGCCGGGGAATACGCCGGCGGCGAAAAGCTGGCCGATGGATTGTTCGGTCAGGATGCCCCAGACGATCATCAGCACCGAAGGCGGGATCAGCATGCCAAGGCAGCTCGACCCCGCAACCGCGCCCAGCGCGAAGCCTTTGTGATAACCGTAGCGTTTCATTTCCGGATAGGCGATGCGCGAAAAGGCGGCGGCGGACGCTATGCTGACCCCCGTGACAAAGCTGAACAGCGCATTGCCGACGATGGTGGCGATGGCAAGGCGGCCCGGAATCGGGTGCAGCAGCCGGTTGATGCCGCGATAGACATCGGTGACGGTGCCCGACTTGCCGATAAATTCGCCCATCAGCATGAACAGCGGAATGACCGCGAAAACATAGGCGCGGATCGCTTCATAGGCGGTTGCCGCCAGCATGGTCTGCACCGTTCGGAAGGCGTAAAAATCGGCGCCGGTGACCAGAAAAATACCGAGCGCGCTGGTCATGCCGAGCGCAATGGCGATATGCACGCCGATGGCGACCAGGACAATCAGACTGACGATCAGCAATATGGCGGTGTTGACTTCGAACAATGGACGAAACTCACATGGGCATGATCAAAGGGGGGTGCCGGCTTCCAGCTCGGCATCGGACAATTCCGGCTTGAAGACGTCGATATAGGCCATGACCAGGTAGTTGATCATGGCGAGCGCGCTGCCGATCAGCACGGTCCAGCGGGCCGGCCAGGACGGCACGCGCAACGCGCCTTCGCCTTCATATTCGCCTTCGACATAGGAGAGAATGCTTTCTTCCCAGCCGCCGGTGATGATCATCAGAAAGAAGGCGGCACCCAGCAGATAGCCGATGCCCAGTAAAATTCGCTGCACCTTCGGCGGCAGATGGATGACCAGGAAATCGGCCTTGAGCATGGAGCGGCTACGAATGGCGTAACCGACCTGCAGGAAGACGACGATGACGATAGACGCGGCGACGATTTCGGCGGTGCCATAGATCGGCGAATCGAACACGGTGCGGCCGATGATGTTGCCCATGACCAGAAAGGCGAGCCCGAAGGCCCAAGCCGCCGCCACCACCATCAGAAATTTAGACAACCGATCACTGAAGGTAATGATCGACAATTTACGTTCCTTGTTAAAATACGACTAAAAATAACGTCAATAATACCGGCCGAAAATCACAACATTCGATTTCCGGCCGGCAGTAATTGAACGATTTACGATACGCGGTCGTCTATTTGACGACGTAGCGGACCGGCCATTTGTAGCCGACCTGTTCGGCCGCATCCAAGGTCGCGTTGAGGATCGCCTTGGCCGGGAAGCCTTTCGATTCCAGTTCATTGGCGTATTTCTGCGGCCAATGGGCCAGCTTCTTCGCCCAGTCGAGACGGACCGAGGCCGGCAGGTCGCTGACCGTGATGTTCTTGCGCAGCCAGTCCATGTCCTTCTTGTAGCCTTTCTTGTTGAAGACGCCGGTCTGGACTTCGTAGCGCGCCGCGACCTCCTTGAAGATCGGTTTGACATCGTCCGGCAGGTTCTTCCAGAAGCGGTTATTGACGTTCAGCGCATGCCAGGTGATCGAGCCGAAGCCGATGGTGGTGTAATATTTGCCGACTTCATGCAGCTTGAAGACCGGGCCCCAGGCGCTGGGGAACATGATGCCGCCCTCGGCCACACCGGTTTTAATCTTCTGGTACCAGCCGGGCAGCCCGTCGGTCACCGGGATGATGCCGATCTTGGCTTCCTTCATCCAGTTCAGATTGAGCCCGGCGCCGAGGATCTTGTGACCCTTCAGGTCGGAGACTTCCTTCCAGGGAAAGTTGGTGCCGAGGTTGTAACCGCCATCGCCGATACGAGCGAGCATGGTCTGATTGTATTTCTGGAAGGCTTTCTCGAGGCTCGGAAACTGCTTGTAGATGGAGCCCGCGATGGCGACGCTCTGTTCCGGATCCATTGTGCCGAACGGCAGCATGATCTGGAAGGCGTGCATCGGTAGCTTAGAGGCTTCGAAGCAGAAACAAAATCCGCCGATATCCAGAACCCCGTTCTGAATGCCTTCGAAGGTATCGAACACCTTCACGATCGACCCGCTATAACCTTCGATGAATTTGACCGTGTGGTTGGTCTTGGATTCGATGGCCTTCTTCAGTTCGGGCTGAAAGAAGGTTTTCATCAGGCCCGCATACACGACGGTGGGCGGATGGCCCGACCCGATCCGGATAATGATTTCTTTGGCCTGTAGCGCCGTCGTGGCGCCGAGAATGAGGCCGGCAACCGACAGCAAAGCGACTAATCTTGATACGAGCTTCATGGCTAACTCCCTTATTTATGCAACACAAACGGTCTCAAAGCCGGCCCCGGGGCCGATACTTTCGCCGCCACGAGCGGCTGGAACAATCGGTTGACGAAACCCCGATTTAGATCGGCCGGGGATCCGCGATGAATAGGAGCCTGGAAAATTTTGCGGGAGCGGTGCCAATGCCTGTATTGGCCGTGTCATGTGTTATCGTGTCTTATCGTATCGGTTCGTGCCGTCCCTGCCTGCGCCAAGGCCTCGATTCATCCCCAATTCTTATCGTTAATGCCTGAATGTACGGGTCTCCATTTGTGATAAAAATTTTTAAATCATCATGACTGTATGAATTTTGAGCATACCACTATAGCACAGAAATATGATTTGTTTGGCGGCAACGGTTCATACAGGGAGAACAAACATGGTTGCCTACTGGCTGGCGCGGGCGCATATCGTCGACCCCGTCGATTACAAGAAATATACCGACCGGGTGCCGGCAATCATCGCCAAATTCGGCGGCAAGGTGCTGGCCCGCGGCGGCGCTTTTCAGATCCTCGAAGGCCCGGAAAATTTCGAACGCCGCGTCGTTATCGAATTCCCCTCGCTGGATCAGGCCGTCGCCTGCCACCAGTCCCCCGAATACCAGGAAGCTTCCGCCTTCCACCGCCACGGCGCCGGGATCAATGAGCTGGTGATCGTCGAAAGCGGCGACGCAACGGGGCATTGACACGTTAAGTCTGTGGCCGAATTGGGCAGGGGCAGGTAGCTTCGGCGTATGACCTCAATTTCTTTCAAGCGACATCGTTTTCCGCCGGAGATTATCCAGCACGCAGTCTGGCTTTACGCCCGATTCACGCTGTCCTTTCGTGATGTCGAGGATCTGTTGGCTGAGCGTGGCATCGATGTATCGAACGAAACGGTACGGCGCTGGTTCCTGAAATCCGAGCGGTTGGTCGCCGTCAACCTTCTGCCGCGGCCGTCCGCGTGATCGGTATCGGCATCGACTGGCGCGGGCTCTTGCGG
>Ga0066376_10002918_pt1 | contig 15662 bp, 9 predicted proteins | sample Knorr_S15_td_Bot_FD_77009 | JGI IMG/M metagenome (GOLD analysis project Ga0066376, IMG submission 77009) | Marine microbial communities from Southern Atlantic Ocean transect - Knorr_S15_td_Bottom_ad_5009_LV_A | ecosystem: Environmental > Aquatic > Marine > Oceanic | place: Southern Atlantic... | reverse complement strand
GCGGGCCAATCGTAAAAGTCACAACTTAAATCTTCCTCGCAAGGGATGAATCTGTCATTTTCATCACCCCCGATTAATTCAACATCGATATCGGTGCCATTAGTGAAAACAAAGTACAATGCTATGGATTCAAAGTCTCCTTCATATGAAGTCGGTGCAGTACCATTCCAAATTTGCGTGCCATTAGGGTTTTCAATTGCATCTCCAAAAAAGGCACCACCGCTTACTACCATTGCGATGATGCTGCCAAGCAGCATTAGGCCGCCGAGACCTAGGGTAATCTTGGTCAAAAATTGCATTGGATTCCCTCAAGCATAAGGGTCGGACCACTTTTGAGTCGGGTCGGCCCAGAATAGACTACCATTATGGAAATCTTTGGGGACAGCAGACGGCTTTCCACTTGGAGCGGTTGCTGGGCCGCCGATTGCAGAATCTTCGTGGTCGGACCAACTTGAGAAGGAATCACCGCGGAAGGAAGCAACGGAATCATCGCGGAATTCTCGAACGGAATCACCGCGGAAGGAAGCGACGGAATCATCGCGGAATTCTCGAACGGAATCACCGCGGAAGGAAGCGACGGTATCGTCGTAATATTGCTCTGTTGAATCGACATAAAATGTCTCAGCCATTCTGGCCTGAGACTCTTCACTGCGTTGTTTTTGTTCAGCCATTTCAATGATGAAAGTGTCTGGATTGTCAACGTTTTCCATCAGTTTCTCAAGTCGCTCCCAACCATATGCGCCCACATCTTGCGGCTGTCCGACAAAGTGCTCGCCTGCGGCTCGCTTCTGTTGTTCCTTGACAATTCTGATAATTCCTGAGCCTGAGATGAGTATTCCGATAAGCATCATCATGACATCGCCTTCAGCAATTCCGAAGATGAACATCAATAATCCAATTACTACGCTTGGAACCGCTTGCAGGACTTTGCTCTCTGTTGCCACGTTTGGGCTAACAGTCGGTGACTGATAGGGATTTGCATTATCGAATCGGCACATCTCAAGGCGAATACTCAATGCTGAGTGACTGCAACCGCATTTTGATGGAGAACCCTCCCGCCGGCCGTGTCGTCTGCTTCGGAGAGGTAATGCTACGCTATTCGGTTGCTAACGGAGTGGAAATGACCAGCCCCGGCGGATGCGAATACAATGTTGCGTGTGCGTTGGCAGCAATCGGAACCAAAGTGGCGTGGGTGAGCAACCTGCCATCGTCTGGGGTTGATGAGGAAGTATTCCGCGAACTATTGTCTCCGGCTGAGGCAGCAGGAGTATGGACCGGCGGTATCGTGAGAAATTCCGAGAGGCTAATCGGCAGATATCGGGTTGATAATGACGACAAGAGCGTGGTTTACAACCGGGAAAACTCTGCATTCGCTCATCTTGAGCCGAGTGATTTTCATTGGCGAGAATTGTTGAGTGGCGCGAGGTGGTTGGTGTTGAGCGGAATCACGCCGCTGCTTGGAGAAAAACCGTTAGCGGCGTGGTCACAAGCAATGACCTTCGCTGAACTTGATGGAACCCGCATCGCTTTGGACTTGAATCATCGTCCGGCATTAGGCTCGCTGAAGGATGTTTGGAGTATTCTTTCACCACGCATTCGGATGCTGCACGTACTCGTGCTCTCACATGACAGCCTATCCGGCATTGCGGTGCTGGAAGGGATGCCAAAACCAGAAACTTATGAGGAAGCAATCGGAACTCTCACCGAACTCCGACGTCGCTGGCTCATCCCTCACCTCTGTTGTTGCTTCAAGCGACCTGAAGGTGAAAGCGCGAAGCAAGTTCCCCTACAACGACGCTGGTCAGTTGTCAGCCACGCCTTTGGAACGGACTCCACCGAACTGGATGCAATCGTCCATAGTTTGGTGGAGCCTCTTGGTGGTGGCGATGCTTGGTTAGCAGGATTCCTTGATGGTTTGATGGAATACGGACAGGGGCCAGCCTCTGCCCTATTGGCGGCGATGAGAGGTGATGCATTGGCTGGCTTGGCCCAACAAACTCGCGGCGATATTGCCGATGTTAGCCGGGTGAACCTTGACGAAATTGAGGAAAATAGGCTGAATTCAAACGGTTCGGACCGAATTGTATTCATTGGATGAGAATAAATTCAATTCAGTGGGCAGATGTTGGATGAGGAGGAGATCCTAGCAAGATTGGACCTTTTGAAGCAGGCAGGCATCATTGCTATCCTGCGTGGAAATAACCCCGAGAGGATGTATGAGAGGGGTCACGATTTGGTTGAACTCGGCTGTCGCGCGCTTGAAGTCACGTTGGACTCACCGGGCGCTTTGGACGTTCTTAACTCATGGAATCAGGACTTCGGCGACGATATTATTCTCGGTGTTGGAACCCTCATGGACCCAAATCAGGCCGAAGATTGTGTAAATGCAGGAGCAAAGTTCGCCCTTTCCCCGGTTAATCCAGCAGGTTTTGCCAATATGTGCTCAATGCACGGAGTCCTCGGTATTCCGGGCGTTGCAACATTAGACGAGTTGAACAAGGCTCAACAGGGTGGGGCGCGAATCGCCAAATTATTCCCTTCTACTTCGTGGAGTGTTGATGCCTTGCAATATGCTCCTACCAACATCAGAAACCTACCTTGGATTCCAGTTGGAGGAGTTGACCGTAAGTCGTGCTGGAAGTGGATGGAAGCGGGGGCATGGGCTGTCGGAATGGGTACGAATCTATGCGGTTCAGACCTTGCAATTGACCCGATGGATGACCCGCGTGGAAGTGAATTAGGACTGCGTGATTGGCGGCAAAGAGAAGGACCACGCGCACGAGGCATCTTCATGGAATTGGAGCGACGTCGTGATAGTGCGTGACCTGTATTCGTTCTGCTGTTTGTGTTCGTTGCCCACCCCGGTGGTTGCTATTTCGAGTTGAGACCGATTCTGGAGAAGTGGGGTGGGGTGAAGCGATTGGGGATATCCACGAGGAGGTTGAATCTGCTCTGAATGCGCTTGGTGGACGAGTAATCGGTGGCGATATCCATGAGATTAGCCGATTACTCATAGTGCAGCGCAAGGGTCGGTTCTGGCGCGACGGAGTTGTGCTTGACGCTGCACTTTCTGCCCTTGAAATGGCACTTTGGGACTTGAAAGGAAAGCAGTTGGGCGCACCCGTTCACGAATTGCTTGGAGGTAGGGTGCGCGACAATGTTCGGGTCTATCGTAACGCCTGGGGAAGTAATGCCGAAGAAATCGCTTCTTCTGCTTGTGAAGCGGTTAGCCAATCAATGACTGCAATCAAGGTCAGCCCAGCAGGTCCGACTGCAAACGTGGCTTCCGATAGTGACCTATCATCAATGGTTGAGATTGTCGGTGCAGTTCGCGAAGCGGTCGGAGATGATGTTCACATCGCGGTTGACCTACACGGCAGATTATCTCCCGCAACCGCTCGTAAAGCCATCGAGTTACTCGCTCCTCTCGACCCGTTTTTCATTGAGGAGCCATGCTTGCCAGAAGGATCGGCTTCTCACCTCGCAGACTTGCGAACCCTACGACTTTCGCAAAAAATACCGCTCGCCACCGGCGAGCGATTACGTTCACTCCATACCTTTTCTGAACACTTACTGCCGACACCAGTCGTTGACATCATCCAGCCGGACCTCGCTCAAGTTGGCGGTATTTTGCCTGCCCTTGAAATTGGCGCGATGGCGGCAGCCGCTCAGGCTAGCCTCGCGCCGCACTGCCCATATGGCCCGGTACAATTTGCTGCAACCATGCAAGTCGCCGCCGCTTCACCCGCCCATCTGATTCAGGAATTCCAAAGCCTCGGCGGGGCAGGCAGCGGTGGAGGAATCCCCGGCGGCGGCCAAAATTGGCAATTCAATCTACTAAAATCTCCATTTGAAATCGTTGACGGTCATGTAGCAACCACCACCGCTCCCGGATTGGGTATCACGGTGATGGAGGACAGAATTGAGGAACATATGGACTCATGGAATCCACACCCACCGACATTGTGGACGCTGACAGACGGGTCACACGCTGAGTGGTGACGGCTCATTCACTGAGTGCTAATGTCGGAATTTCCTCCGGGTCTTGCCTTGCAACCCACGATAATACCGGGGTGGCGATGAGCATCGGGAAGCCTAGCAACACGCCGATTGCCGTGCCATACGCATGATTTTCCTCATTTGAGGTGATAATGATAATCATCTCATCGGAATCTTCAGAAACAAATGGTGCTCGGAAGTGCGAGACTGCCAACTGCAATTGGAATGAAGACCTAGTGTCTGTACTGAATGGTGGTGCTTCGGTCACCCGAACGCGTAGTAGGTAAGTTCCAACACCATAGCCCCAATTCACTCCGGCCCTCGATGCTTTTACCTCCTCTATTTGCTCAAGCATTTCATCCATCCCAGATAAATTCACCAAAGGTGGCCCGAAAGTTTCGGTAGTTGCCGTCCAATTTAGGGCCTCGGTATTATCCTCGCCAATCCAATCAGAATTATTGTATCCGGGTTCAGTCAAATTCATCGCATCGGGAAGAGAGAGTTCGCCGTGCCAAGTGTTCTCATCTACGAGTCCGCCGCCAAGAGCACCGCTGTCCCCCTCATAGATTAACGACCAATTCACTAGGAATAACCCGCCTTCTGCGCCGGGCACTTCCACCGATATGTCGTAGGCCTCTCCATTGGTCAGCGATGCAGCACCTTCAACGAAAATGACCGTCTCATTCCATTCTGCAGACCACGATTCCTGATGATCAACCGACTTCCAGTTGAGCAGCATAAACGGTGCACCGAATAACAACCCTGACAAAAGTAAGCCGGCCATTGCGGTAGCTCTCGCCAATTTCATTCGGCTGGGGAAATCAACCGCTTCGCTACCCCAAGGCAGCGCGGCTAATCGGGCCTGAATTGACTTGATGCTCGCTCGCAAATCTATCGGGTCGGAGCCATACTCATCGCCGAGCCGCAATTTCTTGAATTGGGTAAGACCGATTAAAGGACCGATGCAAGCGAGCGCGAAAATCAGCCAATACATTCCGCCGGTTGCATAGATGAGTAATACCGCTAAACCATACCAAACGAAAGTCGCAGCAACCGCTTGGGTGGTCTGATACATCGCCATATGCGTTGGGCCGAGGCGAGGGTCACTGACTTCGGCCCAAGTGGTGATGAAGGTGAAAATCAGCCAATCGGTGATAGTCAGAGTTGGTAACCAAAGAATTAGTATCGCGATTTCAGGTGCTCCGACCAACATCAATACTGCCAATCCCGCGTAGCATGCAATCGAGCCGAGCGCGGCCATCCGCAGAACCTTGCCTCGCCCGATATAATCGGAAATAAACGGGCCAAACAAACCGAGATAAGTAGCGAAGATGAAGATATTAGCCCAGCGAACAGCTTCTCCGGCATTGAAACCGAGTACATCTCTCTGGTAGAATAGGAACATACCCTCAAACCCATCACCAAGCGGCATCAGGAAACATAGTGCAAGCACAATCCATGCTGTTTTTGTTCGCATTACTGCGAGAATCTTGCTTCCAACTGTTGCCTTAGCAGGGAAAGCTAATTCCGGGTTCTCAATCGCTTCTTGCATGGTCTTGGCCGCACGCCACTTTGCTTGCTTGCGTGGGCCGCGAACAGCCTTGCCCTCGCGCATTATCATGGTGATAGCAACTGCGAATAGTGCTGTCACAATGGTGAGAATTACCCCGGCCCGTTGCAGAGCGTCAGCATTGACAAGTTCGCCGGCTTTGGAGAAAGGACTGCTGCTGAAAGTTAGTGCCCACCCCATCAGAAGCAACAGAATATGGCCGCCGCCACGGTATGCGAAGTTGATGCCAGAGTTGAAACGGCCGAGTTTGGGTATGCTTTCTGCCATCATGCCTGCAACTGCCTGTTCAGCGACCAGACGCGGAATCAAGGCAATGAACATCACGCTGATGAATAGAACGAACGAGGTTTGAATATCGATGAACATCATCGGGATGACTAGGAGAATGTGCAGACCTGTACCGATTAGAATCCAACTACGACGACGACCCATCGGCAGAGACGTCCATTTCTCTACTGGTTGAGCCCAGACGATGCGGAGGAAAAACGGCACTTTGAGCAGCATTATCGCGAATGCTATCTGTCCGATTGGCAACAGGAACTCATTGTTGGCTATTTTACCAATCCAGAATCCAATGAAGGCGTAGGGCATCATCAACCCGAGATAGAAGATGACAACCCAGATGTCACGGAATACACTGTTGAATGTGCTATCCTTGCCCATGTCAATGAGGCCGCGTTGGATGAACGTGCCACCTTTGCCGTCGCCAGTTGGCATCAGTTCTGCATCAATCACACCACCCATGTGCCGCCCTCGCGCGGCCTACTGCCGCGTCCTTATCAAGAGGATGACGCCTGACAATGGTGGGAATTAGAATCAATTTCTCATGATGTCGTGAAGGTCGAATCGTCACTCCAAGTCTGGCCATTATCATTCTCACCCATAATTCGCCAATGGTAGGTCTGACCAGTGAGCAAGCCGCTGACAGAATGCTGCCAATCACCTACTGATGATTGCCCCATGCTTACACAATCCGTCCAACTGACGGTGCTATTCCCACCATCGAACAGACCCCAACAGACGGTGAGATTGGTGTTGGTTCCATTGTCGTAAACCTCCCATTCAAGGTCGGCTGTGCTGCTGGTGACGGCAGTCGCAGCGTAGTTGCGCGAGATGAGGTCATATTCGTAGACCCAACCGCGTAATGGGTCGGTATTCCACACCGGCAAATGGTCAACTGCATCCCAACTCGTCTGGGTGAGAGGGAAGCCCCAAGCGGCGAGAAACGGCATTAAATTGTGACCGGTATTCAGTGAAATCTGTATTGCCCATTGATTGAACTCTGCTGAATCACCGGAAGGTTGACTGCTGTAATTGTAGTAATATTCACGGAAAGCAGCAGTAAACGGACCCCAGCCAAACGCCTCCTTGATTTGGATATGAGTCTCCAATGCGGTCCAAACCGACCACGAAGAAATCTGAGCACCGTTACTAAAGTAAGTCTCAGTCCGACTTTGACGACTGCTCGGTGACATCGCCCCGTGACCGGCAGACCCGACAAGGTCTTCCATCAAATGCACCGAATACAAATTGCAAGTTGCCTCGGTATTCCCGGGTAAAGTCGCGCTCATCCACTGATGATTATGTCCAAGTTCGTGGAACATTCCCCAATCTCCATTTTCATACATATATGTGCCATTCACCACCCCTTCAACGCTTGCAGTGTGCGCCATGAATGGGTAGCCGCTATGCATCCATCCCGCGCTGATTTGCACGTCAAATACTGCGCGTTCTATTCGCGGCCAGGGTGTGTAGCCGGAGAGATTGTGTTCCATTTGTAGTGCGGCGTCCCAGAATTCCATCGCGTAGTCTGGGTCGTCAAGATTCCTGATGTAACTTGATGGCACGGTCAGGATGAAAAATCCAGATGCGAGTTCAGCGATTGGAGCCGGGGCGTCACGAAGCACGAGTTGCCAATCGCTGATGTTGGTAATCCCGTGACGATACCACGGCATTTCCACGGCGTTTTCGATGGTGACGTTGAATTCGCCGAGGGTTGAGCCGGCGGCAATCGCGACATAAATTGGGCCGCCGAACGAATTTCCAACCTGCATAGAAGCATTATCCACATACCACCAACGGTGAATCGTCGGGTGGCGAGATAGGGTGGTTTTCCCCCACAAACTATCGGTATGAGCTCCGACTAAAACATACACATTCTGATTGACAATGCCGCTCGGGAAAGTGACGTTGACCACTTCACCCGGTGCAGCATATAGCCCGGTACTCATCCGACCGTGGGAACGCGCTCCAGCATAGCCAAAACTCGAGGGTAAGCCGCTGAAATCACCATTGATTGCAACGGTTCGCATCAGTCGCGGAGCGGTAGGACTGACCGCTCCGGGGAATGATGAAGATGATGGGTGGGCCAGCAATTCCGCGGCTGGCAAAGTTTGCATCAGTCGCTCTTGGATATTGAGCAATAGGTCATCAACTTCGTCAGCATTCAAGGTGAATGTATTGCTCGAATTGATGTGATACCAGCCGGTTGAGTTCACCATCGCGCGCAGGCGCGACCAAACCCCGGTATAATCCAACGGCAAATTACTGACGCAGAGATTAACGGTGGTAGCAGCGATATCTGCGTCCGCAGGAACCATCATCTGAATACCAAAAACATGATCCTCAATTTGCGGAAGTGAGCCGTGTAGGCGATACAGGTCACCCCACTGATTTTCATTGATAGCAAAGGTGGAGGACCCCGAAGATGCAGAAACAAAAAGCCCGGTTTCCTTAGCGATTTTATTACCCGGATAATTGTGTGCAACATCGGAATTAGAATACGACCAATACCAAGCGTGTCCGCCCATCACCAAGCCCCCTCCATCGGTGAGCCACTGGGTAATCTGCTGGTTTTCAGCATCAGAATATGAATTCCAAAACTCGGTGACAAAGCAGTCAAGGTTCGGCAAGTCTGCTGGCGTAGCCAATTCTATCACGCTATATCCTTCGTCGAGCAGGGTGTTCTTCCATCCACCAAACGATGCTTCAAGTCCCACCGTCTTGGCTTGACCTGAGGAGGAGCCACTGCGGTCACAAACCCAATCAAGCGCATTCATCGAGAGGTTGGCTCGGCTGTCGCTGCCAGTCCTTGCTACCATTGTTTCATGGCCGTAGCCGACGATTCTCCCTTTACCGGCGTGGCTGGCGGAAGAAATAGGCCGATTGTCGTAGTCAATACCTACTCCGAAAGCCCACTCGCCAATCGGCAAAATCAGGCTAGGCCATGCGCCGCCAAAATTGACGCTACCGACCGGACGAGCGGTCAATTCGCTGTGGTCGGCAGCAAGGTCATGAATGGCGAAGGTGAGAATTGTTGCAAGGCTACCTCCAGAATTATTTGCCCAAATGGTATGAGTGGTCCAAGCGTGACGATTTGTGACACGGCCAAGCGGAGACCCACTGATTTCACCGGTGCTTGCATCGAGAGAAAGTCCGGCTGGAAGTGGAGGATAAACTTGCCAGCCGACAATCGGTGGGCCATCGTTTGTAGCAGGAATACTGACGCTTTGGTTAGCGGCGAGAATGTATTCTTCTGATGGGAAGGTGATGTTGCTCGGAGTGTGGTCAGCGACCCTGATTTGAAGGATGATTGAGGTGTCTCCGCCTGTATTACTCGCTGTGATGGTGTGATTTGTCCAAACTTGCAATGTATCGGCGAAGCCGGATATTCGGCCGCTTATCGTGTCAAATGAAATCGAGCCAGCAAGCGGCGGTGTGATGCTCCACGATAGCGGCGTGCCGCCGAAAGTATCTGGGAGCATATCTATCGTGTCAACATTCCAAATCAAATCTAGCGGACTCAACTCATACAATATCGCTGAAACCGGCTCATCATTTACCGTGATTGTCACCACTGCAATCGCCCCACCGCCACTATTGTTCGCCCAGACAAAATGGGCGGTTTCAGGCCATAATTCGGCTGGAATACCAGTGATGCGGCCGGTGCTTGAATTGAGTTCTATACCGGCTGGTAACGCCGGGTCTGCCTCGTAAGTTACTGGAGTGCCGCCGATGTTAGAGGCAGCTTGCGGCGGCATCTCAACTCCAATCGTCAAGATTAGATTCATATTGCCCCAATGTAATTGCTGCGGCGGCTGGTCAACGATTGTCAGCGAAATGTTGGTATTTGTCGTGCCGCCGCTATTATTGGCCCAAATCGTATGAACACTCGCGGCTGATAGCACATATGGAATCCCCTGAATTGCTCCGGTTTCAGGATGCAAAGACAGCCCGGTAGGCAAAGGTGGGAATACCTGCCAAACTTCTACGCTACCACCACTCACCGAAGGTGCGGTTGAATCAAAGGGTTGGCCTTTAACCATCGCGAAACCATCGCTACCATACTCAATATCACTCGGCGGTGGGGCGACGAATTCTATCTCAAGGGTGTACTCGTCCGAACTAACCGGATTGCTACCATTGAGAATACAAGATAGTGCTCCGGCCTCGATTGCGTAAAGGAATACTGAGCCGTTATTGTAGATGGTAAGGCTGTCAGTCAAACCGGATTCACACTCAACTGTCCAATTGTTTGGATGGTCGCCATCCCAAGTTGGATGTAGCCACAGTGGGTTGCCATAGAAATGGGATTGAGGGACTGAATAGGACAAATTGCTAAGCGGCGTGATGCAGGACCAAGCGTATTGGATTGTTCCCTCTGGACAAATTGTTTCCGATTGGCCGTTATCTCCTCCATCGCCGCCTTGGTTTCCTTCTTCGGTCTGATTTTCACCGTTGTCGCCGCTGGGGGTAGATGGCTTCTCGTCTGATGGTGTGAACATGGAAAGCAGGCCTGCGCCGGATAATCCTGCCAAAACGAGGACGGCTAGAAAAACCGCCTTTACCAGTCGGTCTCCTCCATCGTCCACAGACGATGGAAGGAACATCTACCTAATTGAGTTGTGAAGTCATGATAGCGAATCCTATTGATGTCACCGACTTTCAGCGGGGCGGGATAGCATGCGGATTGTCATCACCGGAGCGGCCGGATTAATCGGCGGAATCGTATTTGACCACCTCAAATCGCTTGGTAATGAGGTCGTAGGAGTTGATCGGCCACATGACATTTGGCTCTCTGCTGGCAGAAATACTGACGATGAAAACGCTCGTAGCCGTGTGGACGTGGAGTTAGAACTTGCCACCGCGGACGATACAGAACTTGAGGAAGTTTTGCAAGGGGCAGACGTGCTGATTCACCTCGCGGCGGATGCCGACCCAAGCAACCCCGACAGGTCAATGATTCGGAACAATATTGAGGTTGTAACCAACATCTTCAGATGCGCTCGTTCATCGGCTGTTCGAAGAGTCATTGTGGCGAGCAGTGGCCTTGCTCAAGCCGGCCTTGAGAAGTTATTTGATGAGGGTGGACCGTTTCATGGCAGGATGATAACTGTGCAGGACGGTGTCGCGCCGACCAGCACCTATGCGGCATCAAAAATCTATGCTGAAGTATTAGCAGAAATGCACGCGCGAGTGCATGGAATGGAAACTATCGCGGTCCGAATTGGCACGGTGATTCCTGATGAACAACGACATTGGGCGCGCGGTGGCAGATTACAGGCAACCGCATTCCTTAGCGAGGATGTCCGACGCTTTTTTGAAGCGGCAGTAAACACGCAAATTGAAGGCCATCTGCTAACCGTAGCCCAATCGGATTCACCCGGCCGGTTCCTTGACCTTGAGCCGGGACTTTCCAAACTGAAATGGCAACCGATGGAGTGGCCAGAATCTGCGCCGAAGTGAGTCAAATGTCTGATGGAAAGGAAGGTGTGGATTTGGACACCCGATTAGAAAAATTAGACCGTTGGTATGTGGGAGAAATTGCAGGATTCATTATCGGAATTGGCGACCTCTTGCTCGGGTTGATATTGGGACTGGATTTGGCGGAACCATTGTTCAACACCGCTTATGCAAGCATCGGATTCGCTATTGCGGCACGTAGTTGGACTGGTGTAATGCTGATTGCTGCATTTCTCGCAATTGCCACACTTTGGTTCGCCGCCAAAAAGTTGCGAGAATCTGGCCGGGCTACAAGGTGGCGTTTTATCTGTGGAATTCTGACAGGATATTTACTGGCAAATATCATCATTTTCTTAATGATTGACCTCGCCTTCTTCCTCGGCGCAATCCTGACCTTGCCGTTCATTTACGGCTCGTGCCTACTCGCGGTAGCAATCAGTCGCTGGAACTCTGACTCCGATTTCCTCGCTTGGTTCAATAGAATCCGCTTATCAGAAGGCAGTAAAACTCCCTCGTCAAGAGAAATCGGCAGCATCGTGCACGGTTCATTAGTCATCATCATCGGAATGTGGCTGATTATTCCAGTAGCACCAGCAATCGTAGGTCTGCTGCCGAGCCCACCACCCTCACCGAACACCGGCTGGGGCGCACTTGAGAATTCATACGCGGTGAGGGAGGTGGCAATATCCTACGATTCATTCCCTGAATTAGCCGCGCAGTGGGCCTTTGAAGACGAAGACTCAGCAAATTGGAAGGTCTACGTTTTCGTACCAGAAATTGCCGCGGCTGGCGATGAGAATCTCAACATCGGAATCGCGGTATTTTTACACGGATATCAGGGTGAAGCGGTCGAGGTATACCGAGATACGCTGACGACCCTCGCCGCTTCAGGACTACTCACTTTCTTCCCACAATACATCTCAGATTACCACCCTTCGCTAACCGATGGTCAAACTCCAACATACGTCAATTCAACCTCAGACCACCCTCAACATCCGGTCCGATACGACATGGCTTGGCAGCGATTTGAGGACGCGAGCAAACAGGTTGGAGTCAATTGGGGGGATGGGGCGGTAGCAGGGGATGGCGATGCAAAAGACGAGGTTTGGGATGCACTTGGTGATTCAACTACAGTTGACAGAAATCACCTGTGGATTGGCGGCCATAGCATGGGTGCCGGCACTACTTTCCACGTGCTGAGCGAACTGCTTGAAAGAGGCTGGGGGTCACAGTCTCTCGCCGTTAGTCTTGAGGCTCCGTGGATATCCTCATCAGACCCAGAATGGGGTGGAAATATGTCGTTGCTGCCCGACCATGCAATCGTGCAGATTGCAGAGTATGAAACCGATAACCGAGTCCATCAGTGCATCGGCCGCTTTGATTATGACCGAATGGTGAGTAGAGACAATACTGTGGCGATGCCTGAAGGTCAAGTTTTGCATTTATTCGTGCAAACAGATTTTCACGGATTCCCGCGACTTATCGCCAGCCATTACCTGCAAGCGACGATTTTACGAGATGCGCTGGCGGACCAAGCATACTACCCGCGCATCGAAGCACAAGCGACCTCCGTCGCAGCAAGTGCTGCCAACGATACTGTACTGAAGGAGGCAGCATGGGAATATCTCAGCGGAGACAGCGGTGAGATGCAAAATCTCGGCAAATGGTCGGATGGAGTGGCGGTAAAACCCCTGCGAATTCTTGATTCTCCGCTAGATGAACCATTGACTGATGGGACCGATTGCCGAAATCTCTGAAATGGGGACCATTCATGCATACCTTAGGAATTGATGTAGGAACCAGCGCGACCAAAGTATTGCTCCTGCGCCCTGACGGACAATGGGAAATGCACTCTTGGCCTTCTTCTGAAGGGGTGTGGGATAACCTACGTGAATGGCTTGACTCGCCGCCTGACTTACCGGGTGGTTCTCCGGGTAACAAGACCCGGTTTAGGCGAGGCGAATTGATTGGAAAAGTCGGCATCACCGGGCATGGACCCTCAGCGATTATCATCCGGGATGGAGAGGTTTGTGGTCGAATCATCCCGTGGCATGAGCCGCTGGCAAAGGGTTGTGAACGGCCGGTTGAGAACGACCATGTTTTGCCGGCGACGAGGGCTTGGGTGCCGTCGCGGTTGGCGCAATGGGTGGCGGAGAATGGCCCGATTGGCGACGGAGTGGCTGTGCAACTCAAAGACATGCTAAATTGGCAATTGACCGGAGTTGTCGCGCGTGATTCTCGCTCGATGCGCGGCTTTTCTGGCGACGGTGACCGTAGTGGTGGCACGGGCATCTCAGGTGGCGAGCGCAGCGAAGACTACGGCGAAAATATCGGATTTCTCCTGCCGGAGGAAATTATTGGACGGGTGACTGCGCAGGGTTCAGCGTTATCCGGCATCCCGGTTGGAGTTCAGGTCATCTGTGGCTGTGACGACCTTTCTGCCGGAGTGATCGGACTTGATGCTAACAATGGCGATTTGTTCAACTTAGCCAATACCAGCGAGCATGTCGGCTTGGTCGGTGGCGAAGCGCAAGATGGGATGAGTTGGTTGCCGGCTCTAGGCAGATTGCCCGCCCTGTGTTATTTGGCGACTTCAACGGGCGGCCGGACTTTATCTGATAGATTTGGTGAGCCGGCAAGCAAGCAATCGGTGGAGAGATTCATCAAAAAATTGGCATCGTCCGACGAAAATAGCGAGCAGTGGCAAGCACTACGAGAATTGAACGAGCCGATTGAGAAAATCCGAAAGCAATTTCCTGATGGAGAAATGCTAATCGGCGGCGGATTAGCACTGATTCCGCAACTTGTGAAAACTCGTGGAGCGAGCCTGCGAGCCGGACAAGAGGTCAGCGTTTTGGGAATTGCTAAACTGGCAGAGGCACCGCTGGCAGTCATCTTTGGAGCTGGAAAAGTCGGCAGGGGTTTTCTTGCCCAATTATTGATGAAAGCAGGCTGGAGAATCCACTTTGTTGACACCAATGAACAACTAATCAACTCCCTCAAATCCGGCGAATATCACCTGTATAACCTCGCTACTGGAGAGGTGGAGAAAATCTCTGGATTTTCCGCCTCGTGCAATGAATGGCGACTAGAACAGGCCGACCTGATTCTGACTTCCCTCGGCGGCAACGGGCTTGGCGACTGGGCTGCTAAACTCGCTGGATTTGAGCGGGGAATTGACATCATCTTGGCGGAGAATCATCCAGCCCCCGCGGCATTGGTCAGAGAATACATCGTTTCAGAAAAAGTTGGAATCGCCCAAGCACAGGTTCTGCGCTCATGTATTGAGCCAACAACTGAGCAAATAGAGGAATACGGAGGATTGACCGTGCAGATTCAGGACCATTGGACCTTACCGCTTGACGCCGATGCGCTACGCCGGCCCGAACTGCTGAAAAGCGTTGTCGGATTTACTCCGAAATCCGCATTTTCAATCGAACTAACTCGTAAATTGTATACCTACAACTGTGTCAATGCAATGGTGTGTTACCTCGCCAAACTCGCTGGCTACCAATGGTTGGCTGATGCGGCTAATGATGACAAAATCGCGGAACTTGCACTCGCTGCTGGCAGAGAATCATCGGCTGCTTTGGTTGCCGCCTTCGGATTTGATGCAGATGTCCAACAAGCGTGGTGCAAGCGCGCTTTGGCTAAATATCAGGATAAGAGCATTCGCGACCCAGTTGAGAGAAATGCGCGTGACCCGATTCGGAAACTCGGCCGTTACGAGCGGCTGCTCGGACCAATTCACCTCTGTCTGCAATACGACCTGCCGCATCAAAATCTCATGCTGGGTTTAGCAGCCGCGTTACGCTACCAAGAATCAGGCGATGAGGCGGCAGAAAAACTCGAAAAATTGGTTGCTGAACACGGCGAAATAGAGGCATTATCACTACTGTCAAAGGGATTAGATGAACGGGTAATCTTAGCACTTCCAAAGGCACTAACTCATCTCAATGACCTCTAGAGGTCAGTATTTTTTCCTCAAGCCCATAGAATAGGATTCATAGACGACTCCGGCTCTTGCGCAATGCATGGCCGGTGATAATCAGTCCGACGAGGACAATAATACCGGCAAACCAAAACGAGGACCACCATCCAGAGGACCGTCGCGCGGACCACCAACTGGGCCGTCATCAGGACCACCCGGAGGGCCACCAACTGGGCCGTCATCAGGACCGGCCGGAGGGCCACCATCTGCTCCACCAACTTCTCCTTCATCACCAGCAACAGGTCCGGCTGGACCTCAGTCAGAGTCGTCAGCTGGCCCACCAACGGGTCCACCTGATGCCCCTTCACCACCTGCTGATTCGGTAGGCGGACCACCGAGTAAAGGCCCACCCTCAAGAGG
>Ga0066376_10002916_pt1 | contig 15663 bp, 12 predicted proteins | sample Knorr_S15_td_Bot_FD_77009 | JGI IMG/M metagenome (GOLD analysis project Ga0066376, IMG submission 77009) | Marine microbial communities from Southern Atlantic Ocean transect - Knorr_S15_td_Bottom_ad_5009_LV_A | ecosystem: Environmental > Aquatic > Marine > Oceanic | place: Southern Atlantic... | reverse complement strand
TCCTCCAGGAGTCGTATGTCGCGGGCCTGAGTGTGGTCGATGCAAGGATGGCGACGACCCATTCGACAGGCTCAGCGCAGGCGTGGCAACAGCCTACGCTACGGAGCGGCATCGCGAGCCAGAGGCGATATTGCCTGCAGGAGTTGACTGCGGGTTTGTTGCATTCATATTCCACTCCATTGCTGGCCGTTCACCAAGTTCGGTCATTTACGTGCCGTGAAATCACGAGTACGGTTTGGCGCACGATGGGCGTCCGCAATTCGCCGTACCGAACCGTTGGAATTCAGGGTTAGACCCAGATAAAACATGCTTGATCATTTCCATGTTGCGCCTGAAGACGAAGTCCGAATCATGCCGGACGCGCTGCGGTTCACGACCAACGAACTATTTCTGAAGATGGGCCTGTCAGTGCAGGACGCATGGCAGGCTACCGACGTGCTGTTGCTGTCGGACACCCGCGGGGTCGATACCCACGGCGTTTCAAACATGCTGCGTAGCTACATGGCGAGTTTTGCAGCCGGGTTCATCAACCCGAGTCCTAACTGGAAGATCACCCGGGAAACCGCGACGACCGCCAACGTGGATTGCGACCGGGGTCTTGGAATTACGGTAATTCCGCAGGTGATGGAGCTGGCGATTGAGAAAGCCCGTGAAACCGGAATCGGTGCGATCACCATGGGCAACGGCCGGCATGCCGGGATGATCGCCTATCACGCGATGATGGCGATGCCGCACGATATGATCGGCTACGCGATTACAGCTGGCGGGCAGAGCATGCTTCCGACCTTTGGTGCCGAGCCGAGGCTGGCCCCGAACCCTCACGCCTGGGCCGTTCCGGCCGACAAAGAACCCCCGTTCGTTCTCGATATCTCGTCGTCATCAGTGGCGGCCAACAAAATTCAACTGCTCAGACGGATGAACTCGATGACAATCCCCGGTCTCATTGCAGACGATAAGGGCAACCCGATCATGGATGAGCGGGAGATACCCGATTACACGTGGATCCTGCCCAACGGTGCCACCCGCGAACTTGGCTCACACAAGGGCTACGGTTTGAGCGCAGTGGCGCAGGTGTTCGGCGGGATATTGTCCGATGGCGCTTTTGGTGCATACGACCGCGGACACATGTCGCATTTCGTGGCCGCTTACTCGATCGAGGCGTTCACAGATGTGGCGCGTTTTAAAAAATCGATGGACGAATTTCTGAAATACCTGAGAGAGACCCCACCGGCACCCGGCCACGACCGCGTGTTCTACGCGGGTCTCCCAGAACACGAGGAGTCGATCGACCGCCATGAGCGCGGGATACCACTTCACAAAGAGGTGATCGACTGGTTCGATCAGACGACCGCAGAGTTCAACATGGCCCCGCTGGAACGATAAGGACATGGAGGGACCCCGTATGCCGCATAGCGATCTTCTTCCAACGCAAGACGAATCGGAATTGGATTGCGTTAGGAAGTTCCTGAATGTTTACTCGCCGGGGGCAAGCTTGCAACGGGCGTCCGACGTATTCCCTGAACTCAAGGATCGAGGCGGTTGGGATTTCAACATCACCGAATCAGGCACCGGTGAGTGGGACGCGGTCGAACTGAAATCAGTAAACCTCGAAGAATTTATTACCCGCATCAACTACTGGGAGAAAGTTTGGATTGAAGTCGGTGAATCTAGCTCCACAATTGAAGGTTTTTATTGGCTCTTCGCGCCGCAGCCCCTACCACATCCGAGCTGGCCACCAAAGCATATCCGCAAGGAAATTGAGTCAGTAATTCAAAGTGTATGCCACAACATTCTGCCGACGATGACTCCTGGCGAAATAATAGACCTAGGTCCGAAAATCGCCGAATTAACTGATCACTAGCCAAAAAAAGAGCCGAGAGGAGTCAGCGACATACCAGGTGATCTATCGACGTACCGAGTCGTCTATGATCCAGTTAAGTTCATCGTCTCTCGAGGGATCAAGGACACCACCGGCAAGCCTGTAATGGATTTGACTCCTATGTCTGAGGCTTTCGAAGTCGACCGCATTGATCTCGAAAAATTGAATGATCTGGTTGTGAAAGCAAATCGTCAATTAATCAGGGCGAAGAAAAAAGGATGTCGAAGAACCATAATGTTGATCTGCGATACACGGGGAACGAATCCCGATGCCTTTAGATCCGCCCTAAAGGCATTACCTGAAAGCTCAATGCCCGATATCGATAAAATTTGGCTAGTAGGGCGGTATTACGAGCATATACAACGTGTTGTTTAGTGACTGCCTCCTGATTTCGAGGAGTAAGAAAACTCAAAATGCTTGAACACTTTCATGTTCCCGAAGAAGACCAGGTGCGAGTCCGCCGCGACGACCTGCAGCGTACGACGACTGCGATTTTCGGGGCGATGGGCATGCCCGCTGAAGACGCCGAGCTTGCTGCCGACGGGCTGGTAACCGCCGATATCAGGGGCTGCGAGACGCATGGCGTTTCAAACATGCTCAGGAACTATGTGAAGATGTTCGGCGAGGGCCAGATTAACCCGACCCCGAACTGGAAGATCACCCGGGAAACCTCTGCGGTCGCAACTATTGAGGCCGACGGCTCGCACGGCCTCGTGATGTGTCCGAAGGCGATGGACATCGCTATTGAAAAGGCCAAAGAGGTCGGAATCGGGGCGGTGACCATCCACAACAGCCGCCATGCCGGGATGATGGCCTACCACGCGATGCGGGCAATGCCGCACGATATGATCGGCTACGCGATCACAGGCGGGGGCGCCGTGATGGTGCCTACGTACGGGGCAGTCCCGCGGATCGGTGCCGTTCCGCACGCCTGGGCAGTTCCGGCCGATAAGATGCCACCCTTTGTCCTCGACATTTCTTCATCGGCTGTCGCTGCCAACAAGATTCAGCTGCTCAGGCGTACCGGTGCGCAACTGCTGCCGGGCCTGCTTGCCGATGAGGACGGCACTCCGATCATGGAGGAGCAGGACGTGCCCGCAGAAACCCGGCTCCTACCGTGGGGCTCGACCCGCGAACTCGGGTCGCACAAGGGCTACGGCATGGCCGTGATCGGCCAGGTGTTTTCTGGAATTCTTTCGGCCGGCCTGTTCGGTGTGAGCAATCCACCCGGGAACGGTTCTCAGTTTGTCGCTGCGTTTTCGATCGACGCGTTTCGTGATGTTTCGGAGTTCAAGCGGTCGATGGATGAGTTCCTCACGTACCTGGTCGATACGCCGCCGGCACCGGGGCATGACCGGGTGTTCTACGCGGGACTGCCCGAGCACGAGGAGACCGAAATAAGGGAGCGGGACGGCATTCCGCTGCACCGCGAAGTCGTCGAGTGGTTCGATAGCGAGACCGATGAGTTGAAGCTCGAACGGCTGGTGCGGGCCGACTAGCGGTTAATGGTGGCAGGGGCTGGGCCGAGTGATGCTGCGCTGATCATCGGTCCTGAATCAAGTTCGGGATAGATACATTGCTGCGCGGGGTCAAACGTCCTATATCGCGGTGGCTTCTTCCTCGACAGTGAGGTCTTCCAGTTCGTCCTGGAACATACTCATGTCCGGCTCGTCCTCGAAATCGCCACTGGCCTGTTCGATTTCGTCGGAGTCGGCAGCAAAGTCGGCGGCGACGGCAGTGGGCGCCGTTCCAGGTACAGCAACCATGGCGAGGCCGTCATCGAGAGTCACGGGTTCTTCGATCGAACCGTTGGAGCGGATTGAACGCGAGTTGATCGTGTATCCGCAGGTCAGGCAGGACAGGAACGAGCCAAAATTGTCGGAGCCGAACTCTACCGTTCCGTCCTTACAGCGCAGACATGATTTGAAGTACAGCATCGTTACGCCTCCCTGGATTGTCGGGGATCACTGGGATCACCGGTCTCACGGCAGACACCGTGGCTATCGTCCACCACCCGGAATTACCGGGGTGTTTTCTGAGTGCAATCTGGCGGCACCTTATCCGGTAACGACTAATTCGTTCCTGTTGGATTTGCAACGAGTTTTGGCGAATTTTGCAATTTCCCTCTTTTCGGCGCGGCTGTGACAGATGGGGCAGGCATATGATTCGTCAAAAATTGGCGTCGAAAATAGCGTCGAGATCTGATGCATGTAGCTTGGTGGGTCCCGTGAGATTCAATCCGGCAGTATCAACCCGTGACCCGGGAGGTGTTTTCGAATGGCAAGGCTGTACATAATTGGTGCCGGGACGCCCACTCCTACGCCCACCCGGTTCGGATCGGCTTACGTACTCGAAATCGAGGGCGAGAAGATCATGTTCGACTGCGGCCCTGCGACGACCCACAAGCTGGTACAGGCGGGTCTGTGGCCGACCGATATCGACTACATCTTTTTCACGCACCACCACTTCGATCACGACATCGATTATCCGTGCTTTCTTCTCACCCGCTTCGACCAGTCGATAGGAAAGGAGAATCGGCTCCAGGTGTTCGGGCCGACTCTTACAGAGATGATCACAGAAGGTGTAATCGGGGAAAACGGCATCTTTTCGCATGATTGGAAGGCCCGGATATATCACCCGCTTTCGCAGAAGGTATACATGAACCGGGGCGGGGTGATGCCGCGGCCGGCTCCGAAGGTTTCGGCCCGTGACGTGGGAGTTGGCACGGTTCACACGGCGAAGAACTGGGAGGTCACTTCGGCCAACGCCGAACATGTGCAGCCGTATCTGGATTCACTTGCCTACCGGATCGAGACGAAGTCGGGCAAGTCCGTAGTGTTCACCGGCGATACGCAGCCGTGCCAGTCGATAATCGACCTTGCAAAAGATGCCGACGTGATGCTGTGCATGTGCTGGGACGACCAGGAGCTAATGGATGCCGATGGCGAGGCGCCGGGCCAGTGCGGTACGACCGGGGCCGCCCGTATGGCGGAAGAGGCGGGCGTGAAGAAGCTGATCCTCGTGCACATGGGGGCGCACATCTCGCAGCACGGCCCGATGGAGAAAGGCCTCGGCGACATCCGTGAGATCTATGGCGGCCAGGTCATCTACGCTGAAGAGCTAATGGCCATCGACATCTAGCGGCCATCGACTGGTCTGGCAGATTCGCGACCCATCCGCTCCTCCCGGCATCCAATGATCGACTATGCCTGAACTACTCATCACTACCCTGCTCACGATCATTTCGTACTTGATCGGCGGGATTCCTGCCGCCTACCTGGGTGGCAGGTTTTGGGGACCATCGAAAGTGTCTCTCTTCGTAGCGACATTCTCCTCACCCTAACCCTCTCCCGCTGGAGAGGGGATTTGGAGCCGGAACCGGGTTCAGGTCAGTTCTCGCTTCATCTGGGCGAGTCCCATCGGACCCAGTTTCAGCGCCCTTTTGTGCCATTTTTTCAGATCGAACGCGGCTCCGGCCTTCCCCTTTGCCGACTCCCGCGCTTCGAGCCACACGCGCTCGCCGACTTTATAGCTGATAGCCTGCCCCGGAATTCCAAGGTACCTGTCGATTTCCGAGTTCACGAAATCGGCCGGGAAGTGCACCCGCTCTCGCATGAACTCGAGTGCCAGCTCGCCATTCCAAACCTCGCCGGGGTGGAAATCCGAGTGCGCAGGGATTTCCAGGCCCAGGTGCATGCCGATATCGACGATTACGCGAACGCTTCTCAGCGCCTGCGCGTCCAACATCCCCATGTAGTAATCGGGGTTTTCCAAGTAGCCCAGCTCTCCCATCAACCGTTCGGCATACAGCGCCCATCCTTCCGCGTGGCCCGAAGTTCCCGCCAACAGACGCTGGAATCTTGAAAGATCTTCGGTCATGGCGACGTTTGTTGCGATCTGAAAGTGGTGGCCTGGCACGCCTTCGTGGTACGCGATCGAAACCTCGCGCCAGATCGGGAATTCGGTTTTACCGCCGGTCGGATACCAGGTGCGACCTGGACGTGAAAAGTCTTCCGACGGCCCGGTGTAGTACATCGCCAGCGCACCGCCAGGAGGTGCGATCAGGGTCTCGATCTTGCGGACCGGGTCGAGAATGTCGAAGTGGACACCGTCCATCTCCTCGATAGTACGGTCCTGAAGGTCCTGCATCCACTGCCTGAATTCGTCTTCGCCTGCGATCATTCGCGCCGGGTCGGTCTCGAGGATTTCAACCGCTTCACCGATCGAAGCGCCGGGTTTTATCTTTTGCGCAGTTTCGGTCATTTCCGACATGACCCAGGCAAGTTGTTCCCAGCCCCAGTCGTACGTTTCTTCGGGGTTGATTTCAGCCCCGAGGTAGCCGCGTGCGGCGAGGGCGTATCGATCTCGACCAACGCCATCGATGGGAGTCGCATCTGGCAGGTACGACTTGCGCAGATAATCGGCCATTTCTCCATAGACGACCGTAGCGGAGGCAGCGGCGTCTTCAACTCTTTCGCTCAACGCTCCGTCGTTGACATCTGAGGCAGCGAGGGCGTTTACAAGCGAATCGAAAAACGGGGCGCTGTCGCCCGATCCCGCCCATGTCTCACACTGTTCAGCACAGCCGTTCACCTGGCGCTGCGAAGTAACGAAGCCTTCAGCACGGCCGACTTCCAGAGTTTGCCGGTAGCCGTCCATGGCCTCGCCGATTTTTTCCATTCGGGAAGCGATATTTTCCCAGGCCTCGACCGAATCCTGTGGCATGAGATCGAATATTGAGCGAACGTTCTGGATTGGAGAAAACAGGACGTTCATATCCCGCAGGTGCTCACGGGATTCGTACTTCTCGACCGAAAGCGTCAACTCATCGACGAAAGTGTCCTTGCACATCCGTTCCCGTTCGTTCGCCGGTACGGCCGCGTTCATTTGCGAGAGGGATGTCCCGACCTCGGCGTGAAAGGCCTCCGCGGCTTCGAGCGAGTAATCGGCCATCAGGTGGTCGAAACCGCGAACTCCCATGTGGGTCGCGGATAGCGGGTGATGTTTCGCCACGATGTCGACGAACCCGTCAGCGATCTCAAAAACTCCGGCCACGTGGTCTTCCTTTCCTGCTGGTTGTCAGTCGATTCGCCTGTACAGGAAACCGCCGAGCCTGAACGAACACGGCCTCCCGTCGTTGTCCAGCGCGAATTCGGCCAGTTCCCCGGCACCCCGGCCGCCCGCGATTCGAAATGCGCGTTGCACGCCGACTGACGGGTCGATTTTCAAATCGGCCGGTCCGTGAAGCGAGTAATCGCCTTCACCGGGAGCGCCGAGTCCGAATCCCGTTTCACCGAAAACCACATCGACGTACGCACCCGGTTCCGCCCAGTAGCGCCCGAGATATGGTGAAGCCTGTTCGCGCGAAACATCGGACAGGTCGGATGCGATCTGCTCGGCGACCGGGCCAAGTTCTTCGATTACTAATTCGGTGACGGCGGCGGGCAGTTTGTACGGCGTGGGTGCGGGCCAGATGTTGGCCAGCATAATCACCCCGGTCTGCGATTTGATATCGAACGTTATGTTCGAAGAGAATCCCTGGATGCCGCCTCCGTGACCGTGAAGGACCAGATCGCCCCGTCTGAGCAGCATCCAGGCAATTGCCTGACCGCTGTTCCAGCCGTCCCCGAGATAGATCGGGCGATGCATTTCGGCGAGCGTCGTAGCGGCAAGTACGTCGCTCGGGTGGTTTTTTCGCTCTGATGAAAACTGGAACGACATCCACTTTGCAAGGTCCTCAACGTTGGAGTGCAACTGGCCGGCAGCCGCGATTCCTTGCAGCGGGGCGTATGGCGCTTCACGAAGGTCATCGGAGCCGGGAGTCGGAGGACTGTAGCCGGTGGCTTTCAGATCCGCCTGCTCCGGGTCGAGTTCGAACCGTGTGTTCCCGAGCCCGAGTGGTCCGGTAATTTCTTGGTAGATATACTGTTCGTACGGGATGCCGCTGACCTTTTCTATGACATGACCGAGCAGGCCCACGGCAAGGTTCGAGTACTTCCACTGGCTGTCCTGCGGGATCACAATTTCGATCTCGGCAAGGCCGTTCAGCAACTCGTCAGTACTAACGAACGATGGCGCGTTCCAGTCGGTGAGCGGATGTTCAGTGCGCAAGCCCGAGTAGTGCGTCATCATCCTGCGGAGCGTCACGTCTTCGAGCGTGCCATGTAGCGCCGACGCTACGGTGAAGTCGGGCAGGTGCAGCAGCAGCGGGTCGTCGAGTTCAAGCTTCCCGAGGTCACGCAGTTGAAGAATTGCAGTCGCGGTGAAGGTTTTTGTGATCGACGCCACCCGCGAGATAGTCTGCGAAGTGGGTGGCAGATCGGTCCCGAGGCGCTGGGTGCCGAACGAAAAGTAGGCAACCAGCGAATCGCCACGCACGATGCCGACCGACATTCCGGGAATTCGATCGCTCTTCATCGAGACCTGGACGAGATCTTTTATTTTCGGTTCGACCGAACCCAGATCCACGTCGTTCGCCAATCGGTCCTCCAGAAATTAACAGAAATACGGCACCCGTATTACGCGTGCCGTCAGGTTACTTCCCTGGAGAGCCCGGAGGGGCTAATTCAAAGCGATTATCGTGCAGGTCAGGCAGCTTTTCGCTCCGGCGTTTTCCTGAGCTGAATCATCTGTCGGAGAACCTGTTTGCGGTAAATCTCCATGCGGTCGTCGATCGCTCTTAACGTACTGCGTTTGACGCGGATGCTCTGCTTCACGTCACCGACAGTCCTCATGGCGTCCTGGTACTGCTCTTCAAGATCGGCGATCGCCAGGCGAAGGTCATTGCTGAATGCCGCGATATCGGCGTTGGGATTCTGTTCGAGGAGGTCCTGTTTGGCCTGTTCAAATTCGATCTTGATGCCATCGACGTGCCGTTTCTTGTTTTCTATAAGGTCTTTTTTCTCTTCCCAGAGGGTAACCAGCTTGTCGTGGTCACTGGTTACCGCCCGCAGTTCGGCCAGACGCGGTTCGACCTTCATCATGATCTGGCTGACCTGCTCGGCCACATACGCAATCCGAGTCGGCCTCCCGGTTTTGCCAAGCTGGGTCATTAGCGAATGGATTCTGGGGTCATCTGTCCAATGAACCATGAAATTGCACGTACTCCTGGCGGCCGACGAGTTATGCCGCAGTCGCTGAATTGCTAACCGTGGGTTCAAGTGTCTCGAACATTGTGTGCCAATCGACATAGTGGATAGTCCAACTGAAATAGGAGAATCGTCCTGTTAAAGGCACTGGCCACACGGTCGATGTAGTATCGACCTCGAAACGGCGACAAACCCGAATCCTTATGTCTCTGCGATCTCAGTCGCGGTCCAGATGAGCACCCAAAAAAACAAATGAAAATCACGGAAATCACGATCGATGTCATTGAACGTATTGCGCCCGCGGTGCAGGTGCAGGACGAACGAAATGACCTTGGCGGGACCACGACTCAGGGTGTGTTGAGGGTCAGGACCGAGGACGGCCTTGAGGGAAACGCGTTTATAGGCGACCAGGCCGGCGATTCGACGCAACGAATGGACCTGATTATCAAGAAACTGAAACCCGTAATGATGGGTCGCGATTCGTCGGACCGCGAATGGCTGTGGAACCAGCTACCGGTAATTTCCGGCCACGGGGGAGCCCTTGAGCCGGTCTGGGCACCACTCGACGTAGCGCTGTGGGACATCGAGGGCAAAGCTGCCGGTACGCCCATTCACAAGCTGCTCGGAACGGCGAGGACCGAGGTGCCGCTGTACGCAACGTACCCTCCCCGTCACGGCACGCCAGAGGGGTTCATCGAAGAGGCGTTGCAACTTAAATCGGAGGGGTTCAAGGCGTACAAGATCCACCCCGGGCCGCTGTCGGCACATGATGCCGCGACCACTGCTGAAAAAGTGCGCGAGGCTGTCGGCGACGGGATGACGTTGATGCTCGACCGCAATCACGGCTACGACTTCCGTGAGGCTCTTTTTGTTGGGCGGGCCCTCGACGCAAACGGTTTCTACTGGTTTGAAGACCCGGTGCCGGTCAGCGACATCGAGTCGATACGTGAGCTGACCCGGAGACTCGACACGCCGCTGAACATGAGTGACACATCTGAATTCCTGTTGCACGAAGCTGCCAATTTCCTACAGATGGGCGCGGTGCGGCTGATACGCGGCACGGTGCGGAAAATCGGAATCACCGGGTTGAAAAAGCAGATGTCGCTTGTTGAAGGTTTTAACCGGGTGTGCGAGATCGGCCTGGCCGGAAATTCAGCCCTCAACGCGGCAAATCTTCATGTGATGATGTCATCGCTTAATTGCACGTACTTCGAGTACTGGCTTCCTAAAACGATTCATCAGTGGGGCGTGACCCACCAACTCGAAATCAACAAAAACGGCAATCTCGATGCGCCAACCGGTCCCGGTCTTGGAATTGAACTGGACGAAGATTGGATTTCGGCACACAGAATTGCCACGCTTTCTTGAGCGAGCCATCTGGCCTGTCGGTCGGTCACGAACTGGAGGGATACAAAGCTCTCATACTGGGACCGATTTTGTGGTAGATTCGCCGACGCGCGACATGATTGGCTCGTTTGTTGCTGACTTTTACAGACCGCCGGGCGACCCGATTCACGTGTTTGAACCAGCTACCGATGTTGAAGCAAGACCAAAGATGAAACAAAACCTCGCTGCGGGTCGAATCACCGGCATCGCAATCGCCGAAAGTCTTGGGATCACACCCCTCATCAACGCGGGCGGGCCGAACACCCGTCACTCGGGATCGCGCCCTCGACCCGAGGCGATCCAGGCCATGGAGGCGATGAGCGAGGTTTTCGTTCAGATCGACGAAATGCTGATTGCTGCCGGAGAGCGCATCGCCGAGCTGACGGAGAACGAAGCGGCGACCGTCACATCGGGCGCATCGGGAGGGCTGGTGGTCCAGGCAGCGGCGGCGATGGCTAAAGACGATCCCGACCGGATTTCAAAGTTGCCGATCACCGACGGGATGCCGAACGAACTGATTATCCAGCGGGGGCACCGGTTTATCTACGACCACCTGTACCTCACCGCGGGTGCCAGGTTTGTTGAGGTCGGGGGCACCGACGGCTGCACCATCGACGAGGTCGAGGCAGCGATCTCAGCCCGCACTGCCGGGATTATCCATCTCGAGTCCCCGTTCAAGAACGCGGGTGCCGTGCCCTTGCCCGATCTTGCCGACCTCGCGCACAGCCGTAACCTGCCGGTCCTGGCAGATTGTGCATCGATGCTGCCCCCGCGCGCGAACCTCACGAAATACACCAACCAGGGCGCCGACCTCGTCAGTTTTTCGGGCGGAAAGGCCGTCCGTGGCCCACAGAGCACCGGGTTCCTGATTGGGAAGCCCGAATGGATCGAGTATGCGCGCCTGAACAATGCGCCGAATCCGGGCGTCACCAGAGCGCAAAAGGTTTCCAAAGAAGAGATCGCAGGGCTCCTCGCAGCTCTTGAAGTTTTCGTGGCCATCGACGAGGAGACCGAGACACGTAATTACCGGGAGCAGATGAATTTTGTGGTCGATCAGATCGCCGAAATCCCAGGAATGACCGCCGAGGTGAAGCACAACTACGACCACTACATTCCGCAGGCGGTCGTAACGTTCGGCGACAACTGGCGCGGGCCTTCCACCGCGGAAATTGTCGACCGATTGAAAGCAGGAACGCCCCGGGTATTTGCGGCCGACGGCCAGGGGCCTCCGAACGGAATGTGGATCGATCCGCTGAACCTCCAGGAAGGCGAGGTGGAGATTGTGGCGGAGCGGTTCAGGACAGTACTGATCGAGGCCGCGTCGGGACGCTAACATTCAGGCATCGAATGATCACCTACAACTATGCGAACCAAAGGAACTAAAAATTGACACGCATCGCGGGCAAACACGCTCTTTTGAAAATGTTTGAGGCCGAGGGAGTCGAATACATGTTCGGCAACCCGGGAACGAGCGAGGCGCCGATGATGGCGGTGATGGACCAGTACCCCTCGATCGAGTATGTGCTGGTGCTCCAGGAAGGTGTAGCCGTTGGGCTCGCCGAGGGTTACGCACGCTCGACGGGCAAGGTCCCGCTCGTAAGCCTTCACATCGACAACGGTATGTCGAACGGGCTGTCTCTGATGATCGACCAGCTAAACGGCGGGACTCCGATGGTAATGACAGCCGGAAACAAGGATATCCGGAAGCTTGCGCCGGGTAGGTCTGACCTCGCGAACATGGCCCGCCCATACGCAAAGTGGAGTACCGAAATTACCCATGCCGAACAGGTCCCTGCAGTAATCCGGCGGGCGTTTCAGGAAGCCCGGACCGTACCTACCGGACCGGTTTTTGTGGCGATGTCGGCAAACGCCTTCGATGATGTGGCGGACGTAGACCTCGTTCCGTCAACTCAGATCGACATTTCGCCTTCGGCAGATCCACAGACGATCGATCAGGTTTGCGGTTTGATAGCTGGCGCAGAAAGGCCGATATTAATTGTTGGCGACCGGGTGGCCGAATCGGACGGTACCGACTCAGCGGTGGCAGTAGCCGAAGCCGGTGGGATGCGCGTTTACGGGCATGCATCGACCGGTGTGAACTTCCCGGCCAACCACCCGTTATGGCAGGGGAGCCTGAGCATGCGTACGCCCGAGGCTGTCGCTGCAGTCCGGGCCGCTGACGTGATCGTGGCGGTCGGCTGCCCCGTTTTTGAAGATTTCTTTTATCAGCCCGGCCAGTTTGTTGCGGCAAATTCAAAACTGGTCCATATCGATATAAATCCCGGCACGATTGGGAAGTCCGAGCCAACTGATATCGGCATCTTGGCAGCGCCCGGAAAAGCCCTCGGACAGCTTGCGGAGGCCCTGTCGGCGGGGATGACTGGCACACAGGCCGAGGCGGCGGCTGGCCGCTCTCGGGAGGCTGCCGGTGAAAGTGCCGTCCGGGTGAAGGCTTTCCGGAAAATTGCGAGTGCTCAACCTGGCAAGGGCAGGCCGATGTCGCCTGCCATGATGGTCGATCGACTGGCCAGTGCCCTGCCTGAAAACGCGGCGGTATTTAACGATTCGATAAGTACGGGGGGCCTGCTGATCGAAGCGCTGGCACCGTCGGTCAAAGGCACCTACTACGGGTGTCGCGGACAGGCAATCGGATGGGGCATGGGTGCGACGATGGGCGTGAAACTGGGGAGTCCGGAGCAGCCCGTTGTGGGCGTTATCGGCGACGGCAGTGCGATTATGACGGTTCAGGCCCTCTGGACCGCAGTTAACTCAGAAATTCCTGCAATTTTCGTGATCTGCAACAACGCCTCTTACAGAGTGTTGAAAGTGAATATGAACCACTACCACCGGCTCAATTCGCTTGCGCAGCCCGACTCATATTTTGCGATGGATTTCCGGCATCCCATCGACTTCGCTGCCCAGGCGCAGGCTTATGGGGTGAAGGGAGTGCGGGTCGAGGACCCGGCCGATATCGATACGGCAATCAACTCTGCAATCGACTCCGGCGAGCCCACGGTTATCGACATGATTATCGACGGCGCCGTTTAGTCTGCCGGCATCGGTTCACATTGCCGAACGTAGGTAATCCTGGTTCATTTCACGGGCACAGCTTCCCGGAATCCACGGTTCCGGGAACTTCAAGGGACCCGCCCGTTCACTTTCGTCGCTTTCGCGGGGCGATAGTGAACATTACGCGATCGTCACGAACGGCAATTTTCAGACGTTTACCAGCCAGTTTTGCTGCGTAAGTCAAGCGTGAACGAATTTTGGCGGTCGATCCCCCCTTTTCAATTATCACCGCTTTGCCCGTGTTTCGGTCGAGACTTGTGATTACGTTAAATAATTCCTGAGTTTCAGCGGAACGGGAGCGGCCTCGCCTGGTCGCAGTACTCATTTCTTTTATATCTATATCGATTATTTTCACATCTTTTCCCCTCGTATTTTTACATCTTATCACCCTGACGATTTCTCGCTGGCGATACATGCTGATTTCACCCAGACCCCGGATGAAGTTCGGGTACTCTTGAGCCATTTATTCGCGGCGCTGCGAGAACCAACCACCTCCGATTAGGTTGGGGCACTTGCAGATTTCCGCAAGGGTCACCCGTTTATTCACTGATGCAACGCACGAGGGCCAACCGTTTACTTGAACGGTGATGCAATTGGGACTGCAACGACCTTCAGCCCGCGGCAAATTGGTTGAGCAGATTCCGGCCAGGGGCATCGCAGCGTAATGCCCGAGCCCGTTTCGTATGCCGGTTCATATTCCGGTCGACAGAACGCTCTCAGGTAAATAGAAAGCACCGTATTCATGCAACTCGCGGATGACATCACTCCTGATGATCTGAAGATTTTCATCGAAGAGGCCGAAGAACAACTTCAGCTGGTTAACGATGAAGTGGTCCAGCTAGAAAAAGAGGCGACCGAGGATGGTCTCGCTTCTATTTTCCGCGCGGCACACACCCTTAAAGGTTCATCGGCAATGTTGGGCTACCCAGCGATGTCGCGCGTGGCCCACGCCATGGAGAGCCTGCTCGACAAGCTCCGTAATGGCGAGGTTACAGTCACGCCCGAACTAGTCGACGCATTGCTCCATTCACTTGATGTGCTCAGAGTTCTGACCGATGAGTTGATTGAAGAACGGGGAGTTGAAGTAGATTTCGAATCGCTGGTAGCGGAACTTGAGGCATGCGCGGGCAATGAACCTGTACGGGCAACGGGCGGTGGTGAAGCATTGCTGGAACTGAAGCTGAATGACCAGGACCTGGACATGGTTTCTATCGCTCTTGCGGCCGGCGAGAGTGTCTTCGAAATTATTGCATCGGTAACGGGCGAGAATGCATTTTCATCGATCCGATTGTTCCAGTTGACCACCGAACTATCGGAACAGGCGCGGTTGATCAAATCTGCTCCGAGCCTTGAAGACATCCAGGCCGAGAACAACGGCACGACATTCACAGCAATCGTTGGGTACGACAAGTCTGACGACGAGTTGAGTGCGCTCGCCTTATCGGTACAGCACATAGGAAACGTTAAAGTTTCGGCATACAGTCCTGAACCGGCGAGCACTGCGGAGGGAACCGAAAAAGCAACAAAGCAGGGCGTCGCCGGGGAGGGCCGGCAGAAGGTGGTCGTGTCACAGACCGTCCGAATCGATGTCGACCGGCTCGACAATCTCATGAACCTGATCGGCGAGCTTGTGATTGACCGCACTCGCCTGGTCCAGATTGGGCGATCGATGGCCACGGGTTCTGTCAGAACTCAGAGCTCACCATGCGATCAGGTCGACCTAAATACAGATTTGACCATGATATTTATGCAGCCAATTCCGTCATTAGAGCCGTCCATCTTGCGGTGAAAATCTGTCTGCGACTGGGTGTTGGAACTCGTTGACCGTCCACTGCCCGGACTCTCAGGTAATTTCGTAACCCATCAAACGCACTGCAGAAACGACTCGCCGACTCAAAGTTCTGGAAGCCAAGCATCGGGTAGTAGCGCTGTTTGATAGGTCGATGACTCTGATCCATACGGTTGTTCAGATACTGATTCTGGCGGTGTAGGACCTTGCGACCGACGATCCAGCGAATTGCCTTCGTGTAGGCCGGATGTTTGTCGGTCGTCATCCGCAGTGGCTTCTCTCCAGCAGTATCGAGCAGACGCCGCAAGAAACGTCGTGCTGCATGCTTGTCTCGGTGCTCGCTGAGCATCGAATCGAGAAGGTTTCCAGCTCGGTCGATCGCACGGTACAGGTAACGCCACTGACCACCGACCTTGATGTAGGTCTCATCCAGGTACCAGGAGACTCCTGCT
>Ga0066376_10002911_pt1 | contig 15679 bp, 14 predicted proteins | sample Knorr_S15_td_Bot_FD_77009 | JGI IMG/M metagenome (GOLD analysis project Ga0066376, IMG submission 77009) | Marine microbial communities from Southern Atlantic Ocean transect - Knorr_S15_td_Bottom_ad_5009_LV_A | ecosystem: Environmental > Aquatic > Marine > Oceanic | place: Southern Atlantic... | reverse complement strand
TTCATGGACCTGCTGCTGCGCTGGATCGCGCGGGTGGTGCTGGCCGGGGCGCGCGGCGCCACGCCAGAGGAGATCGTGCCGGGCGAGGGGGCGGCGGCGCGCCACCTGCTCGGCGCCGGCGGTCTTGATCGCCGCGCCGCGCTGTGGGAAAACATCAGCCGCCTCGCGGCGCGCACCGAGGCGGTCAATCTTGACCGCAAACAGGTCGTGCTGAGCGCCTTTACCGCCATCGAGGGACTCGCGCGCGGCTGACACTGTCGGCCGGTTTTTTTATGCAGGGGACAAGCATGCCCGGGGCCGACGCCTTCTACATCACCACGCCGATCTATTACGTCAACGACGTGCCGCATCTGGGGCACGCCTACACCACGATCGCCTGCGACGCGGTGGCCCGCTTCATGCGCCTCGACGCGCGCAACGTGAAGATCCTCACCGGCACCGACGAGCACGGCCAGAAGGTCGAGAAATCGGCGCGCGCCGCGGGCGAGGACCCGCAGGCCTTCACCGACCGCGTCTCCCAGCGCTTCCGCGAGCTCACCGGCAAGCTCGGCGCCACCAACGACGACTTCATCCGCACCACGGAAGCGCGCCACACGGCGGCCAGCCAGGCAATCTGGAACGCGTTGGTGGAAGCGGGGGAAATCTATCTCGGCAGCTACGCGGGCTGGTATTCGGTGCGCGACGAGGCGTTCTTCACCGAAGCCGAGTTGACCGAACAGGGCGGCGAGAAGTTGGCGCCGACCGGCGCGCCGGTGGAATGGGTCGAGGAGCCGAGCTACTTCTTCCGCCTGTCCGAGTGGCAAGACCGCCTGCTGGCGCTCTACGACAGCGATCCGAATTACATTTTGCCGATCAGCCGGCGCAACGAAGTGCTGAGCTTCGTCAAGGGCGGGCTCGACGATCTGTCGGTGTCGCGCACCAGCTTCAAGTGGGGCATTCCGGTGCCCGGCGACGCCGACCACATCATGTATGTGTGGCTCGACGCGCTGACCAACTACCTGACCGCGGCCGGCTATCCGGACACCGAATGCGGCGATTACAAGACTTTCTGGCCGGCCTCGGTTCATGTGGTCGGCAAGGATATTCTGCGATTTCACGCGGTCTATTGGCCGGCCTTCCTGATGGCGGCGGGGCTCGCGCCGCCGAAACGGATTTTCGCCCATGGCTGGTGGACGGTGGAAGGCCAGAAGATGTCCAAGACGCTGCGCAACGTGGTCGAGCCGTTCCAGCTCGTGGATACTTACGGCCTCGACCAGGTGCGCTATTTCCTGTTGCGCGAGGTGCCGTTCGGCAATGACGGCGACTTTTCGAGCGCCGCCCTGGTCAACCGGGTCAACAGCGAACTGGCCAACGACTTTGGCAATCTGGCGCAGCGCGTGCTGTCGATGATCAACCGCAATTGCGAGGCGGCGGTGCCGGCGCCGGGCGCGCTCAGCGAGGACGACACGGACATGCTGGGCCGGGCGCAAGGGTTGCTCGCCGCGGTCCGCGCGCAAATGGACGCGCAGGCGCTGAGCGATACGCTGGAGACCATCTGGGCGGTGGTGCGCGCCGCCAACGCCTATACCGACCATCAGGCGCCGTGGGCGTTGCGCAAGACCGACCCCGAACGCATGGGCACCGTGCTTTACGTCCTGGCCGAGGTCATCCGCCACCTCGCCATCCTGACCCAGCCCTTCGTTCCCACCGCCGCCGGGCGCCTGCTCGACCAGCTCGCTGTGGCGCCGGACGCGCGCGACTTTGCCGCGCTGGGCGCCGCGCTGACGGCGGGCACCGTCTTGCCCAAACCGGAAGGCGTGTTTCCGCGAATTGTCGAGGACGCGACGGAAGACAGAGCCGAGGCGTCATGACTCTGGTCGACAGCCATTGTCATCTGGACTTTCCCGAGTTCGACGACGACCGCGACGCGGTGCTCGCGCGCGCCCGCGCCGCCGGGGTGACCACGTTCCAGACCATCTGCACGCGGCTGAGCAAGTTCCCACAAGTCCTTGCTATCGCTGAGCGTTACGACGACGTCTACTGCTCGGTCGGCATCCATCCGCACAGCGTGGCCGAGGAAGCGCCGGTCGAGGCCGCCGACCTGATCGCGCTGAGCGACCACGCCAAGGTGATCGGCATCGGCGAGACCGGGCTCGATTACTTTTACGAACGCAGTCCGCGCGACGCCCAACAACGAAGCTTCCGCGCCCATATCGCGGCGGCGCGCGAAACCGGCCTGCCGCTGATCGTGCATTCGCGCGACGCCGACGCGGACACGGTGGCAATTCTGCGCGACGAGGCGGGGAAGGGGGCCTTTCCCGGCCTCATCCACTGCTTCACGGCGGGCCGCGAGGTGGCCGAGACCGCGATCGAATTGGGCCTTTACGTATCGCTGTCGGGCATCATCACCTTTCGCAACGCCGAGGACCTGCGCGCCATCGCCCGCGACTTGCCGCCCGAGCGCCTGCTGGTCGAGACCGACGCGCCGTTCCTGGCGCCAATTCCTAACCGGGGCAAGCGCAACGAGCCGGGTTTTGTCGCCGACACCGCGCGCGCCCTGGCCGAACTGTTGGACATGGACGCCGCGGACCTGGCCGAGCGCACCACGCGGAACTTTTTCGCTTTGTTCGCCAAGGCCGAACCACCGGAATGAAAATCACCGTGCTCGGCTGCGGCGGCTCGAGCGGCGTGCCGATGATCGGACCGGACTGGGGCGCCTGCGATCCGAGCAACCCGAAGAACCGACGCCGCCGCGTCTCCATCTTGGTCGAGGAAGGCGGCACGACCGTGTTGGTCGACACCCCAGTCGACATGCGCGAACAATGTCTCGACGCGGGCGTGCGCCATATCGACGCGGTGGTCTATACGCACGGCCACGCCGACCACAGCCATGGCCTCGACGACCTGCGCGGTTTCAATTACATCAAGGACGGAAGCCTCGACGTCTATGGAACGCCGGCCACTTTAGACAGTCTAAATGCGCGGTTTTCCTATGCCTTTGGGGAACGGAGCCACACTGGCGCGTGGTATCGCCCGGCGCTAACGCCGCGCCCCGTGACCGGGCCGTTCCGCGTCGGCGCGCTCGATATCGCGCCGTTCGAGCAAGAGCACGGCCGCGCCACGACGTTGGGCCTGCGCTTCGGCGCCTTCGCCTATAGCACCGACGCCAGCGTCCTGTCCGACGATGCTTTCGCGGCGCTGGACGGCATCGACACCTGGCTAGTCGATTGCGTCCGCTACACGCCGAGCCCGGGCCACGCCCACCTGCCCCTGACCCTGAGCTGGATCGAACGCCTCGCCCCGCGCCGCGCCATCCTCACCCACATGGCCGCCGATTTCGATTACGAAACCCTGCGCGCCGAGTTGCCCGACGGCGTCGAGCCGGCCTATGACGGCATGGTCATCGAGGTCGAATGACGGGTATGGTTCAGTGATGTTTGCCCACAAAACCCTTCGCGCCCGCGCGCCCTTCTCGCGTACATCGACCGATGGATAGCGCGACCCTTTGGCTGTTGATCACCGGCGGCCTCAAGGATCCGATTTTGTGGATCCTGGGCGGCGTGCTGGGCTGGGACGTGGGGCGCGAGTTCAAGCGCACCGTCGGCTACCTGGCCGCCGCCGGAGGCGTGTGGGGCGGCGTGCGCGGCGGCGTCTACGTCGGCCTCGGCGAAACCATCACGCCCACGCTGGCGTTCAGCCTGATCGCCATTTCGGTTGCCCTGATGGTCCTTTTCGGACTGGCCGTACGTGAAGGTCGCATGAAATGGAAGGACCGTTAATCATTGGTATCAAAGAAAACATAATATTTCCCATAATATATATTATACGACTTTTAGAAATACCGATTTACCACTGTGAGACGGCCTTGAAAGCGCCGCCTGCCCCCATAGAATTTGTGAGAGGTCGAGTCCGATGAATGAAATGGCGCGGCTACTCGACATCATGGCGCGGCTGCGCGATCCCGAGTCCGGCTGTCCGTGGGACCTGGAGCAGAGTTTCGCGACCATCGCGCCGCACACCGTCGAGGAGGCCTACGAGGCCGCCCAAGCCATCGCCGACGGCGACATGGCGGCGTTGCGCGACGAGCTCGGCGACCTGCTGTTCCAGGTGGTGTTTTATGCCCAGATGGCGCGCGAGGCCGGGAATTTCAGCTTCGACGACATCGCCCGCGGCATTTCCGACAAGATGGTGCGCCGCCACCCCCATGTATTCGGCGACGCGAAAATCGACACGGCGGCGGCGCAAACCCTGTCCTGGGAGGCGATGAAGGCCGAGGAACGCGCCGCGAAAGCGACCACCGACGCACGGCCGCCAAGCGCCCTGGACGGGGTCGCGCGCGCCCTGCCCGCCCTCACCCGCGCTCTGAAGCTGCAAAAACGCGCCGCCCGCGTCGGCTTCGACTGGCCCGACATCGCGCCGGTACTGGAAAAGCTCGACGAAGAAATCACGGAACTCCGCGCCGAGCTAGAATCCGCCAACGCCGCGCGGATCACTGACGAACTCGGCGACCTGTTATTCACCTGCGCCAACCTCGCCCGCCACGCCGGCACCGACCCGGAAGGCGCGCTGCGCGCCGCCAACGCCAAGTTCGAACGCCGTTTCAAGCGCGTCGAGGCCCTACTCGCCGCCGACGGCCACGCGTTGGACAACGTGGATTTGGCCGAAATGGAACGGCTGTGGAACCAAGCCAAGGCGGAAGAAGCGGGCTGAGGCCCCCGCTCCGCCGGCTGGCGCCGGCCGCTTATCTTTCGACAAGCTCAAGATGAGGAAGTGTCGCCGGGAGGAAGTGCCTTGAAATCAGCCATTTACACCCTCATCCCGAGCCCAGTCGAAGGATGAGAAGCCGCCGTCAGGCGGCCCCTCCCCGCCTCGATACACGCCGTCATGCCGGAAGCGCCGAAGGCGTTATCCGGTATCCATGTCGTGGCGCGAAAATGGACCCCAGATCGGCGCTTTGCGCCGTCCGGGGTGACGCGGACGGGTCGGGGAACGAAGTTCCTACTCATGCATGAGCAGGTGGATCAGGCTTGAGGTGTCCCAGCGGGCGCCGCCGCGGTCTTGGATCTGGGCGTAGAACTGGTCGATCAGGGCGCTGGTGGGGACGCGGGCGCCGTTGTTCTTGGCTTCTTCGAGAACGATCGTAAGGTCCTTGCGCATCCAGTTGACGGCAAAGCCGAAATCGAACTTGTCCTGGGCCATGGTCAGGGCGCGGTTTTCCATCTGCCACGAACCCGCCGCGCCCTTGGAGATGACGTCGACAACGGTGGGGATGTCGAGCCCCGCCTTGATGCCGAAATTGATGCCTTCCGAGAGGCCCTGCAGCAGCCCGGCGATGCAGATCTGGTTGACCATCTTGGTGAGCTGGCCGGCGCCGGCACCGCCCATCAAGGTCACCGCGCGCGCGTAGGCGTCCATGGCCGGCTTGGCGCGGTCGAAGACGTCTTGCGTGCCGCCCACCATGACGGTGAGCGCGCCGTTCTCCGCCCCGGCCTGGCCGCCGGACACCGGCGCGTCGAGCACGCCGACGCCCTTGTCCGCGCCGGCCGTGGCAAGCTCGCGCGCCAGGGTCGCGGATGCAGTCGTGTGGTCGACCAAAATGGCGCCGGACTCCATGCCCGCCAGAATGCCGCTCTCGCCCAGCACCACGGCGCGCACGTCGTCGTCATTGCCGACGCAGGAGAATACGATGTCGCGCCCCGTGGCGGCTTGCGCCGGTGTCGGCGCGCTCCGCCCGCCATGCTTGGCGGTCCAGTCCCCGGCGCGCGCGGCGGTGCGGTTATAGACCACCACGTCGTGGCCGGCGGCAGCCAAATGGCCGGCCATCGGATAGCCCATCACGCCAAGCCCGACGAAGGCGACCTTTTGTGCGCTCATGCCCCTCTCCCTTTTTTGTGGCGGCGCATTCTATCGACGACCCCAGGGCCGGGCAACGGCGTGGGCGCATAAAGAAAGGGCCGCGTCGTGGTGACGCGGCCCTTGAGAGAGAAAGCGATAGAGTCGTGAGCGCGGGTCTTAGAAGCCCATGCCGCCCATGCCACCCATGCCGCCCATGTCGGGCGCGCCGCCGCCGCCGCCGGCGTCCTTTTTCTCGGGACGTTCGGCGACCATCGCCTCGGTGGTGATCAGCAGGCTGGCGATCGAGGCCGCGTCTTGAAGCGCGGTGCGGACCACCTTGGCCGGGTCGATGATGCCGGCCTTGACCAGATCGCAATAGACCTCGTTCTGGGCGTCGAAGCCGAACTTGGTGTCCTTCGACTCGCTGATCTTGCCGACCACGATCGAGCCGTCGACACCGGCGTTCTCGGCGATCAGGCGCAGCGGCATGCGCAGCGCGCGGCGCACGATATCGACGCCGACCTTCTGGTCGTTGTTGTCGAGCTTCAGCTTGTCCAACACGCGCGCGGCGTAGACCAGGGTCACGCCGCCGCCCGGCACGATGCCTTCCTCGACCGCGGCGCGGGTGGAATGCAGGGCGTCGTCGACACGGTCCTTGCGTTCCTTCACCTCGATCTCGGTGGCGCCGCCGACCTTGATCACCGCAACGCCGCCGGCCAGCTTGGCCAGACGTTCCTGCAGCTTCTCGCGGACGTAGTCCGAGGAGGTATCCTCGATCTGGGCCTTGATCTGGTTGATGCGCCCGTCAATCGCCTTCTTCTTGCCGGCGCCGTCGATGATGGTGGTGTCTTCCTTGTTGATCGACACCCGCTTGGCGGAGCCCAGCATGGCGAGGGTCACGTTCTCGAGCTTGATGCCGACGTCCTCGGAAATAACCTGGCCGCCGGTCAGGGTCGCGATGTCCTCGAGCATGGCCTTGCGGCGATCGCCGAAGCCCGGCGCCTTGACGGCCGAGACCTTGAGGCCGCCGCGCAGCTTGTTGACCACCAGGGTGGCCAGGGCCTCGCCCTCGATGTCCTCGGCGATGACGAGGAGCGGGCGCGACGACTGCACCACGGCTTCCAGAACGGGCAGCATCGCCTGCAGGCTGGACAGCTTCTTCTCGTGGATCAGCACGTACGGGTTTTCCATCTCGCACACCATTTTCTCGGCGTCGGTGACGAAATAGGGCGACAGATAGCCGCGGTCGAACTGCATGCCCTCGACCACGTCGAGCTCGGTCTCCATGCCCTTGGCTTCCTCGACCGTGATGACGCCTTCCTTGCCGACCTTTTCCATCGCCTCGGCGATGATGTCGCCGACTTCGCTGTCGCCATTGGCCGAAATGGTGCCGACCTGGGCGATTTCACGGTGGCCCGAGACGCGCTTCGCCTTGGAGCTTATTTCGCGGATCACCGCCGCGACGGCGATATCGATGCCGCGCTTGAGGTCCATGGGGTTCATGCCGGCGGCAACCGCCTTGGATCCCTCGCGCACGATCGCCTGAGCGAGCACGGTCGCCGTGGTGGTGCCGTCGCCGGCGATGTCGCTGGTCCGCGAGGCAACCTCGCGCACCATCTGCGCGCCCATGTTCTCGAACTTATCGGCAAGTTCGATTTCCTTGGCCACCGTCACACCGTCCTTGGTGATGCGCGGCGCTCCGAAGGACTTGTCGAGCACGACGTTGCGGCCCTTCGGCCCCAAGGTCACCTTGACCGCGTTGGCCAGAATGTCGACGCCGCGCAGCATCCGCTCGCGGGCGTCGGCGCCGAATTTCACATCTTTCGCTGCCATAATTTCAATCCCCTACTGGATCACGCCCATGATATCGGACTCTTTCATAATCAACAGCTCGTCGCCGTTGAGCTTGACTTCGGTGCCGGACCATTTGCCGAAGAGGATCTTGTCCCCCTTCTTCACGTCCAGCGGCACGAGCTTGCCGGCTTCGTCGCGGGCGCCGGGCCCTACCGCCATCACCTTGCCCTCCATGGGCTTTTCCTTGGCCGTGTCGGGAATGATGATCCCGCCGGCGGTCTTCTCATCGTCGTCGATGCGCTTGACCAAAACGCGGTCGTGTAACGGCCTGATGTTCATCCGTCGACCTCCAGATTTTGGGACGTTCATTAAAACGATTTCGATTTGTTAGCACTCTCTCCCGATGAGTGCCAAATCGCGCATCTCATATACGGGGCGCGCCGGGCCCTGTCAAGGGACGGGGCGCCGGTTTCGCGCCGCTGTTCGAAATCAGTCAGCCGGCACCGTTTCGGCGGCCGGGAAGCGGCTTTGAAAGCGCGCCGAATCGGCGCCGTCGAGGCCGACGCATAGATGGGCGTATTCGTCGTCGTCGGACCGGCTGAGAACCTCGCCATGACGATAAAGCCAGGCCAGGGCCTCGCCGTCGCTGAGTTTGAGGCGCAGCGTCAGCAACTGGCGGTCCGCGGCCAGGCGCGCGTCCAACGCGCGGCACAGGGTGTCGCAACCGGCGCCGGTCAAGGCCGATAGCGCGACCACGGTGGCGCCGGACGCGGACGCGGGCCGATCTCCATTCTCGAGCAGGTCGATCTTGTTATGGACCTCGATGACGCGGGCCGTGTCCGCGGCATCGATGCCGAGACCGCGTAACACAGCCTCGACGTCCCGCTTCTCGGCCGCGCTGTCGGCGGCGGCAATATCGCGCACGTGAACGATAATATCGGCGGCGATCACTTCCTCCAGGGTGGCGCGGAACGCCGCCACCAGGTCGGTCGGCAGGTCGGATATGAAGCCCACGGTGTCGGACAGGATGACCTTGCGGCCCGACGGCAGCACCAAGCGGCGCATGGTCGGGTCCAGGGTGGCGAACAGCTTGTCGGCGGCGACCACCGTCGCGCCGGTCAGTCGATTGAACAGGGTCGACTTGCCGGCGTTGGTGTAGCCGACCAGCGCGACGATCGGGTATGGCACGCGGCGGCGCGCCTTGCGCTGGAGTTCGCGGGTTCGCGCCACCTCGGCGAGCAGGCCGCGCAGACGCATGATCCGCGCGCCGATCTGGCGCCGGTCCGACTCGAGTTGCGATTCACCGGGGCCGCCAAGGAATCCGGTGCCGCCCCGTTGGCGCTCGAGATGGGTCCACGAGCGGACCAGGCGGCCGCGCTGATAGGTGAGCGAGGCCAGTTCGACCTGCAGGCGCCCTTCCCGGGTGCGCGCGCGGGCGCCGAAGATTTCCAGGATCAGGCCGGTCCGGTCGATCACCTTGCAGTGCCACGCCCGTTCCAAATTGCGTTGCTGGATCGGTGCCAGGGTGGCATCGACGACGACGAGATCAAGGTGTTCGGAGCGAACCGTCTCCGCGACGTCGTCCACGGCGCCACGACCGAAAAGCATGCCGGCGCGCGCCGCGCGCAGCGGAATCAGACGTGCCTCGACGACATCCAGCCGGATCGCCGCGCCCAACCCCACGGCTTCCTTGAGCCGCGCCTCCGGTGCCCGGCCACGCGGCTTTCCGCTCTTAACGACGGGGTGCAGGATCAGCGTCCGCGGCCGCGTCACCCGGTCATCTAAGCGTCCGTCTACGGTCAAATCACTCTTCGTCGGCTTCCTTGGCCGGCTCGAATAGCTGTATCGGCGCGGCTGGCATCACCGTCGAAATCGCATGTTTGTAGACAAGTTGCGATTGGCTGTCGCGGCGCAGCAATACGCAAAAATTGTCGAACCAAGTAATGACGCCTTGCAACTTCACCCCGTTCACGAGAAAGATCGTCACCGGGACCTTGTTCTTACGGACGTGATTCAGAAACACGTCCTGTACATTTTGGCCTTTTTCGCTTGCCATTTTTTTGTCTCCGTCTGTCGACGGGCTTCCGGCCGCGTGGGTTTTCGGACCCGTGATATCCGCGGCCGCCCCCTTTTCAGTCCCGATGTATAGCACAGCTTTCGACCATGCTCACGCCTTCGCTAAAGCGGTGTGTAATATCGTTATCGCTTGCCGCGCCACGAAGTCCAGATAAAGCGCGCGCAAACGCTCCGTCACCGCGCCGGGCCGTCCGTTGGCGACCACCGCGTCGTCGATTTGCACGACCGGAACGACGAAAGAACTGGTGCTGGTCAGAAACGCCTCGCGCGCGCGGGCCGCTTCTTGTGGCGTGAAGGCGCGCTCGATCACCGTGATGCCGTCCTGGCGCGCCAAGTCAATCAGGCGCGTGCGCGTGATCCCGGTCAGGATGTCGTGGCTCGGCGGACGCGTGACCACGGCGCCGTCGGCCTCGACCATCCAGGCATTGGATTGGCTGCCTTCGGTGACCATGCCGTCCTCGTCCACTTGCCACGCCTCGAACGCGCCGTCTTGCGCGGCGGCCTGCTTGGCCAGGACATTGGCCAGCAACGAGACCGACTTGATGTCGCGCCGCCGCCAACGGATGTCGGGAATGGTGATCACGCGCACCCCCTCGACCAGCGCCGGGCTCGACGCCGGCTGGCCGCGCCGCGCGGTTACCACCATCGACGGCCGCGCGTCGCGTGGAAAGGCATGGTTGCGCGGCGCCACGCCCCTGTTGACCTGCAGATAAACGATCCCCTCGGAGACACGGTTGCGCCGCGCTACTTCGCGCAGCACCGCTTCTAGCGGCGCGCGGCGCATGGGCGCGGCAATTTCCAGGGCGCTCAGCGAGCGGTCGAGGCGCTCGAAGTGAAGCGTGGCGTCGACCAGCGCGCCGCCGACCACGGCGATAACCTCGTAAACGCCGTCCGAGAACTGCATGCCGCGGTCCTCGACATGGGTGCGCGCGGTGGCGTGCGGGACGTAACGTCCGTTCACGTAGGCCCAGCGGGACACGCGTCTCCTCCTTTTAGCGCCGCCAGAATATGGGGCTTAATAGCACCAGCAGCGTCAACAGTTCCAGGCGGCCGATCAACATGCCCAGCGCGAGCAGCCATTTGGCGCCGTCCGGCAGGGCGGCATAGGTGGCGCCGTGGCCGCCGACCGCGCCCAGCACGGGGCCGGTGTTGGACAGCCCCGACGTTGCCGCGGTCAGGGCGGCGGGGAAATCCAACCCGAACGCCGAAAGACCGCTGGCCAGCAGAACCAGGCAGAAGATATAGGCGACGAAAAACCCCCACACCGCCTGGATCATCGGCGCGGGCACCGAGGCGCCGCCATATTTGACCGGGATCACCCCGTGCGGCCGGGTCAAGCGCACCATTTCGCGCGCGCCCTGGCGCAGCAACAGCACGCCGCGCATCAGCTTTAGCCCCCCCGCGGTCGATCCGCTCGCCCCGCCGACCACCGCCAGGCCGAGCAACAGGAAGACCACGAACGTGGGCGCCGTCGGTATCGTGGGACCGACAAAGCCCGTGGTCGTCACCGCCGACACCACGGCGAACACACCCTTGCGCAAGGCTTCCAGCGGCATGATCCGGTCGCCGACAATCAACACGCCGGCCGTGGCCACCGTGGCGAACAGCACGATGCCGAGCAGAAAGCGGCATTCGGGATCATCGCCATAGTGGCCCGGTCGGCCCTGTACCGCGCGCCAATGAAGCGTGAAATTCATCGCCGCCGCCACCATGAAAACAACCAAAATCAACTCCACCGCGGCATTATCGAAACCGGCGACGGAGTCAGCGCGGGTCGAGAACCCGCCGGTCGATAGCGTGCTCATGGCGTGACATAGCGCGTCGAACGCGGGCATGCCCGCGATCCACAGCGCGGCGGCGCACAACGCGGTCAAGAAGGCGTATAGCATCCACAAGGCGCGCGCCGTCTGGCGCAGCCGAGGCCGCAACGTGTCGGAAACCCGTTGGGTCGCGTCGCCACGCAGGATTTCGATGCCGCCGATGCCCAATGTCGGCAGGATGGTGATCGCCAGCACGATTGTCGCCATGCCACCCATCCACTGGGTCATGGCGCGCCACAGCAAAAGCCCGCTGTCGAGGTTTTCGGGGGCTGGGAAAATGCTGAGACCGGTGGTGGTGAGCCCCGATAGAGATTCGAAGAAACCGTCGGTCAGGCTTGTCGCGGCGGAACCAAAAACGAACGGCAGCGCTCCGAACAGGCTGAGCACCAGCCAGCCCACGACGGCCAGAACCAGGGCCTCGTTGCGCCCGATGGCGCCGCCCCGGCCGCGACCCGTAACCAGCAGCAGCACGCCGATGAACAGGGCCGCGCCGGCGCTCAGGGCAAAGCCGGCCGCCGTATCGATTTCGCCGGCGCCGAGGGACAGCAGGGCCGGCGCCAACATGGTGGCGGCGAATATCGACAGCATCCAACCAAGGACGCGAGAGACCGCGGCATGGGACATCGGGAACCTTTCGCGCGCGGCGCGCCGGCGGCGTCAGAAGAAGCCGAGCGCCACCGAGAACAGCTTTTCGACTTTCTTTACCGCCCCGTGCGCCGCGAAGATGACCACCCGGTCCTGGGCTTCGATGGCCGTCGCGCCGCGCGGCATGATCACCTCGTCGCCGCGCACCACCGCGCCGACCAGAACGCCGCTGGGCAAGCGCGCGTCGCGCAACGGTACGCCGACGACGGGCGACGTCTCCAGCGCCTCGACCTCGATGACCTCGGCCTCGCCGGCGCGGAGCGTATAGACCGAGCGCACGCGGCCGCGCCGGACGTGCTCGAGAATGCGCGATACCGTAATCTCGCGCGGGCTGACCGCGGCGTCGATTCCCAGCGGCGAGATCAGTGGCGCGAACGTGGTCGCGTTGATCAACGTGACCGCGCGGGCGCAACCGTGGCGCTTGGCCAGCACGGAGGCCAGAATGTTCACCTCGTCCTGGTCGGTCACCGCCACCACGGTCTCGGCCGCGCCGATATTGGCTTCCTTGAGGATTTCCGCGTCCAACGCGTCGCCGTTCAACACGACGGTGCGGTCAAGCTGATCGGCCACGAATTCGGCGCGCGCCTTGTTGGACTCGATCAGTTTCAGGTTGATCGTCGGGTTGGTTTTCTCGAGCTGGCGGGCGAGTTGAAAACCGATATTGCCGCCGCCGATGATGACCAGGCGGCGCGCCTCTTTCTCTTCGTGGCCGAACAAGGTCATGGCGCGGCCGATATGGCCGCTATCGACCACGAAATAGACCTCGTCGCCCGGCACCATCTGGTCCATGCCATGGGGCACGATGGCGGTCTCGTCGCGCACGATATAGACCACCGTGATCTTGAGGTCGGGGAACAGCTCGGTGAGTTGGCGCAACGGCGTGTTGACCAACGGGCAGTCCTCGCCCAGCCGCACGCCGATCAGGCGCACCTTGTCGTCGGCGAAACCGATCATGTCGAGCGCGCCCGGCTGTTCGAGACGCCGCGCGATCGAGCTCACCACTTCCGCTTCCGGCGAGATCAGGAAGTCGATCGGCATGTTATCGCGGCTAAACAGGTCGGACCAGGCCGGTTCGAGATAAGCCTGATGGCGCACCCGCGCGATCTTGGTCGGAACGTTGAACAAGCTGTGCGCGACCTGGCACGCGATCATGTTGATCTCGTCCGATTGAGTGACCGCGATCAGCATGTCGGCGTCCTCGACGCCGGCCTGCTCCAACATGTCCGGATGGGACGCGAAGCCCTGTAGGGCCTGGACATCCAGGCCGTCGCTGACCTTGCGGATTTGCTCGGCGTCGTGGTCGATGACCGTGACGTCGATATTCTCGCCCGACAGGTGGCGGGCGATATTGAAGCCGACCTGGCCGGCGCCGCAGATGATCACCTTCACGGGATTATGTCGTGCCCGGCGGGACGGTCGGCGAACGGCTTTCGCCCGTGATGCCGAGCGACTTCAGCTTGCGGTGCAGGGCCGAGCGTTCCATGCCCACGAACGTCGCGGTGCGCGAGATATTGTTGCCGAAACGGATCACCTGGGCCTGCAGATACTCTCTCTCGAACATTTCGCGCGCCTCGCGCAGCGGCATGCCCATGATCCCGCCGCCATTGTCGGCGCGCAGCGAAGTGGGCGTCGACGTGGTGATCTCGGGCGGCAGCATGGTCGCGCGAACCGGCGCGCTCGGTTCGCCGGGCGCCATGATCAATATCCAGTCGACCACGTTACGCAGCTGGCGAACGTTGCCGGGCCATTCGCACGTCTGCAATACCGCCAATGCGTCGAGCGCCAACTCGCGCGGCGGCAGACCGGAAGCCTCGGCCGCGCGGGCCATGAAATATTGCGCCAGTGCCGGCACGTCCTGGCGCCTGTCGCGCAGCGGCGGCACCTTGATCGGCACCACGTTGAGGCGGTAGTAGAGGTCCTCGCGAAAGCGTTGTTCGGCGATTTCCGCCAGCAGGTCGCGGCTGGTCGCGGCCACCACCCGCACGTCGACCTGGACCGGCCGCGTGCCGCCCACCCGAATGAAGGTCTGGTCCTGCAACACCCGCAGAATCTTGCCCTGGGTCTCCAGGGGCATGTCGGCGACCTCGTCGATGAACAAGGTGCCGCCGTGGGCTTGTTCGAAGGTGCCGACCTTGCTGGGGGTGTCCGGGCCCAAGGCTCCCTTCGCCACCCCGAACAATTCCGCCTCCATCCGCTCGGGCGCCATGGAGGCCGCGTTGAGCACGACGAACGGCCCCTCGGCGCGGCGCGATTTCTGATGCACCGTGCGGGCCGCGACCTCCTTGCCGGACCCGGGCGGTCCGCTGATCAGAACGCGGCTGCCGGTCGGCGCGACCCGGTCGATGGCCTGGCGGACCGCGTTGATTCCGGCCGATTCGCCGATCAGCTCGACATTGCCGCCGGCGCGTTGGCGTAGTTCCTGGTTCTCGCGCTTGAGGCGGTAGGTTTCCAGCGAACGGTCGATGACCAGCAGTAGGCGGTCGGCCTCGAACGGTTTTTCAATGAAATCGTAAGCACCGAGTCGGATCGCCTGGACCGCGGTCTCGATATTGCCGTGGCCGCTGATCATGATGACCGGCAAGCCGGGATGACTCTCCTGAATCATCTTGAGAAGTTCGATGCCGTCGCGCTTGCTACCCTGCAACCAGATGTCGAGCAAAACCATCGACGGCAGACGTGCCTCGATCGCCGCCAGGGTGCCGTCGCTATCGGACGCCGAGCGAGTTTCGTAGCCCTCATCGGATAGAACCCCGGCGATCTGGGCGCGAATGTCCGCCTCGTCGTCGACGATCAGTATTTCATGAGCCATGGAACGCGCGCGGTTTCACTGAATGAACAATTTCCGGGGCGCTCTCGGACACAACCGAGGTTTCACCAGGGAAGATCAAGCTAACCCGGGCACCGCCCGGACCATCTTCCAACTTCACTTCGCCCCCATGATCCTCCATGATCTTTTTGACGATGGCAAGACCCAGCCCGGTCCCCTTGGCGCGGGTTGTGACATAGGGCTCCGTCAAACGGTCGCGCTGGTCCGTGGGCAAGCCGGGCCCGTTGTCCTCGACGGTGACCGCCCAGCGCCTGTCCGGAGTTGCCTCAATGCCGACGGCGATCTTCCCAGCGCGCGCCTCGCCGGCCTCGCCGCCTTGGATTGCATCCACCGCGTTCTGCAGCAGATTGGTCACCGCCTGGCCGATTTGCCGGGCGTCGCAATGGATGCCAACCGGTCGGTTCGGAAACGCGGTCGTGAATTCGATCTCGGCGCGCGCGATCTTCTGCAGTGACAAGGCGCGTTCCACGACCGCGACAAGATCCTCCTGGACACGCACCGGCGCCGGCATGCGCGCGAAGGCCGAGAACTCGTCGACCATGCGTCGGATATCGGCGACCTGGCGAACGATGGTGTCGATGCAAGTGGCGAAGATGTCCGGGTCCGTGGTCACGGTGTCCAGGTATTTTCGCTTCAGACGTTCGGCCGCGAGCTGGATCGGCGTCAGCGGATTCTTGATCTCGTGCGCGATGCGCCGCGCCAC
>Ga0066376_10002910_pt1 | contig 15682 bp, 12 predicted proteins | sample Knorr_S15_td_Bot_FD_77009 | JGI IMG/M metagenome (GOLD analysis project Ga0066376, IMG submission 77009) | Marine microbial communities from Southern Atlantic Ocean transect - Knorr_S15_td_Bottom_ad_5009_LV_A | ecosystem: Environmental > Aquatic > Marine > Oceanic | place: Southern Atlantic... | reverse complement strand
CTCGAAAAGCAATCCAAAAAGGGGCGCTAGAATTAGTCCAGTGCTAACCCTCCTCCTGTGTGCCCTGCCTCTCTGGGCCCCCTGCCCTCAAGACCCGGCGGAACAATTTATTCGGGAATTTGGCATGGCCATGCGCGTCAACGATACCCGAGCACAGGACCTGACCTTACGACGCAACCGAAGAGTTGCCTCGGACTACTTCATGAACCATATAGTTACGGTGAAAGGGCCACAGAATCTTTGGGTGGTTGCCTTTACTGAAGCCTGGAAGCGGGTTTATAGATCTGATTTTCCACTCCTTTATATAACCAAAATTCATGGTTTGTCTGCGGCGGATTTTAAGATTCGGGCAACAGCTACGGGTGCTGGTTTAATCGAACTGAATAAATTATCTGCCCTTGCTTTGGAAACTAAATCTCCTAAGGATTGGGAAACCTTTCGTGAATCCGGCTTACCTCTGGAAAAAATGTTTGAAGGTATAGGGGACCTTTATTTTCAAGCAGTGGTCCTAGAAATGTTGTGCGAAAGTTACCTTTCAGATTTTCAAGACGGGCCGGGAGATTCTAAAAAATCCTATGAGTTTTTGTTGAAATTAATGGGGGTTTTAAAAACGCTTGATCTTGAAAACGACTTGAAATTCGCTAATGGAAAGGCCCACTTTGAACGACTTCGATATGAATTAGGATTGGAACCTGAATCCACCCAGCCCCGAGTGATTTCCCCATTTGAAATCCCGGTGGCAGAAGGGGAGCAGTGGCACAGACTCGACCTCAGCTTTGCTTACGAAAAGAAATACGATGGCATCGTGCATTCTTCAGACAAATCAACTGGAATGATTACTGATTGGTTTGCGGTTGGTATTCAAGAGAAGGAGAGCACAGAGTTTTTTCGACCTCACTGTGACAGTAATGATTGCATAATGGGGAATGCGAATTCGCGCAATAAAGATTCGCGCATTAAGTTAGTGCGCGACCGACTTAATCTTTTCCATATTGAAGCGGGGGGAGAGCCCAGTGAGCCTTTCGCTCTGAAAACAGAACCTGTTTTGGTAACCGTTGAACAAAAACTTCCTGGAGGCGAATTGAAATCGCTAGCTTTTTGGGTTGCCACGGGCAAAGAGAAAGGCGGGATTAATGGGGTTGAAATGAATCAAGGGATGAAAGAGTACGGTGGTTTAATGTACTTCCGTCCGGCCACAATCCGAAGGGCAAAAACTCCTTGGGGGGAATTCCGTTATTACGATACTAATTATGACTCACTCTATGGGGAATGGCAGCCATCTCTAGCAGCTCCCCTTGGTGCGCCAAAGGGACTGTACACCAAGCGGTTCGATGCCATCTCCATTGGGAGGGCCAAATATTCTTTGCCGGCTTCGCCATTCTTTCCCAATGAAAAGGGAGACTGGTTTCAGATTGAGTGTCCTAAGGGTCCGGCCCCCTCATTTTTAAAAATTCGAAAAGTTGCGCCCACCTTCGGAAAATTTAAGGTCGTAGCTAAGGGTTTCAGAGAACTCAAATTGACAACTCTGATTCTCAAGTCACTCACCCCTGAAACAGAGGGGCTTTACGTCGAGATAGGGGCGGGTAAACCGACGAAAAATATTCCCATTGGGAATTACGAGCTCATTCAGGGGTACCTGCGCGGCAAAGAAGGTCAAAGTGCTTTAATTTTGCCCCCCGACGATTCCCTCCTTATTTTCTCTATTGATGCTGGCGGAACCGAAACTTTCGAAATGGGGGCTCCTTTTCGATTGCATGGGTCATTCCGAGTGGAAAACGATGAAATCCTGCTCGATGGAGATCGTATTTATGTAACAGGTAAATCCGGGGAAAGGTATTTGGCCTTGAATGGAGCCCCTCTCAATCGGTTGACAATCCAGGTGAAAGGCGGAAAGAAGGGAGAAACCGAGCCAGCGACTACTGAGATGGCTTCTAAAGATTGGAATGCTGCTTTCTTCCCTGCGCCTTTCCGTTTGCCTTTGCCAAAGAGAGGCGAACCTATGATTAAAATTAGCCTTAAAAAGCATCCTTGGTTTGGAAAACTGTCCTCAGATTGGATTGAGTAGTCCTCTTTAAATTACTCGTGTTAGACCTCAAACTAGTAAGGGAATGTCCTGACCTCATTCGCGAGGCCATCCTTCGCAAAGGAATGGATGTGAATCTTGACGCTTTCCTTGAAAAGGATGCTCATCACCGTGAAGTGTTGACCCTCGTTGAAAGCGACCGGGCTGAAATCAAAGTTGCATCCACTCAATTGGGTGGGATGTCGGAAGACGAAAGAGAGTCGGCATTAGTGGAATTACAAAATCGGAAAAAAGCTCTCAAGCTGCAGGAAGCCACCGAACGAAATCTCCGTGAAGAAGTTCGCGCTTTGGCCATGCAACTACCCATGCCTCCTGCTGCGGATGTTCCGGATGGCAAAGATGATTCCGAAAATCTGGAAATTCGGCGGGTAGGGAAACTTCCGGAATTTACTTTCCCTCCAAAAAGTCACCAGGAGATTGGGGAAAGCCTTGGAATGCTCGATATACCCCGTGGAGTGAAGCTGGCCGGTTCCCGCAATTTTCTGTTACTGGGTGACCTGGCCTTACTTGAACAAGCGGTCCTGCGGATGGCCCTTCACCACATGGTGAAGCGAGGTTTTCAACCGGTGGCCGTACCTATGCTGGTAACCCGTGAATGCATGGAAGGCACCGGCTATTTCCCGGGTGGAGAAGAGCAGGCCTATTTGTCCGAGAAAGATGACCTGTCCTTAATCGGTACCTCGGAAGTTCCTCTCACATCGATCCATTCCGGCGAAAAACTTCTGGAAGATGATTTGCCCTTGCGACGGGTGGCCCTTTCCCCTTGTTTTCGCCGTGAAGCCGGGACTTACGGAAAAGACACAAAAGGGCTTTATCGCGTTCATCAATTTTGGAAAGTGGAACAAGTCGTGCTTGGGCCCAATGACCGGGAATGGTCCGAGCAAGAACATTTGCGAATGCTCGCCCATGCCACAGATCTCGTAGATTTACTGGAACTTCCCTACCGAGTCGTCAATGTTTGTAGTGGAGATTTAGGACAAGGGCAGGTTCAAAAGTTTGACATTGAAACTTGGATGCCGAGTCGGAAATCTTACGGTGAGACTCACTCCGCTTCTCGTTTTTTTGATTTTCAATCTCGTCGGCTTGACCTTCGCTACCGGCCCACGGAAGGGGGCAAACCCAAGTTTTGCCATACCCTCAACAACACCGTGATTGCATCGCCGCGGGTTCTTATTGCACTGCTAGAAAATCATCAGCAAAAAGACGGATCAGTTGCTATACCCAAAGCCTTGCAACCATTTTTTGGCAACTCAGTTTTAGCTAAGCCGCAAAATTAGGAACCTGACGGGTCTTTATTTTCGTCTTCTCTCTTGGGGTCGTCAGGCAGACCGGTTTGACCTTGTTCGGTGTCAAGGTCTTCTGTTGCCGGGATTGTGGGATGAATACGGTTACGAAAAACCCAGCGGACCGGCTCCGGAATGGTGAAATAATCTTTAAATTCTAAACGCGAACGATTCGCCCCAAGCAAGATGCGGCTTTCCGAAGATTTACGTGGCTGGATTTCCAATTCCATGACCACTTCCATGAGAAACGGCAAACCAGCTAGGTCGAAACTTGACCATTCTTCCTCCCATGAGGGTTCATAGGCAGGCTTAGACGAATAAAGTACGCTGAAATTAATCATACGATTATTGAGCAAGCCCCAATTGCCACCGATAAAAGGTTCCTCGTCATGCATAAAGTCTTCACGCCGATAAAGTTCCATGAAGTCCGAGGAATTGGGACGGCGTCGGAGCCAATAGCCGACTTCGACTAACGGTGAACGAATGTATGCCCCTTGCATGACGTCCCAATGAGGATTCTTGGACCTAGCATAGGCGAGGAAATCAATACGGTCCGCATCGGCACCATGAATTGTGTGAGAGGTGCCGCGAAAAACCTCGTAGGCATCAACGTCGTAAACTGCAATGCGAGAAAGGTCATTTCTCAACAAGGCCATCAGTCGAGGACCGCTACTTTCGGTCTCAATTAAGTTGTGGATAGCATCCACGGCCTTTTGAGTGGAGTCCAAGGTCGACAGGACTGCCGTCATAATCATGGCACTGATAAAGAGCGAAACCATGACTTCCATCAGTGAAAATCCCAAAGATTTTTTCATTCGACCTCCGCCAAAGAATTTTTGCCCCAGGTTGCTTCCCAAAGCTCGAAATCCTGACGCACCGCCCACGTTTCAATTAAAGACTCTAAGCGGTAGTCTTGGGGATCTCCCGAAAACTTCGGCCACTGAACTGCAACCACGACTCGAGTCTTTTCGGGTTTGACTCCATTATCATCTTCTTCCCCCTCTGCGGCTTCCCAAGCCTCTTCCTTATCCCTACGCCAGGCATATTCAGGGGAATCTGTTTCGACATTGTCCAAGGCAACGATGCTCCCCTCGCCAATTCCTAAGCGAAAACTAAACTCGGCAAAACCTTCTTCGGCGAAATCTCCTTCCAGCCCGTCAAAAAGTTCCGGCACCAAACCGCCTTCAATGCGGTGCATCATGAGGTTGGCTAAGCGGGTTGCCACCGCCAAAGAACGGGCATTGGCTGCCCGACCCACGGCTTGGTCGCGGAGACTAAGAATGACCGTCAGAGTAATGGCCAAGAGCATGACTGCGGCCATGACTTCCATTAGGGTGAAGCCTTTCCTAGTCAAAATCTGCCTGGGTTACCGGCGAGGGGAGAATGTGGCCTTCCTCGATGCTTGCCATTCCCGTAATCCCGGTAATGCGAACGGTGACCCAAAAGGCCTCTTCTATTCCTGCTGAAAGGTGAAAGTAAAGATCCGAGGAGTCTCCATAGGGAGAAAATACGATTTCGAAAATTCCTTCTTCTTGGATATCCCCCAAGGGGTCCACCGCTCCCATGAAAATAACTCCGTCCGGCAAGGACTCCCAACCTAGGGAAGTTTTATCTTCTTCTAAGCGGGCGGGGCGCCCATCTACGGTCCAAGGGGTCAGGGTCTGATAACGTCCCCGTTCCAAGTCAACTTGCATTACATATTCTCGGCCATGGGCTATGGCTGCCACCCGGGCCAAATCTAAATTGTCGAGCAAGCCACGTGCCGCTTGTTCGGCCCGAGCTTCTGGAAGAAACCGGCCAAAGTTTGCCGATGCCGCGGTCATCATTAAAGCCAATAAAAAAACCACCGCCAGGACCTCCACGAGAGTGAAGCCGCCCGAGCGGTGGTGTTTACCGACCATGGAGCTTAACTGTCTTCACGAAGGGAAAGGTTGCTGACGTCGGCATCCTCGCCTTCGCCGCCTGGAGTTCCATCGCTACCGTAGGTTCCCACCTCAAAATCACTGCCGGAAAGCGGAGGATTGTAGTAATACTCTCGGCCCCAAGGGTCCTTGGGCATTCTTCCACCTTCGATGAAGGGAGGGTCGTCTTCAATAAGCTCTTCCAAAGATTCAGGAAAGCGAAATTTAGTTCCCTTGTAAAGCTTCACCGAACTCTCGATCGATTTGATGTCAGCCTTAATACGAGTTTGGGTACCGGTAAAGAGGGCCCGAGTCACGGGTCCGCCCAAAACGGTAATCAGTAGACCAATGATGAGCACTACGGCCATGATTTCGACCAAAGTAAAGCCCGAGCGGGGAGATGTGAATGTGAATTTTTTCATGGGTTTAGCCGAAGGATTGTGACATTTTCATGATGGGCATGAGGATGGACGCCACAATGAATCCAACCACTCCTGCAAGGAAAAGAATGAGCAGAGGCTCAATGATGGAAGTGAATTTAGTCGTCGCAATCTCCACTTCCTCCTGATAAGCCTCCCCAACCTGTTGCATCATAGAGTCTAACTCACCAGACTGCTCGCCTACGGCAATCATATAACCAACCAAAGGAGGAAAGACTCCGGAAGCTTTGATGGGGGAGGCTATGTCGGCTCCTTCAATAATCTGTTCGCGAACCCCATCAATGGTATTTTCAAGCAAACGGTTGCCCAATACACTCCGGGTGACCTCCAAACACCGTACCACCGGCACGCCAGAACGAAGCAAAGTGGCGAAGGTCTGCGCAAAACGGGCCAGCGCTTGTTTAGTGAGCAAATCTCCAAACACGGGGATTTTCAATAATTTTGTATCCAAGGCAAGTTTACCTTTCTCCGAAGCGTAAAAAACGTTGAAAGAGAGTCCGGCAAGAATGAAAAAGAGGAACATGAGCCACCACCACTCCATAATAAATACCGAAGTATTCTGAAGCATCTGGGTTGGCATGGGGAGTTCCTGGCCACGAGCTTCCAACATGTTGGTGATTTTGGGAACCACCGTAACCATGAGTACCGAGACCACCAACATTCCCACCGTGAGCATGATGATGGGGTAAGCCATGGCGGCTTGCACTTTGTTCCTTAGCCGGGCCTGGTCTTGCATGAATTCAGCTAACCGTTCCAACACTTCGTCAAGCCGCCCGGCTGCTTCGCCAGAGCGCACCATGGAAACATAAAGCTCATCAAAGTAGTTGGGATGTCTAGCTAAAGCATCGGCAGTTTGGGAACCCTGCGTAATCTGTTCCCGAATATCCCGATATAACACACCCAAACGCTTGCCCTCAGTCTGTTCAATAATGGCCCTAAGGGCTTCGGTAATGGGAATACCGGCCTTCGTTAAGGTAGCTAACTGACGAGTAAATGTGCCGACCTCTTCGATATGTTTTTTAGTTCGGGAACCCCCTTGGCGACCCCGAGCAGCCTCCAAATTCTTAGCAAGGCGGTCGGCAAAACCAAAACGGGACAGTAAACCTTTGCTGGATTCCCCCTTGGCGGCTTTCTTGGATTGAATAGATCCCCGGGCGGGGTGGACTTTAGTGACCAGGACCTTTTCCCGCTTCAATTTCAGGCGGGCTTCGCGGGGGCTATCGGCGTCAACAACGCCGGTTGCTGTTTTGCCCTTTGCATCAAAACCCTTCCACTCAAAGACAGGCATGGCGGCTTAGATGGAGTCCAACTGGGTAACCCGCATGACTTCTTCTGGAGAAGTCACCCCACTGACAACTTTGGCCATGCCATCCGTCCGCAAAGTCCTCATTCCTTGAGTAACGGCTTGACGCTTGATGTCAGAAGCCGGAGCGCGGCTCATAATGAGGGTGCGCAATTCCTCGGACATCACCAGCAACTCATAAATAGCCGTTCTTCCCTGGAAACCAGAGTTAAAACACTCGTCACAGCCGGGAGAAACGGCAATTTTATTATCCTTGAGCTCACTTAGGTCCAATCCTAAATCCCGAAGTTGAGCCTCTTCGGCTACCGATGGCTCTCGCCAAGTTCTACAGCTAGAGCACAGTCTTCGAACTAGGCGCTGGGCAACCACTAAAATCAAAGAAGATGAAACCAAGTAAGGCTCTAATCCCAAATCAACTAGGCGAGTGATTGTGGATGCAGCATCGTTGGTGTGCACAGTCGAAAAGACCAAGTGTCCAGTGATGGCAGCTCGAATGGCAATTTCGGCCGTCTCCAAATCTCGAATTTCACCCACCATCATGACGTCAGGGTCTTGGCGCAAAAAGGAGCGTAAACCCGCTGAGAAGGTCAGCCCCTTTTTGGTATTCACTTGGACTTGGGAAATGCCGTCCAATTGGTATTCGACCGGATCTTCGATCGTCAGGATGTTTTTTTCACCGGTACTAATCTCAGTGAGGGAACCGTAAAGAGTGGTGGTCTTGCCCGATCCAGTAGGACCGGTAACCAAAATAATCCCGTGAGGGTAATTAATGTAACTACGCAAAGTTTTTACGTTTTGCTTATCCAAACCAATCTGGTCAAGGTCGAAAACCCCAGCGGACTTGTCAAGCAAACGGAGAACGGCCCGTTCACCAACGTTGGTCGGAACCACCGAAATACGGACATCGACCTCCCCATCGCCAATCCGGATACTAGCCCGACCATCTTGAGGTAACCTTCGTTCAGCGATATCCATTTTCCCCATGACCTTGATCCTAGAAAGAATGGCGTCTTGAGCGTTTTTGGGAATGGACTCCATGGCATACAAAATGCCGTCGATGCGAAAGCGGACCTGTAGTCGGTCCGTGTACGGTTGGAAATGTACATCGGATGCCCGCAACTTCAAGGACTGGAACAAAATAGAATTCACCAATTTAATAATTGGCGCTTTGTTGGCGACGTCCAGAAGGTCTTCTGATTCCTCAAGCTCGGCCGCCATTGAGGCGATGTCAGCACCCTCTAGGTCGTCTAAGGCTTCGTCAACGCCGTCGGCTTTGTGGCGAAAAGCCCGATTGATAAGTTCGGTGATTTCATTACGGGGAACCAAGATGTAACGAATTTCTCCCGGCACCATGGCCGCTAAATCGTCTTGAGCGTGCAAGTCCAAAGGGTGACCGGTGGCGACAACCAAGGTTGATCCTTCGGTTCCAATGGCAATCATGTCCGTTGCTCGGGCAAAAGAAAGCGGAACCATATCGACATAACCTTGAGGGACTTTGATACTCCCCAACTTTTCTCTGAATTCGAAACTAAGATCTTCACCGAAAGCTTCCAGGATGATGACTTCATCCAAGCCACGATTTAACAATACCCGGTCAAAGGTGGTGCCGGTGTTCGCAGCCTGGTCACGCAATTTACGAACTTCGGCTTCCTCCATGTTTAATCCTTCGGCCAAACGATGGATTAAGCTTGGTGCAGTCACTACGCCTTCCTCGGTCATGATTAACGGGGAAAGTCGGGAAGCTGACGTGGAAGTTTGCTGGGCTCTTCGACCATGACAGGGGGAACAGTGGGCGTCGGAGCCGCGGCCGGGGGTCGTGGTTTTCTATTTTGACCAGGTAATTGCATGGTGGAAGGAACCACAACTGCGGAACTGCCATCTTCCATGATTACGTCGGGAGGCGAATCAGGTTCAAACCCGGGGTCTACCACCCGCATTCGTGCTAGGCCTGCTACCCCGGCGGCTTTGGCCTTGGTTGCCCTGGAGATGTCCACCAATTCGGCAGAGGTATCAATAATTGTAGGCGTACAGAAGAAGAACAGAGTCGTTTTGGAGGACGCATCATCCTTACGACCGAATAAACCGCCAATCAAAGGCAAGTCGGAAAGGAAGGGAACACCTGATTCACTTTCCAAGTAATCATCCCGAACAATACCCCCAATCCAAATGGTGGCCCCATCCGGCATGTGCACGACGGTGTCAATCTTCCGGCTGGTCGTAGGAGGAGGAAGATCTGGGTTGGTGGAGGCACGGAAAGAGGACACTTCCAGAGAAATCCCTAAGCGAAGGAAACCAGAAGCCGAAATCGATGGACTGATTTCAAGAACAATGCCGGCTTCAGAATAATCAACCCCACTTTGCGATACACCGGTTCCGGTCACGCTGGTGGTTTGGAAAGGAATTCTGTCTGTGGAAACAATGCGGGCAACTTGGTTGTTGTCCACCAAAACAGAAGGCTTGGATAACACCTGGGCGTTGCCATTATTTTCAACCATGCGTAACAACATCGGAATGCTGAATCCGCCTTCCCCGTCACCCCGCAGAATGCCAGCCGTTAAACCTGCCGAAAATATATCCAGGACGCGATTGCCATCACTGTCAGAGTTTGAGATCCCGGTGCTGGTGGAAATTGAGCCCCGTATATCGCCTAAATTGTTAGGGTTCGTTGCCCTTGCGAACTCGAAACCAATGTCCCTAGCGAAATCTTCAGAGACCTCTAACAAAGCGGTTTCAATGAGGACTGCCGGTTGTTCCACGTCCAACAAATCCAACAAATTTTTCATCTCAGCCCATTTTGTTCGGGTAGCCGTGATGAGCAGGGAGTTGGTGGATTCCTGGGCGGTCACCGTGACCCGCAAGTCATTCTGGCCAACCACATTCTCACCTCCATCTCTTCCCTGCGCACTATTTTCGGAAGACTGGCGCAAGAAATCTTTCAGGGTGTCATCGGCTAAAGTTTTGGCATTCAAAAATTGCAGGGGATAAACATGCAGGTCACTTTCCGGATTTTCAATTCGAGAGTCCAGCTGGGCTATCAAATCTAATAACCGCTCTAAGTTTTCCGGAGTTGCCGTAACGATGAGGGAGTTGTCCCGAACGTTGGCCAAAATGGATGTTTTGTGAGCTCCGGCGGTAACACCTCTCCCGCCGATTTGTTCGCGACTTCGGCTGCTGGATCGGTTAGTGAGACTAGAACTGACACCCACGGGACTCTCTAAATCTTCTAAGATTTTATCCAACATCTCCGCCATGTCTTGCGCACTGGCTTCGTGAAGCTGGATTTTCCGGAACACCGGTTTGGGGGTGTCAGGCTCCACATCAATTTGTTTAATAAAGGAAACCGAGGCGGCAACCATGGGGCCATAGCCAGAAATCATGACTGCTTTGCTACCCGTCATCGGGATGAGGCCTTTTGAACTTCCGCCGGTGCCACTTCCTAAAATTCCAGAAAGGGGGCCATCCAAGTCATTGGGTTGCAAATACTTTAAACGTAAGATGGTCGAAACAAAGGTGCCAGGCTGGTCTGCGTACTTCCCAATCTCTTCGGCTGGAACAAGGAAAGAGTTTTGGGCCACGATGGGATTCACCGCCCCCGAACTGCCCTGGGTGGCTTTGGTGATGAGAGTGATGGCGAGTTCTCCTTTGCCCAGCTCAATGCACGCCAGACCATGAAACTTTAAAATGGCTTGGAAAAAAGAGTAAAAATTCTTTCGTTTAATTCGTTTGGTCCCATAAAGAATGATGGCCTCATCTAAGGCAATGCCAGTACTTGATTTTTGCCCCTGTTCCACCATGAAATTCCGGCCAGTATTGATTTGGCAGATTTTGATGAATTGGCTAATGGTCAAACCGCCGGTGCCGGTTTCGTCAAAATTCAGAACGATATAGTCTCCGTCCGAAACGGCGACTCCAGCGGGGATTTCAACCTCCTTGCCAACCCCTTGCTGTAAAGGGAGTACTGGGAAAAGAAATAAGATGGAGAAAGCAGTGGTGAGCATGGCGAATTAGCGGCGTGAGTACTCACTCAGGCCGCAATCAGTCTAGGAGTCGGGCCCGATTTTCTCAAACCCCTTCCGGGACAAGATTTGGGAGAAAAAATGAGCTTGGCCTTGAGGCCGTAAGGTCTTACGCTTTGTGGCACACCACGTTGGTAATTCCCATGCATTTACACCGTGACGCCGTCTTAATGAGCCCCTCCGTGGAGGACAAGTGGGCCCTGCTTGACCTTTTCGTGGATCACCTCGTGAATCACGGCCGCCTGCCGGAGGACCAAAAGCAAGCGGCAAAGGACGCTCTCCTGGCCCGCGAAAAAAGCGTTTCGACCGGGATGGAACAAGGGATTGCGGTCCCTCACGCCACCCTAGATGGCCTCACCGAACTCATTGCTGGAATCGCTATCTTTCCTGAGGGCCTAGATTTCCAGTCTTTGGATGGTTCTCCGGCCAACATCGTGGTCTTCCTGCTGGTTCCTAGTGCCGAAAAATTGGCCCATGTCAGGACCCTCACTGAAATCGCCCGACGGTTGGGTGACCCGGTTTTTCGGTTTCGCCTAATCGCTTTGGAAAAAGCCGAGCAAGTCGTGGCAGCTTGGCAGTAGATTGTTAATGATTCGGCCAAGCCGACCATTCGGCCAACCGAATCGCGGTGGCCTGTTCCAGAGTATGGGCCATGATTTGATAGTCGTGGATGGATCCTCCGAAAGGGTCGGGTACTGCCCCGCCGATGGAGTCAAAAAGTTCCTTTTTGGTTTGGCGCGGTATCTCCGCAAGATGGTTCGGTCCCATACCCAGCACCAAATCCCAATGGTCCTCCAACGCCTCGGCCAAAGGGCGTGAACGATGATTGCTGAGGTCCAATTTTTGTTCCTTCGCAACGAGCACGGATTGGGGAGTGGCCGCGCCACCTTGCAAAGCGAAAATACCGGCTGAGCCTATTTTCCAACCCAATTCGGCCAGTTGATGATGTTCCACTTTCCAAGCTCGAGCAATTTGCCGCCGAAGTAAAACCTCTGCGTATGGTGAACGGCAAATATTCCCGGTGCACAAAATGAGAACTCGAACGCCGGGCAGAAAGGAACTAGACTCAATTTCTCCACGCAAAACCTTCCAACCCGACTCAAAAGAAATCACCGCGGAACTCTGGCCGCCCTTCACTTTGTCTGCTCCGCCCATCACCATGATTTCCTGATTTGTTGCAAAATCCTTTAACAAAGCTTGTCCTTTCAACGGAGGCTCCCCATGTACATTGGCACTGGACGCGCAAAGAGGTTCCTCAAACCGACCAGCTAAATCTAAAAAAGCTTGGCAGTCAGGAATCCTTACCCCGACCAAATCCCAAGGCCAATCCCAGCTGGCGGGCAATTTTGCCCAGCACCGGGGAATCAAAAAAGTGGAAGGCCCAGGCAACTTGCGAAACAACAAGCGGGCCAACCCCGGTGGGAGCTCGGGAAAATACTTTTGTAACTGAACTAAACTTGAGAAGTGCAGGGTGAATGGCCTGAGTGGGCCCCCCTTGATTTCCACCAGCTTGCCTAGCGCCTTGCCACTGCCGCCTAATACCGCAAGGCCAGCCACCGTGTCAGTCGGCACAAGAACGACCTTGCCACTCTGGAGGTGGACTTGCAAGGCGGAAAGTGCTGGCGTCGGCATGAAGAGCAAAGGGCTTTGTAGCGCGGGTATTCTAAAGGCGAATTGGTACCTTCCTCCCAAGCTTCCCCATTAGACCCCCAAGCCTTATCCAAATTGGCAGGAGGCTTGGCCCACGAACTGAAAAATCCTTTGAGCACCGTCGGTTTGCATCTTTCCCTTTTACGAGAGGAGTGGCAAAAAATGGACGGCCCTCAGGCCCAACGCTCCCTCAAGACTATTGGTGTTTTGGAAAAGGAGGTTGGTCGCCTGGATGAAATCTTGGAAGATTTCTTGCGCTTTGCCCGGACCGATTCGTTAGAAACGGAAGCCACCGATTTAAATGCTTTGGTCGAAGAGGTTTTGCATTTTGTTGGGCCGGAGGCGCATAAAGAAGGCATTCGTCTTGAAGGGTTCCTTGATTTTGACTTGCCTAGATTCCCTCTGGACCCCGGCAGAATGAAACAAGTTTTGCTTAATCTCATCATCAATGCCCGCCAAGCAGTGGACAATGGGGGACACATTACCGTCATTACCCGCAAAGAAGGGGACGAAGCCTTGCTCGAGGTGGTGGATGATGGCCCTGGCATGACGGAAGAAGTGCAAGCTCGGTGTTTGGAAGTTTATTATTCAACCAAACGAGGGGGGAGCGGTTTAGGCTTACCCTTAGTGAAGCGCGTTGTCGAAGCCCACGGTGGAAAATTCACTTTAGAGAGTTCAGCAGGACATGGTTCGCGTATTTCAATCCGCCTTCCCATGGGAGGTTAAAATTAAAGCATGAGTGCCCGTACCCCCCGGCTATTGGTCGTCGAAGACGACATTGCACACGGTGAAGCCCTGAAGGCTGCCCTTGAGGCTGAGGGCTATCAAGTGGAATCCGCAAGCAGTGCTGAAGCTGCATTGGATCGCTTATTGGTGCGCACCTTTTCACTCGTTTTGACCGACCTCGTTTTGGGCGAAAAAGACGGCTTAACTTTGCTGCGAGAAGGGCGCAAAATCCACCCTCATCTTCCCTTCTTTCTCATCACCGGTCACGGTTCGGTGGAAACCGCGGTGCATGCCATGCGCGATGGTGCCGCAGATTATCTCACCAAACCCATTGACCTCAATGAGCTACGGGTTCGAGTCGGCCGAGAATTAAAGAACCAGGCATTGGTCCAGGACAACCGCGCGTTACACATAGAGCTTGATTCGCGGTTTGGCATGGAAGGCATTATTGGCAATGCCCCCAACATGAAGGCTCTGTTTGATTTATTGCGGCAAGCTGGACCGACTCAAGCCTCCATCCTGCTACTCGGAGAATCGGGTACCGGCAAAGAACTCTTCGCTCATGCTTGTCATCAGCTTTCGCCGCGGCGCAGACGTCGATTCGTAGCCATCAATTGCGCCGCCCTAACCGAAACTTTAATCGAGAGCGAATTGTTTGGCCATGCCCAAGGTGCTTTCACCGGAGCCCAAAAAGAAAAAGAAGGGAAATTCCAATTTGCCGATGGCGGTACTCTTTTCTTGGATGAAATCGGGGATATGCCCTTGAGTACCCAGGCCAATTTATTGCGAGTACTGGAGGAAGGAGTAGTCACTCCAGTGGGATCCAACCAAGAAATTGCAGTGGATGTGCGCATAGTCGCAGCCACCAATCGCAACCTTTTGGAACGGGTAAAGGAAGGGGCATTCCGAGAAGATTTGTATTACCGGCTCAACGTCGTTTCTCTTGAACTTCCCCCCCTGCGAGACCGTATGGAAGATTTGCCCTTATTGCTGGAGCATTTCAAACAAGAATTCTGCAAGCGTCATGGCAAGGAAATTGGCAATTTCAGCGAAGATGTTCTCACCCGTCTCCGCAAATATGCTTGGCCCGGAAATGTGCGCGAACTCCGCAACCTGGTGGAAACCATGGTGGTTTTAGATTCCGACGGAATCTTGGGCACCCATGATTTGCCTATCGCATTACGGGATTCCGTTTCGACCCAACCCCCGGCCGAGGGGGGAGGCTACTCCTTGGCCGGCAAAACCTTGGAAGAAGTGGAAAAGGACCTCATCCTTGCCACTCTTCATCAATGTGGCGGGAATCGCCAAGATGCCGCCCGCCAGTTAGGAATGGGAGAGCGCACTTTGTACCGCAAAATTAAGGGTTATGGGCGCCATCCTGCCAAATAGGCAGGTTTTTCCTGGCACGGTGCTTGCTCTTCTAGGTCGAACCAGGAGTTCATCATGCAAAAAATCATCGGAATCGACTTAGGCACCACGAATTCAGTCGTGGCTGTGATGGAGGGCGGCGAGCCCAAAGTAATCCCCAACAAGGAGGGCGGGCGTACCACCCCGTCGGTAGTAGCCTTTCAGGACAACGGCCAGCGTTTGGTGGGAGGGCCAGCAAAACGGCAAGCGGTCACCAATCCCCAAAATACCATTTTTTCATCCAAGCGATTCATGGGACGGCGACACACCGAAGTCGGCCAAGAAGAAAAACTCGTTCCCTATACCGTCACGGGCGGTTCAGAAGACTTTGTAAAAATCCAAGTCCGGGACAAAGAATTTTCACCCCCCGAAATCAGCTCTTATATCTTGAGCTATCTCAAGGAATGCGCTGAAGATTACTTGGGCGAAAAAGTCACCGAAGCGGTCATTACCGTGCCTGCTTATTTCAATGATTCGCAACGTCAAGCAACCAAAGACGCCGGCAAAATTGCAGGATTGGAAGTTAAGCGGATCATCAATGAACCGACTGCCGCTGCCCTGGCTTACGGGTTGGACAAAAAAACTTCCGGCAAAATTGCCGTATTTGACCTTGGAGGGGGAACCTTCGATGTTTCCATTTTAGATATTGGCGAAGGAGTCTTTGAGGTTTTAGCTACCAATGGAGATACTCATTTGGGCGGGGATGATTTTGATGATGCTCTAATTAATTGGGTAGCTGATGAATTTAAAACTACCCATGGAATTGATTTGCGCAAGGACCAAATGGCCTTGCAACGCCTGAAAGAAGCCTGTGAAGCCGCCAAATGTGAGCTCTCCAGTTCCAATGAAACTCAATTGAACCTGCCCTTCATT
>Ga0066376_10002908_pt1 | contig 15691 bp, 9 predicted proteins | sample Knorr_S15_td_Bot_FD_77009 | JGI IMG/M metagenome (GOLD analysis project Ga0066376, IMG submission 77009) | Marine microbial communities from Southern Atlantic Ocean transect - Knorr_S15_td_Bottom_ad_5009_LV_A | ecosystem: Environmental > Aquatic > Marine > Oceanic | place: Southern Atlantic... | reverse complement strand
GGTGCGCAGTGTACATTTTCAAAGCTCTCAGTCAATGCGAACACGGTAAAAAGCCAAAGATAACCCGTTAATTTACACTAATTGACTAAAAAAACTGATAGACCAGCGCCACGGAGGTCTCTGTGCTTAAGGCTGCGACATCTTCGGCGGTGTCTGTTTCATGGTTTAGTATGAAGGATAACTTCATCGCCAGTGAACCGAATACGTTGGCTGAAAGCGAAGTTTCTGACCGCGATTTCATATTTTCTTCACCCGCCTCAGTGCTAACAAACTGCCTTAACTTGGCGCCTGAGCTCCAGTGATATTTGTATTCGGCGGACGCTCTTACAATGATGCCATCGTTGACTACGCTTTCATTATCTTCTTCAGCTTCAATAAAACTGTAGCCAGGACCAATGCTATAGCGAAACTCACTGTCTTCACTGCGCCAGAGGCGCTGAGACCAGCCCGCTGCCAGCGAAGCACGGTGATCGTAACCGGTAAATTGATCGTCTTCGTAATCACCGTACATAAAAAGACGGCGACCAGGCGTCATTAGTTTATAGTCGAACTGCGCGCTAGTGAAAAAGCGCTGGGCGCTGATGTCCCGCTCTGTTGTTGGCGTACCGCTTTCTTTATAGAGCAACTCTGCGAAGTAGATACTGCTCCAATTTTCTGTTTCATGGTCCGCATTGACCGCGGCTTTCACACTGGCAGCTGAGGTGTTTCCGGTGTTTACAAGTACACCTAGTTCACCGTCTAGCGTAAAACGAGGAATTTCGTCATCGGTGTCGGGCGTGAAGTCTGCGTGATAGAGGGTTTGTATAAGATCCCTCGCACTTGCGTGCACACACGCGCAGCAACAAACAATGCCAACAACAATGCTTGGCCGGAAGATTTTTTTGAACATAATCTGATTTACGTTGAGCTTTATAGTTTTTAGATTACGTCTTAGTACGACGCTTGTTATACCAATCCTCTGGATGAGCTTTACTACATTTTGCTAATTATCAGTAAAGTAACGAAGTTGTTGCACCGAAAGCTCAGTGAATAAGCGACACAATTTTTGCCGTTTCTTGTTCGGCGTATTCAATTGAATTGCTTATCACTTCCATGTTGAGACTTACTGTATTGGCTATCTCAGGGGTAAAAAGTTCAATGTCAGCGTAACTTTCTTTATTTAACTGACTTACCGTAATTCGATTTGCTAAACACAGGACGCAGATATCTACATCAGATTTATGTTTAGCTTCATCATTCATGAACGTTACCGGATAGTACAACCCAATAGGTAAGTGCCAATTTTCTAGTATGATACCGCTGCAATGAGCAAACGTAAAACCGAAATGCTCCAACTGATTAACGTGCGGTAACCCGTTCGTCTCAGCATTCAGGTATGACTGATAGCGTTTAGTTTCTTTCTTGGCCACGACCAGTTCACTTAAGTTTTGCAATATACCCATTACAAAGAAGCGTTCTGCTCCGCGCACGTTAAGTCTCATCGCAAGACTTTTGGCCACCATGCCGCAATACACTGATGCATACCAATGTTTGTCTAAATTTATTAACTTAGTATCAAAGCGTTTAAATGCTGTGCTGGCAGTTTCTGCAATTACCAAGTTATACAGGGCTTCGCCTCCAATCACACTGATTGCTTTGGCAACAGATTCTACTTGAGAAGGAAACCGAAACAGCGAGCTATTCGCCAGCCTTAGTACCTTCGCGGTAAGAGAGGGATCAGCACTTATAAGCTCGCCAATATCCTCGGCGCTGGAACGGGGATCGTCTAATGTTGAACGCAGGCGCACGCATATATCCGGTAACGTAAATGATTTCGCGGCATACGAAACATACTTATCTAACGACATCTAGAAACTCTCAGTCTACTTTTTACAAACTCAAGGCCGCTTATTCTGAACTTGGCGGATCATCAAACAGCGTGAACTGCCCAATTGATTCCCCCAGCTCTTTTTGCTGTTGCTTGCGAGCGCGCGTCAGCACCGCTTTTTTGCGCCGAGCACAGGCGCTGATTATTTTACGTTTAGTTGCATCATCAACCTTAAGCCAGTACAGGCGCTCGTCGCGACTTCGATAGCACCCTTTACAGAAACCCCTTGGACCTGACTCACACACACCAATGCATGGGCTTGGAATTTCAAAAAACTCCAGCTGTTGGGATTGTGATTTTTGTTCCGTCATGTCAGTGGCATAACCTTCAAAAGGTGAAACGAATACCACTTAGGCTGCATTTTCAAGCAAGCAACAGTGGCCACGCTTTAGCTTTATCAATATAAATTAAAACGCATACTCCAACATCTAGCCACTAGACATTAGCAGTAAGGCATTCCAATCATCTAAGCCACGCTGCTTTAAAACTAAGCAATTCGACTCGCAGGCCTTTTCGATATGACAAAGCATAGCACGAAATACGGCCTGTTGACTGCTACACCATGTTCGAAAGCCTGATGCGCTAGTCGATAAGTGTGTATTCGATAGTAGAAACCACGCGCACTTTCTTTATATGTGGATGATGACTGTCGCGACTAGAAATACTGAACTGCCCTTGGTTAGCGCGCTTAATTTTGCCCAACGTACTTTTTGAATCTTTGGCAAATTTTTCCGCAACCTCTCTCGCATTGAGCGTAGCTTCTTCAATCATTTCCGGCTTTACTTCGTTTAAGCGGGTAAATACATAGTCGGGCTGAGCGCGGTAGCTTTGGTCTGATAATACAATACCAGTTTTAATTAACTCCCCAATTTGCTGCATAAGCGCTCGCACCTTTTCAACATCATTTGAAAAGACAGTAACGGTTTGAATGGCACTGTAGCGAAATGGCGCTTTTTCACTACTTCCGTATTGTTGCGCCAATTTGTCATTTATTTCAGGCTTTCCAATAGTAATGCTTTCTGCTGAAATGCCCTTCTCTTCTAAAAAGCTAGCCACCTGAAGGCTATTCTTTTCAATATGTTCATATAGTTGAGGTAAGTCATTGCCCGCGTCGACAAATTGAATAGGCCAAATAACCTGATCAGCAATGTATTCTCGCTCTGACAATCCTTTTACGGTTACTACTCTATCCCACGTTTGCATATCGTTCATGGCGGAAGACACCTGAACACCAAGTAAAGACACAGCAACCACCATGCCCATCGCCATTACTATCGCCGCACCTATTTTCATTCGAATCTCCATTCTTTCTGTTTTCACCAGTATACAAGCGAATATAAGCTTTTCGGTTTCAAAAAACGAGATAAAAGCTGACCAAAGGTGGCAAAAAAAAGGCCACTCAAATGAGTGGCCTAAAGAGCCCTTTAAGAGGGCAACGCTTGGGTAGACGGGAGAGTTAATCTTTACGCTGTATCAGGTAATAAAATACCGGAGTCAAGATAAGTCCAAATACGGTAACACCAATCATGCCTGAGAATACTGCTACACCCATGGCTTGACGCATTTCAGAGCCGGCACCGGTTGATACCGCCATTGGCAGCACACCCATAATAAAAGCAATGGATGTCATTAGTATTGGACGAAGACGTAAGCGACTGGCTTCTTTAATGGCTGAAAGCGCGTCCATCCCCTTGTCTTGTAACTCTTTTGCAAACTCGACAATAAGAATAGCGTTCTTCGTTGCAAGGCCAACCAGTACAATCAAACCTATTTGGGTAAAAACATTGTTGTCGCCGCCATAAACTTGCACACCAATAAGCGCGCTCAGCAAGGTCATGGGAACGATCAATATGATTGCCAGTGGCAAACGCAGGCTTTCGTATTGTGCAGCCAGTACTAAGAACACCAAAAGCACAACTAATGGGAATACAAACGCTGATGCATTACCCGCTAATATTTGCTGATAGGTGATCTCAGTCCACTCGTAAGTCATACCAAGTGGTAACGTTTCAGCCAGTATTTCTTCAATAGCGGCCTTCGCTTGGTCAGACGAATAGCCTGGCGCTGCTGCACCGTTTATTTCAGCGGTGACGTATCCGTTATAGTGCATAACACGGTCAGGGCCTGCACTGTGCTCAATGTTCAAGAATGAGCCAAGCGGGATCATCTCACCTTGTGCATTACGCACTTTAAACTGGGTAATGTTCTCAATATCCTGACGGTATTGGGCATCAGCTTGTACATTTACTTGGTAAGTTCTACCGAACAAGTTGAAGTCGTTCACGTATAACGAACCTAAGTAGCCCTGCATGGTGGTAAACAAGGTATCGATGTTTACACCTTGGCTTACCGCTTTTTCACGGTCTACATCCACATCGAGCTGAGGTACAGCAACAGTGAAGCTAGTGAATGCATCGGTAAGCGCTGGGTGTGCCCACGCTTTGCCGATCACTTCTTGCGTTACACGCTCAAGTTCTTCAAAGCCTAGGTTTCCTCTGTCTTCAACCTGTAAACGGAAACCACCAATCGTGCCTAACCCCATTACTGGTGGCGGCGGGAATATTGCCACAAAGGCACCTTTTATAGATCCAAAGTTCTGGTTAAGCTGGGCAGCAATGGCGCCACCAGATAGATCAGGCGTCGTTCTTTTATCAAAGTCAGTCAGCGTTGCAAACAACACGCCTGAGCTTGGACTATTGGTAAACCCGTTAATATTCAAGCCAGGGAATGCAATTGCATCTTCAACACCAGGGTGTTCCATAGCAATACGAGACATTTCACGGATCACTTCTTCAGTTCTGTCTAAGCTTGCTGCATTAGGCAGTTGAGCAAAGGCGACCAAATACTGCTTATCTTGCGGCGGAACGTAGCCTGTTGGTGTATTGGCAAACTGGAAGTACGTGAGTCCTAGCAGACCCGCGTAAAGCACCATGATGATACTGCTCTTACGGATAAGCCCACCCACAGCACCAGTGTAGCGCTTTGAGTTGCGGTCAAAGAAACGGTTAAACGGTGAAAATACAAAGCGGCCAAACACTTTATCCATTAAACGGGTTAACCAGTCATTCGCTTTACCGTGAGGTTTCAACAGTAATGCAGATAATGCAGGGCTGAGCGTTAACGAGTTAATTGCAGAAATTACCGTAGAGATAGTAATTGTTAGGGCAAACTGCTTATAGAACTGCCCGGTAAGACCGCTCATGAAAGCGGTAGGTACGAATACCGCAGCAAGTACCAGTGTTGTGGCAATGATAGGACCGGTTACTTCTTTCATTGCTTGTACGGTGGCTTCAAACGGCGCTTTGCCTTCAGAGATATTACGCTCTACGTTTTCGACAACAACGATAGCATCGTCCACAACAATACCGATTGCCAACACAAGACCAAACAGCGACAGTGCATTCAGCGAGAAACCCATTAGCTGCATAAAGGCGAATGTTCCCACAAGTGAAATAGGTACTGCAACGAGTGGAATAATAGACGCACGCCATGTTTGTAAGAACAGTACAACAACAAGTACAACTAACAATACAGCTTCAAGAAGTGTACTAATTACCGCTTCAATCGAACCGCGAACAAATACGGTAGGGTCGTAGGCAATTTCGTATTCAAGGCCTTCAGGGAACGCCTTAGACAGTTCCGCCATACGAGCGCGAACGTCATCTGAAATTTGGATTGCATTGGAGCCTGGTGCTTGGAAAACCGGCACCGCTGCCGCAGGGTTATTGTTAATAAGTGAACGCAGTGCATAAAACTCTGAACCTAGTTCAATACGCGCAACGTCTTTAAGACGGGTTATTTCACCATTCTCACCCGACTTAACAATAATATTTTCAAATTCGGCTTCATCTTTTAAACGGCCGCGCACATTGATAAGCAGCTGAAATTCGCTGGTACCCGTAGGCTGTGCACCTAGGCTACCTGCCGCCGCTTGCTGGTTTTGGTCGGCAATAGCGGCTGCCACATCGCCAGGGTTTAACTGGAGCGCAGCCAGTTTGTTAGGGTCTAACCATACTCGCATGCTGAATTCACCAGCACCGAACAGGCGCACTTGCCCAACGCCATTGATTCGCGCTAGCTCGTCTTTAACGAACTGATCAGCATAGTTTGAAAGATAAAGCATGTCATAACGATTATCAGGCGACGTCAGGTGCACAACCATGGTTAAATCTGGTGACGATTTTTCAGTCACCACACCTAGGCGCTGCACTTCTTGAGGTAAACGCGGTGTCGCGCGATTTACACGGTTTTGAACCAGCGTTGTGGCTTCATCTGGATCCGTACCAATGGCAAACGTAATTGTTAGCGTCATACGGCCATCACTGGTTGCCTGTGATGACATATACAGCATGTTTTCAACACCGTTAATTTCTTGTTCTAGCGGCGTTGCAACTGTTTCGGCGATAACTTCTGGGTTTGCACCGGGATAATTCGCAGTTACCACCACGGTAGGCGGCACTACTTCTGGGTATTCAGTGATAGGCAGTTGCCAGACAGCAATTGCACCACCTATAAAAATAAGTAGGGAAAGCACGCCCGCAAAAATCGGGCGGCTAATGAAAAACTGCGAAATGTTCATTACTTAAGACCTGCTGTTGCTGTACCTGTGGCAAATGAACCACCAGATAAAACATCCTCATACTGCGCCATGTTTTGGGTTACTTGTGTTGCATTATCAACACGTGACTGCCAGCTAGATAAATTTGCCAAAGCATCTTCATCACCCATAGGCACTTCGTTAGCGGCAACTTGGGCACCAGGGCGAACGCGCTGTAAGCCATCAACCACAATGGTGTCGTTTACGTTCAAGCCGCTTGTGATGATGCGCATGCTTCCCACTTTGTCGCCTAGCTTAACCGCACGGTATTCCACTTTACTTTCGTCGTTTACAACCAGTACAAACTTATTATTAAGATCTGTGCCGATAGCTTTTTCTTTAATAAGAATGCCCTGTTCATCGGTGTCACCTGCCAATTTTAAGTGTGCAAATAATCCCGGAATTAAGCGACCTTCTTCATTATTGAATACGGCGCGAACGCGAAGTGTGCCGGTGCTACCGTTAACCTGGTTGTCGATAAAATCAATTTGACCCCAGTGGTTATAATCAGACTCGTTAGCAAGGCGCATCGCTACTGGCTGCTCGCTCACTGCTGTTGAAGCCGCTGATTTATCGGTTAGATAGTTTAGGTAGGTCTGCTCATCAATATCGAAATACGCATATAAACGGTCGGTCGATACGATGCGAGTCAACTCTGTTTGTCCTGCGGTAACAAAGTTACCTTCAGTAATGTTTGCGCGAGAAATACGTCCAGAAATAGGTGCTTCAACACGAGCAAAGCCTCGATTTAGGCGCGCTACTTCAAGTGCGGCTTGCGTTTGGTTTAAGCTTGCAAGCGCTTGGTTTTTCTCAGCTAAACGGGCATCAAGAACTTCTTCAGAAACCGCCTGGGTTTTACGAAGTTTAAAAGCACGGCTATAGTTTTGCTCAGCCAACTGAACGCGACTTTTGGCTTCTTCAAGCTGTGCAGTCAATCGATCAACTTCTGCTTTAAACGTGCGGTTATCAATTAAGAATAGGGTTTGCCCTTGTTCGACATATTCGCCTTCGTCAAATGCAACAAAGTCAATGTAGCCCGACACGCGAGGGCGAAGCGCTACAATTTGTGGAGACTCTAAACGGCCTGTAAAATTATCCCACTCGGTTAAACGCTGAGACACTACCGTTGCCACATCAACTGGAACACCAGCATTTGTGCCAGCGCTCATTGATTGACTTGGATCCTGCTCGTCACCACCACATGCAGCGACAAGCGCAGTTAGGCTTACTATTGCCAATAGACGGGTAAAAGTTTTCATTGCAAGATTCTCTTAAAAATTAAACTAAAGTTTGATGCTGTGCATTATGTATCGCCACCAACAATAAAAATAATTATCTTTTTATATGCAACACATCATATGATATTATATATTGAAAATCGGGCTGACAGAGACAACCGCTTTTAAAGATTGAGAAGAATGGTTTCGCAGAGAAAATGAGAATAACCGTATAAAAAGCGAGAGCTTAGGGAAATCAACGGTTACAGCGATACAGTGTACCAGTGTCGCTCGTCGCATTCATTTGGAAAATAAATGCTTTTAGCTATAACCTATAACTAAACTATGTCAGTTAAATTACATAGCCAAAAACGCAGTAAATGGCAGCTTTTTTCATTGTTCGATAGGTGAAAGTAGACTGTCCGCAATAGACACCGGAGACAACCATGCGTCCACATGATTTAAATTTATTGATGATTTTTGATGCCATCATGACCGAGGGTGCAATTACCCGCGCAGCTGACAGGCTGTCGATGACGCAACCTGCGGTATCTAACGCACTTTCTCGTATGCGCACAGCTTGGAAAGATGAACTGTTCGTTAAAGACGGCCGTGGTATTCAGCCTACCTCATTTGCTAAAAATTTATGGAGTCAGATTCAGGGCCCTTTAGGCGAACTCGAAGTCGCCGTTAACCCAACTGACTTTAACCCTGCAACAGCTAAGCGTACCTTTCGTATAGCTGCAACTGACAGCATCGTTTCTATGGTGTGGGGGCCGCTACGCAAAGTGATTGAGAATGAAGCGCCAGGTATTAACATCCATGCCATTCCTAATTACGACATGGAAACCGACAAAATACTCAAGGACGCTGAAGCAGAGCTCACTTTCTCTAAATATCAGAAGCCTGGCTCTGTTATTCATGCCGAACATGTTCTCGACCCAAGCTGGGTTGTGGTAATGCGCCCCGATCATCCATTAGCAAAATCTCAATTGACTTTAGAAGACTTTGTCGCGGCTGATCATCTTCTGGTTTCTGTTACAGGCGATGTGACTGGCCCTACAGATCAGGTGCTGGCGAATTTAGGCCTTAAGCGCCGCGTGGCAATGTCAGTAAACCAGTTTTATAACGCTACACCGTTATTAAAAGAGAGCAACCTTATTTGTGTAGCACCGTCTTTGGTAATGGAAAAAGAAATTTTCTCAGGGGAACTGGCGGTATTTGAAACGCCAATAGAAATTGTCAGCTCTCCGCTATCTGTGATGTGGCACAAACGTCAGGATCAAGACGCCGGTTTACAGTGGCTTAGAGGACTCGTAGTTAGATTTATTCGCGAGCGTGTACAACGTCATGAAATGCTGCTCTCTCAATGCTGTAGAAAAGCCTATTGCGCCGAAACGGTTAAGCGCTTTATGGACCAGCGCAATATGGACTGCGAAGAATTTACGCCAGCGCATTTGAAAACGCCCAGCAATGATGAAATGGACGAAAGACGCGACACAGTAGCGGTTGGAAAAGAAACGGCTTAATACTAGCCTGCTTAGTTAACTACCCACTCGGCGAGACTTAACATGTTCGTCATCGCGTTGCGTTATCGCAGGTAAAGTGGTTCTAAAGCATTCAAAGCCCTAATAAAAAAACCGCTCAATGAGCGGTTTTTTCGTAGTTCGAACAAAGAAGCTAATTTACTTCTTTTTCTTCGCTTTCGGGTTTGGCAGGTCAGTAATACTTCCTTCGAAGATTTCAGACGCAAGACCAATTGATTCGTTAAGCGTTGGGTGAGCGTGGATAGTCAATGCTACGTCTTCAGCGTCAGCACCCATCTCAATAGCTAGGCCGATTTCGCCAAGCATTTCGCCCGCGTTGGTACCTACCATAGCACCACCGATTACGCGGCCCGTTTCTTTTTCGAAAATCATCTTGGTCATACCGTTAGTTGCATCAGATGCAATTGCACGGCCTGAAGCAGCCCATGGGAACGTCGCTGTTTCATAGCTTACGCCCTGCTCTTTCGCTTCTTTTTCAGTTAGACCAACCCAAGCAACTTCTGGCTCAGTGTACGCTACTGAAGGAATAGCACGTGGGTCGAAGTAATGCTTCTGTCCAGCAATAACTTCTGCAGCAACGTGACCTTCGTGAACCGCTTTGTGCGCAAGCATTGGCTGACCTACAAGGTCACCGATTGCGAAGATGTGGTCAACGTTAGTACGCATTTGCTTATCAACGTTGATGAAGCCACGCTCGTCAACGTTTACGCCAGCTGCATCTGCGCCAACTAGCTTACCGTTTGGCTTACGACCAACAGCAACAAGTACTTTGTCGTAGCGCACTGGCTCAGCAGGTGCGTTCTTACCTTCAAATGTTACGTACAAGCCATCGTCTTTTGCTTCAACCGCAGTCACTTTGGTTTCAAGCATGATGTTAAACTTGTCTTTGTAGTCTTTCATGAACACTTTCATGATGTCTTTGTCAGCTGCTGGAATTAGCTGATCTAAGAATTCAACTACATCAATGTTCGAGCCAAGTGCTTCGTACACAGTACCCATTTCTAGACCGATGATACCACCGCCTAGTACTAGCATTTTCTCTGGAATGTCTTTCATTTCCAGTGCGCCAGTTGAGTCGATTACACGATCATCTTCTGGGATGAACGGTAGGCTTACTGGCTCAGAACCCGCAGCGATAATCGCTTTCTCGAAAGTAATAGTAGTAACGTCGTCACCATTTTTTACTTCTAGGGTGTTTGCGCCTGTAAATTTACCGAAGCCTTGTACATGCTTGGTTTTACGCATTTTAGACATACCGCTAAGGCCATTTGTCAATTGCTTAACAACGCCGTCTTTGTATTCGCGGATTTTATCTAAATCGATGGTAGGCTCGCCAAACGATACACCGTGGCTAGCAAGGTGCTTCGCTTCTTTCATCACTTTAGCAACGTGAAGAAGGGCTTTTGAAGGGATACAGCCAACGTTAAGACAAACACCACCAAGCGTGTCGCGAGAGTCTACGATAACTGTTTCAATACCTAAGTCAGCCGCACGGAATGCTGCTGAATAACCGCCAGGGCCGCCGCCCAGTACCACCAATTGCGTTTTAATTTCGCTCATTGTGAACCTCAATCCTGTTCTTGTAGGGTCATGCTATTACTTTTGTGTAATAGCATAACCTAAATGCCACCAAATGGGCTTATAAAATCGTCGAAAATGTTACTGATATTGTAAACTTTTTCGACCTTTTATTTAAAGTATGATTCTGCGTAAGTCAGTTAGGTTTGCAGCAACCTCAGTAGAGAATCTTGCACCTACCGCACCATCGATGACTCGGTGGTCGTATGACAGGCTTAGCGGCACCATTAAGCGCGGCTCAAACTCTTTACCATTCCACTTAGGCTTCATCTCAGACTTAGACACACCTAATATGGCGACTTCTGGTGCATTTACAATAGGCGTAAACGCCGTGCCACCAATACCACCTAGACTAGAGATAGTGAACGTTCCACCCTGCATGTCAGCCGCTTTAAGCTTGCCTTCACGGGCTTTCTTAGATGTTTCAATAAGCTCTTGAGACAGCTGCTCAATACCTTTCTTATTCACGTCACGAATAACAGGTACAACAAGGCCTCCCGGTGTTTCAACCGCAATACCAATGTTGATAAACTTCTTAATGATTAAGCTCTCGCCGTCGTCAGACAGTGATGAGTTGAATACTTCGTATTTCTCAAGCGCTTTCGCTACCGCTTTCATAACGAATACTAGTGGTGTGATCTTAAGACCAGACTTAATTTTCGCGTGGTAAGCGTTTTGCTCTTTACGGAATTCTTCAACTTCAGTGATATCTGCTTCGTCGAACTGCGTAACGTGCGGGATAGTCGCCCAGTTACGGTGTAAGAACGGTCCAGAGATCTTTTGAATTCGAGAAAGCTTTTGTTCTTCAATCTCGCCAAACTTGCTGTGATCAACAGGCTTAACCGGAACGATTTGAAGTACGTTGTCGCCCACAGGAGCACTGCCTGAAGCTGCTGCTGTGCGAGGTTTCGCAAGCTCAGCTTTCACATAGGCTTGAACGTCTTCTTTCAAGATACGGTTTTTAGGACCAGAGCCGTTAACTTGAGTAAGGTCTACACCAAACTCACGAGCAATACGGCGAACCGAAGGAGAAGCATGTGCTTTACCTGTATTCTTGGCTTCTGGCGCTGGAGGCACAGGAGAGCGACCTTGCGAGGCTTCCTGCTGTGACGCTTGTTGAGTCTCGTCTTGCTGTGAGTCTTGTTTAGTCTCTTCTTGCTTAGGCGCTTCAGCAGGCTTTTCAGCTGCACTTGAAGACGAGCCACCGCTGGTCTCAAGCTTAACAACCAAGGTGCCTTGCTTAACTTTGTCACCCGCTTTGATAAAGACTTCTTTAATCGTACCTGCATGTGTTGACGGCACATCCATGGTCGCTTTATCAGTTTCTAGCGTAATTAGGCCGTCTTCTTTTTCAACGGTATCGCCAGCTGATACAAGTACGTCGATAACGTCAACTTCACCGTCTTCACCAATATCTGGTACAGCAACTTCGATAGTCTCGCTACCTGCAGACGCCGCTGGCGCTGATTCTTGCTTTGCACTTTCTGGCGCAGCCGGTGCAGATGCTTCAGAAGAAGCATCGCTAGACGCCGATTCACTTGAAGACGAGCCTGAGCCCGCTACTTCCAGCTTGATCACTACCGTACCTTCTTTCACTTTATCGCCAGTACTGATGAATACTTCTTTCACCGTACCTGCGTGTGTTGAAGGAACGTCCATGGTTGCTTTATCGGTTTCAAGGGTAATTAGCCCATCTTCTTTTTCAATGGTGTCGCCCACTGAAACCAATACGTCGATTACGTCTACTTCGTCGTCAGAACCGATATCCGGTACTGCAACTTCAATTACTTCGCTGCTGCCAGACGCAGCTGGCGCTGCTTCTGACTTGCTTTCGTCTTTTGGTGCTTCTTCTTGCTTAGGTGCATCTTCTTTAGAAGATTCATCTGAAGCGTTTTCTTCAGACGCGCCTTCATCGGCACTGTCACCATTGGCAACTTTCATTTCACCAATCACATCGCCTTCTTTGATTTTATCGCCTACTGATACAGTCAGGCTTACAATCTCACCTTCAAACGGTGCTGGGATGTCCATTGACGCCTTGTCACTTTCAACAGTAACAACGCCTTCATCGGCTTCAATGTTGTCGCCTACGGCAACACATAGCTCGATAACTTCAACTTCGTCACCGCCTACGTCGGGTACGATAATCTTTTGAATATCTGACATATGTAAAATACCTTATCTGGCTTACGCGTAAAGTGGGTTAAGTTTTTCAGCGTTAATTTCAAAACGCTTAATGGCTTCTGCTACCACTTTCTTCTCAACGTCACCGCGCTGAGCCAATTCGTAAAGTGATGCCACCACAATGTATGACGCATTAACTTCAAAGTGAGTACGCAAGTTTTCACGGCTATCGCTTCGACCGAAACCGTCTGTACCTAGGCAGCGGTATTCAGTTTCGATGAACGCACGTACTTGGTCTGAGTAGTTCTTCACATAGTCAGTGGCAGAAATCGCAGGACCTGCGTCTTTCGTAATTACCTGACCAATGTAAGGTACTTTTTGCTCAGCTTCTGGGTTTAGCATGTTCCAGCGTGCTACGTCTTGGCCTTCACGCGCTAGCTCGTTGAACGAGGTCACTGAGTAAACGTCAGAAGATACGTTGTAGTCTTCGCATAGTATCTGGGCCGCTTTACGCACTTCGTTCAAGATAGTACCTGAGCCCATCAGCTGTACGTTAAGCTTAGACTTGTCGTTTTCAACACGCTCAAGCTTGTAGATACCTTTAATGATCTGCTCAGCAACATCATCACCTTCTGGCATTGCAGGGTGCTGATAGTTCTCGTTCATCAACGTTAGGTAATAGAAGATATTTTCATTGTTACCGTACATGCGACGTAGACCGTCTTGAACGATAACTGCTACTTCGTAACCATACGTTGGGTCGTAAGTAATACAGTTAGGAATTAGGTTCGCTTGAACATGTGAGTGGCCGTCTTGGTGCTGTAGACCTTCACCGTTAAGTGTGGTTCTACCCGCAGTTGCGCCTAAAAGGAAACCACGTGCTTGGCTATCGCCTGCCGCCCATGCAAGGTCACCAACACGTTGGAAACCAAACATTGAGTAGTAAATGTAGAACGGAATAGTGGTAGCGTTACACGTTGAGTAAGATGTACCCGACGCAACCCACGATGCCATTGCACCTAGCTCGTTAATACCTTCTTGTAATACCTGACCTTTCTTATCTTCGCGATAGTAAGCTACTTGGTCGGCATCTTGCGGTACGTATTTCTGGCCTTCATTGGCGTAAATACCTACCTGACGGAACAAGCCTTCCATACCAAATGTACGGGCTTCATCAGGAATAATTGGCACAATACGCTTACCAATTTTCTTATCTTTCAATAGCGCGTTAAGTACACGCACAAACGTCATGGTTGACGATACTTGACGGTCACCTGAACCTTTTAAGATGGCGTCGAATGCACTTAGCTCAGGAATTTCAAGCTGCTCTTCAGCCTGTTCACGGCGAGAAGGCAAGTAACCGCCTAGTGCTTCACGACGCTCACGAAGGTACTTCATTTCTTCGCTGTCTTCGTCGAACTTGAAGTATGGCAGGTCAGCAATCTTGTCGTCTGCTACTGGAATATTGAAACGGTCACGGAACGCTTTGATTGAATCAACGTCCATTTTCTTCACGTTGTGCGCTACGTTTTGTGCTTCGCCTGATGCACCTAGACCGAAACCTTTAACCGTTTTAGCAAGGATTACCGTTGGACGACCTTTCGTATCAATGGCTTTTTGGTAAGCCGCGAATACTTTAACTGGATCGTGACCACCACGGTTCAAGCGCCAGATGTCGTCGTCAGACATGTTCGCAACAAGTGCCGCTGTTTCAGGATACTTGTTGAAGAAGTTTTCACGGGTGTACTTGCCGCCTTTGGCTTTACAGTTCTGGTATTCACCGTCTACCGTTTCGCCCATAAGCTGAATTAGCTTGCCAGATTTATCACGAGCTAATAGCTCATCCCAGTAGCTACCCCAAATAACTTTCACTACTTCCCAGCCAGCGCCGCGGAACGTACCTTCAAGTTCTTGGATAATTTTGCCGTTACCACGTACCGGGCCGTCTAGGCGCTGAAGGTTACAGTTGATAACAAACGTTAGGTTGTCTAGGCCTTCACGAGAAGCAAGACCAATTGCACCCAAGCTCTCTGGTTCATCACACTCACCGTCACCCATGTAGCAGTAAACGCGCTGACCTGAACAGTCTTTGATACCACGGTTAGTTAGGTACTTAAGGAAGCGCGCTGTGTAGATAGCTTGAAGTGGACCAAGACCCATAGATACGGTTGGGAATTGCCAGTAGTCTTTCATTAAGTGAGGGTGTGGGTATGACGACAGACCATCGCCAGCACACTCTTGGCGGAAGTTGTTTAACTGTTCTTCAGTTAAATTGCCTTCCATATATGAGCGCGCATAAATACCTGGAGAAATATGACCCTGTGCGAAAATAAAGTCGCCGCCTTGGTTCTCGTTAGGCGCTTTGAAGAAGTGGTTAAAGCCCACATCGTAAAGCATAGCCGATGATGCGAAGCTACCAATGTGGCCACCAAGCTCTAGGTCTTTTTTAGATGCACGCAATACAATCATCAATGCGTTCCAACGAATTGCCGCACGGATGCGCGCTTCGATGGTCAAGTCACCAGGCATTTTTGGCTCTTGCGCTGCTGGGATAGTATTGATGTAGGCAGTAGTTGCGTCATACGGTAGATGCGCTCCGCTGCGACGTGCTTTATCAATAAGTTTTTCGAGTAAATAATGGGCGCGTTCTACGCCTTCCTCTTCTAAAACCGACTCAAGCGCATCAATCCACTCTTTAGTTTCTTGAGGATCTACATCTTGGTGCATCATATCAGACATGGTGCCATCCTATTTTTTGCTT
>Ga0066376_10002906_pt1 | contig 15694 bp, 17 predicted proteins | sample Knorr_S15_td_Bot_FD_77009 | JGI IMG/M metagenome (GOLD analysis project Ga0066376, IMG submission 77009) | Marine microbial communities from Southern Atlantic Ocean transect - Knorr_S15_td_Bottom_ad_5009_LV_A | ecosystem: Environmental > Aquatic > Marine > Oceanic | place: Southern Atlantic... | reverse complement strand
TGCATTAATAATTAATAGAGGAGGCACTACGTCTGGCCGATGCCGGTTACTTCCTGGCCACTGGCGACAGCCTTCTGGACACCCGGGTGGTTTTCTATCTGCTCAGTCATGAGGATTACATGGCCTGGGTGGACGAAAGCTACTCTGAGCGGTTCGCCGTCGTCGAAGAGGAGCAGTACCAGGACCTCTATGACGAAAGAGAAACGTTCAAAAAGACTACAGGTTTCAAGGGCAGGCGCTTCGGTAAGGTCGCCATCGTTGTGGATGCCGAAAATACGATGTCAGTAGTAATGGCAACCTTGGCGCATGAACTTGGCCATCTCCGGCAGGACATAGTAAATCCGTTACAGAGCGAGATCGAACAGTTCTACTCTGTCAACGCTATTCAAGAGGCGCAGGCCCAGCAGTTCGAACGGGTCTTCTGGCTTCATATGGAGGACTTCATTGGCTCACCGCTAATGCAGTATCCCGATCATCAGGGATTCCGGCGTTACATAGATTCCCATATTGGCGGTTGGCTGAAGGACGTGGATGGAGACGAGCATAATCTGGGCTTCTTGCTGCAGTGGCTCGTAATCCTGGACGACCCCAAACTGATTCTGTTGAGAGGTGAGTTGGAGTCTACTGGACAACTGAGCATGGAGTCATCGGATGAGCTGTTTAGCTATCTGGTGAATCTGCCCTCCAGCAGTATGGTGACCTATGCAGACGATAGGCTCATCTCTTTGGAGACACACCGCGACACGATACTCGCGTTGGCCAAAGGCAGGTTAATTGAGGGGCTTCATCCTGATAGCGAGGGTCGTGGAGCGCTAATTACACCAGGACTCCTGGCGCCCTAAGACGGGAGCTAGCCTCCGCCGACTGCTCGAACTATCTCTACCTCATCGCCATCCATTAGCGTGATGTCTTCCAACTCGTCTCGTTTCATTACCGTGCCGTTGTACGCGACAGCTATAAAACGCTTGTTGACGTTCATAGTGTCCAGGTAACTGATCAGGTTGGTAGGGCCTTCCAGCTCTTTTGATTTGCCATTAATTGTTAGTGTAATCATTCTCGCCTCGCCACCTCTGAGGAGGTAACGCTGGCCCAGGCCTGTCTCATTTTCGCCGATAGGGCGCGGGCTGAATTTTCAGGATTGGGGCTCTGTGTTATCGCAGTGATGAACGCTGCGCCGGAGGCCCCTGCCTCCATGACCGAACCTACATTTTCCGCCGTAATGCCACCTATGGCTAACACTGGAACATCGATTTTAGCTGTTACTTCTTTTACGCGTTCCAGGCCGCCGGTCTCGCCGTCAGGGTGCGACCCACTGGGGAATATTGTGCCAAGAACGACCAGATCAACGCCTTCATCCCGGGCCTTTTCAGCGCTCTCCAGGCTGTGCACTGAGCGACTTAGCAGAAGCTCGCCTTTGCTCAAGTCTCTGGCGACCTCTGTGGGAAGGCCTTCTTCGCCAAGCTGCACTCCGTCTGCGCCGCATGCGATGGCCACATCCACCCTGTCGTTCACCAGCAAAAGGGCCCTGCCTTCAGTGATCTTCCGAAGCTCAACTCCCAAGTGATAAAGCAGGCTGGTTGCCAGGTCTCTCTCTCGCAACTGCACGAGGTTAACCCCGCCTGAGACGGCCTGGTCGACCACATCAATTAGCGAGCGGCCTTCACACCGGTTTCGGTCTGTAACAAAGCAAAGCCAGGGTAAGCCTGGGTTCATGTTTCGGTCTAGCTCGTGCTGGTTGCCGAGGCGGCCATGCCTTCGGTCGGGCTGCTGGCGGTGGCTACCTGCTTGAGGTCGATACGTCCGGCCTCGTACGCTAATCGGCCAGCCTCCACGCCTAGCTTGAAGGCCTTGCCCATCTTGGCAGGGTCGACCGCTTGGGCTATGGCCGTATTCACCAGCACAGCAGATGCACCAGCCTCGATAGCTGCTGCGGCGTCGGAAGGCACTGCCAGTCCTGCGTCTACTACCACAGGCACTTTCGCGTTGGCTATGATGATGCGAATTTCGTCGATTGTCAGGATACCTTGGCCCGAGCCAATAGGCGAGCCAAGAGGCATTACCGTGGCACAGCCCAAATCTTCCAGCCTCTCAGCCAGAACTGGGTCTGCGTGAATATATGGCAAAACTGTGAAGCCCTCTGACACCAGCTGCTTGGCGGCCTCGTATGTGCCTATCGGGTCTGGCAGCAGGTGTGAGGCGTTCGGAATAACCTCCAGCTTCAGCCAGGTGGAGCCGGTGACCTCCCTGGCCAGGTGAGCCGTGAAGATAGCCTCCTCTGCCGTCTTGCAGCCAGCGGTATTTGGGAGGATTGTGTACTTGTCCCAGTCAAAGTAGTCCAGGATATTTTTCTCATTAGGGCTATCCAGGTTCAGGCGTCGAATGGCCACGGTTATGATTTCCGCGCCCGAAGCCTCAATGGACGAGACCATCTCCTCCATACTGCGGTGCCGGCCCGTGCCGACCATCAGCCTGGATGTGAATTCGCTGCCACCAATTACCAGTGGGTCGCTCATCTAAATACTCCTGTGATCCCGCAATGCGGGGTGTGTAAAATACAAAAACCGCTGACTTCATGCCAGCGGTCTGTACACAGCGATTGCTTGGTAAGTCCCTGCGCTGGCATTACCCAGGTCAGGTGCAAGGGGTCGCTCCGAACCGTCGGAGCCTCTCAGCCTGGCTATCCCAAGCTCCCCTACCTATCTAAATTATTCAGTTGTCAGTCCATCCAGAATAGCCCACGACCCCTCAAATGTCAACGAGAACGGCCCAGTAAGGCCTGTGGCGGCATATTCGGCGATTATGCATGGAACAAATGGCAGGCGGCCGTCGTCAATATAACAGGCGAGGGTGCATTTGGGCACATAGGCATGGCCCGAGATGTAGACCTCACTCCTTGTAACACGGAGGTCTGTTTAATATGATTCGGTCCATGAAAACCTTAACCATACTGGTTTCCCTCGTATTCCTGTTGCTTATAGCAGGTTGTTCCAGTTCTCTTGTCAGTAAATCTGGCATCGCGCAATTCGCATCGGATTCAGGTTTCGCACCTGAAGCCTCTCGCGGGATTCCTAGTCCGCCCATGGCGCCCGCCCCTGCCCCAGGACCAATAGCTCTTGAACTTTCTCGAGCTTCTCGAGGTCCTTCCGCGCCAGCCGCCGCCAGCGCTCCATCGGCCCCAGCGGGTCTTCCAGGCAATCCAGGCAATCCTGCATTCCCGGGGGGTGACGGCGACTCAAACTTTAATGAAGAGTCTTTCGGCGAGGTAGAGGGCGGCACGGATGAGCAGGCCGCACTGGTCAGCCAGCAGCGCATCATCATTCGTACAGTCAACATGCAGCTGGTGGTCAGAGAGGTCGCCGGCTCAGTGGATGACATTTCCTTGCTGGCCCGGAACGCCGGTGGCTGGGTTGTCAGCTCAAACCGGTCTGCCAAGTACATCGGTTCCGTCGCCGTGCGCGTGCCTGCGGACCAGCTAGATGCCTTCGTACTCAGCCTGCGCAACCTCGCTGTGGAGGTGGACTCCGAGTCCTCCACAAGCCGAGACGTAACCGATGAGTATGTAGATAACAAGTCCAGGCTAACGAGCCTTCAGGCCACAGAGGAGGCCCTTCTTGGCCTGCTAGACCAGGCTCGCAGTGTGGAGGACGCTCTTGCGGTACAGAGAGAGCTTTCCAAGCTGCAGGCAAACATAGAAAGCATTCAGGGCAGGATCAAGTTCCTTGAAGAGACTGCGGCCTTCTCATTGGTGAACGTGGGTCTGCGTCTGGCGCCCATGGACATGGAAGTGATTTCCGGCGGGGACCAGACTTACAGCGTCGGTCAGTTCGCCAAGTTCAGGGCTACGTTTATCCCGCCTGAGGACATAGATGAATTCTCTTTTGAGTGGGACTTTGGCGACGGCACTCCCAAGGTCATGGGATTCGGCTCCGCACCTTCCATTAAGAAGGGAGAGCGGTTTACTGCCACAGTCAACCACACCTACTTTGACGACAAGGACTCACCTTACATAGTTGAGATCGAGATAAAAGGCACCGGCGATGGTGGTGTGGCCGAGGGTTCCGACACCTTTACCGCCACGGTTACAAGAGTACCGTCCATCGAGGTCTTTGCCGGCGAACGCAAGCAGGTTGAAGAGGGTGAAGAGGTTGAGTTCGTTGGCTCGTTTACGCGGCCAGAGGGCCTTCGGAACATCCAGTACATGTGGGAGTTTGGAGACCAGTCACTGCCCGTGATAGTAACGCCTGAAGAGGGTGTAACCAGGGCCGTTGCCACTCATGTGTACGCCGATCACCGACCCTTCGAGTACACGGCGACGCTGACAATCACCGCTGAGAGCGATGCAGGAAAAATAGAGACCCTCAGCCAGGTCGGCGTATCCGTAAGGGAATCTAGAGGCTTGGTGATCTCAGGTTGGAGCGCTAGTGATACCGGCAAGACTGCCATTCGCACACTTTCTGTAGTTGCCCAGGTTGTGGGTTCCGTGATTATCTGGGTTGCCATATTCAGTCCCGTCTGGCTGATAGCTGGAGCGGTGTTCGTCTTCGGCAGGCGTAGGGTTCGAGCCAGGCGTCAGGCCCGGGCCGAGTCCATGCCAGCTGAAGAGCATATCGAGACCGGCAGCTCTGAAAACGAATAGTAATTAGCATTCTGAGCGGGACGATGCATAGGCGTCGTCCCGCTTTTGATTTTGGAAGAGAGTGAAGAACAAGTGGTTGTAAGACACTTCACTGTAACGGGGTTCGTGGTCCACGAGGGCAAGACCCTACTGCACTGGCATCCCAAGGTGAAGATGTGGTTGCCGCCCGGTGGCCACATAGAGGCGAACGAGGATCCGGTGCAGGCTGTGGTTCGGGAAATAGAAGAAGAGACTGGAGTTCAGGCGGAGGTAGTGTCCACTGGACCCATGATTGATATGGACTACCCTACTCAGGTAGTGGCGCCCTACACCATCATGATCGAGGATATCGACGATCCGGTGCAGGGCTTCCACCACCACATTGACATGATCTACTTTTGCCGTCCGACCGACTCGCCGGAGCCTATCCATGAAGGCTGGCAGTGGGTCGATAGGCAGAGTCTAGAGGACGGCCTTGCGATGCCCAACGGCCAAGGCGACAGCGTGCCCCCGCCTGAAGACGTTAGGCTGCTGGCCTCCCGGGCTTTTAAGCTTATAAGCTAGGCAGTCATGGACAGGCCAGCGGCCACGATGCCGGCTCTAGCCACGTCCTCATCCTCTTTCGAGTTGCCACCGCTGGCACCCACAGCACCCGCGATCTCCCCTTCCTTGAAAACAGGCAGTGCGCCCTGGCTCATGATGAAGTTGCCCTCTTGCATGACCGTGAATGCCGAGAAGACAGGCGATCGCGAACGCTCCTCCAGATCGACGCTTGGCGCACCAAAGGTCGCTGAGGCAATTGCCTTGCCTCGTGAGATCGTCGGCGTCCTCCAGGAAGCGCCGTCGGTCTTGATCATGGCTATGAGGTCGCCCCGGGAGTCCGTGACGGAGACGCTCATCTTAACGCCCATCTCGAAAATCTTGGCCTTGGAGCCAGCAATTATCTGCTCCGCCTCGGCTAGGTTAATGGTAGGCAAATTCTTTCCTCCGGTTGTTGATTCGTATCAGCTATTTACTTTAGCAGACTGGACGCTGGGTAATCTCAGTCGCTATCTTGCGAGACAGATGCTGACCATAACCTGCGCTGGCCAGAAGCTTCCTGTCTTCTATCATGACCTTGCCGCGTAACACAGTCGTGATAGGCCAGCCTTTGGCCTCCCATCCCTCCCAGATGCTGTAGTCCTCAAGGTGCAGATCGTCCAGAGTGAGGGGACGCTGGAACGAAGGGTCGATGATGGTGATGTCGGCGTCGCTGCCGGCGGCAAGAGCACCCTTTTTGGGATACATGCCGAATATCTTTGCGGCGTTCGTTGAAGTGATGTCCACGAAGCGTTCCAGGGACATGCCACGCCGTCCGACGCCTTCGCCGTAGGCAACGCCCATGCGGGTCTCGATGCCATTGTGACCGCCTGTGACGTCTGCCACTGTCCTGAAGCGAATCTTCTCTTCCCATGTGGTGGAAACCAGGTCCGTGGCCACCGTGGACAGCCTGCCATCCAGAAGTCCGTCCCATAGCTCGTTGGCATCGTCGGGCGATTTCAGCGAAGGGTACGTGTGGTACTTCATGCCGTTGTCTTCGCGATAGTTCTCAGCATTGAAGCAGGCGTAGTTGTGAAGCGTCTCCCCGTAAATTGGAAGGCCTCTGCCGCGGGACCATGCGACGGCGTTGACGCCCTCTGATGCGCTGACGTGCACGAAGTAGACGGGGCAGGACTGCTTTTCGGCCAGTCGGATCACCCTGTGGAAAGAGACGTCTTCCGAGAGGTTGTTGTGGATGTGGTGCATGTTCCACCAGTCCCACTGATCGCGCTCCTGAGCATGGTCGTAATTAAAGTGGACCATGTCGTCGTCCTCAGAGTGCACCAGGAGCATGCCTCCGTTGGCCGCTATCTTTTCCATAATAGAAGCCAGCGTTCCGAACTCCGTCTTGTTGTTCTGCATCTGCGGGCTGGGAGGTCGGATGCTGGTGGTGAATATCTTGAAGCTGGCAAAGCCTTCCTGAATTAGCTCAGGTATCTGGTTAACGGCCTCGTCGCTGGTGCCGTTGGTGAAGATAGGGTGGTAGGAGTAGTCGGTATATCCGTTGCCCTTCCATCTCTCTGCGGCCTCATCCAAGGCGTGGCGAATATCGTGACCCGGTATCTGCGTTGCGAAATCCAACACGGTCGTGGTGCCGCCCCATATGGCAGCCAGGGACACCGGCTCTGCAGGGGAGCGCTCCGGCTGACGAGGACCGCCGATGTGCGCGTGAGGCTCTACCCCGCCCGGTACTACAATCTTGCCTGACGCATCGATTACCTTGGCGCCGTCGGTGGATATCGTGCCCGGCTCGGTGATGGCGGCTATGGTTTCCCCTTGGACAACCACGTCCCATTTGCCAACGCCTGACGGTGTGACAACCTGACCTCCGGTAATTATCAGATCAGCCATGAGCGACCTCCTATCGTTGATGAATACGTGTAATAATGTTGCGACCCTGTCGGCAGATGTTTCGATGTAAAGGGTGTTGTTAGATTAGGTTGACCACCCTTTTCGCCGGATAGTACGGGCGATGCCATACGGTGTCAAGACATGCGTTTTCTGGGGTTGTACATAATTTATGGCGACGCGAAGCCGTATTGCTATTAAAGACCTACGCCAAATGCAAACCAACGGTAGAATTGAATGTGATCAAATTGGGCAATGTTTATGTATGAGAGACCGCCCGCGACTTGACAAAATTATTGAGCCTACATTAACGTCAAATTTGGTGAAAGTCTTAGAAACCATTTAATCAATTGAGTGCACTTTTGATGCATGAATTGTTATTACGTAATGGCAATTGAAACCTCGTGTTGAGACAACCTTGTTCGATGTGAGGCTACAGACATATTCACATCCGGTGTTTCTTTCGGCGTTTGGCCGCCCATCCCGAATGACGGTTCACAGACCGATACGCATGTGAGTGAGCGATATGACAGCAGAGAAATACGTAACAGAACTTCAAGACGATACTCAGCCTCTTAAACACGCTGGGCTTCTTCAGCTATCCAGTTTGGCCGGCGAGGACCTGTTTGAGTTCAAGAATACCTGGTACACCCTTACGGAACCGCGTAAGGGACAGATCATGTCCAAGCTCGTTGAGCTAGGTGAAGACCATGTTGAGATGGACTTCACGGCCATGTACAGGGCGCTCCTAAACGATGACAACGAAGATGTCCGCGAGCAAGCGGCCAAGGGGCTCTGGGAGTGCGATGATCGTGTGGTCATTCGACCCCTCTTAGGCCTCTTGAAAAACGACCCCTCCCCTAGAGTGAGGGCTTCTGCCGCGATGACTCTTTCCAAATTCACAGATCTCTTCCAACAGGGCAAAATCTTGAGCCGTGACGGCGACAAGATTCGTGACGCCCTGCTAGAAGTCATCAGCGATGAGGAGGAGGAGGCCGACGTTAGAAGACGGTGCATTGAAGCGGTTGGTAGCTTTAACACCATCGAGACTACTGAGCTGATTCGCGAGGCTTACAAAAGCGATAATCCGGACATGCGCCAGAGCGCCGTATTCGCCATGGGCCGTAGCTCCGATAGCCAGTGGCTGTCAGTTATTATGAACGAGCTGGACAGCGACTCTCCGGCAATGCGATATGAGTCAGCTAGCGCCTGCGGACTGCTTGGTGACGAAACATCGGTGCCTCATCTCATTGCGCTGATAAAGGACGAAGACTCAGAGGTGCAGGTTGCCGCCGTGCAGTCAATTGGCAACATAGGCGGGACATTGGCCAAGCGTGCATTGCAACAGGCCTTGAGAACGGGTGAGGACGCTGTCGAAGAGGCTGCTGAAGAGGCTATGGCCAACATAGACTTTGATGACGACCCTCTGGGATTTCGCTTCCAGGGCTAGGCCCAGGGTTGGACAGGATATCAGTCCGCCGTTAGCCAGCGTTGTGCTCCGCAAAGACCAGCGCTGCAGCACCGAGAAGGCTTACGTCGTCGCCCAGTTCTGACTTCACAACTGGCCTTCTGTCCTTCAGATGTGTCATGGCGTGGCGCTGAATTTCCCGATTGATCTCTGGCAAAAACATGTCCAGGTTTTGGGACATCCCTCCGCCAATGACGATTAGCTCGGGATCGAAGATGTGCATGAGGCTGACGATGCCTATGCCGAGGTTTGTCGCCACTTCGTCCATCAGGGACTTGGCCAGAGCGTCGCCTGCCTCGGCCTCCTGCGCCACAAGCTTTGCGTCCACGGCAGACGCGTCGCCCCCAGCGGCCTCGAGCAGACTGCTGGTCTCCCCCGCCGAAAGCCGTTCGAAAGCAATTCGCGCAACCGCCGTTCCCGATGCCATCGCCTCCAGGCAGCCAGTGTTGCCGCAGTTACAGGCAGGGCCGTTCTTGTCGATGGTGATGTGGCCGACCTCTCCGGCGAATCCCTTGTGGCCCGTGTATAGCTTTCCGTCGATGATGACCCCGCCACCTATGCCGGTGCTCAGCGTCATGAAGATCATGCTGTTGGTTCCTCTGCCTGCGCCGAACGCGTGCTCGCCCATTGCTCCCAGGGTGGCGTCATTGGCCAGTGATACGGGGAGTCCTAGCTTTTCCTCTAGATACTTCTTGGGTGAGAACAGATGCCATCCCTCGCCGTGAAGGTTGGGGGGGGCGTACATCTCACCTGTTTTGGAATCAATTGGGCTGGCGACTGACAGACCCACGCCAATAAGCGACGAGTTGTCGTTGGTTGCTTTCACCTCGAGCAGGGCAGAAGCCAGGCTCTCCATGACAGCCTCGCGACCGGCGTCAGCTCGTGTGCTCTCCATCTGCCGTTCAACTAGAGCGCCCGAGTCTGTTACCAAGGCAGTCCTCATGTTTGTGCCACCTAGATCAGCCACCAGCGATAGTAGTGCCATTCCGCAACTCCCGTTCAATTTACAGCCATCATATCTCTAATGGTCTGAGGTTCCTAGTTAAATTTTTCATATGGGAGGCGAACAGGAAATGTCCTGCGTGATGCTATAATGCGCCGGAAGTCTGGCTGCGAATGGGTATTTTGAATCGGCTAAAAGACGCAAATTATGACATCTCCGTGCGTAGCGATATGTAGCCTTATCTCTCAGGACAGCCTTCGACAAAAGGACTTTCCATTTCAGATATTAATTTTGGGACTGTTTACGTTGTGATCGGGCTTGCCGTTGATGTTAGCCAAAAAATTTGTTCAATTGAAAACAAGATGAAGCAACTAATGCAATATCAGTTCATGCACCTTTGTGTACTAGGATAGCCTTTTACCGGCGTGATTCCTTGGAACATATTAGAGATGACGCTCACCGACTTTATGAACTGTTCTTAAGGGACAAGGGCATGACTGAACTGTATTTCAATTTTATTGGAATCGATGGGGACCAGTACGATGAATTCGCATCAACTGTAACAGTGCTTAGCAATGCACATTCGGTTGACGACGTTCAGAATTACCTAGACTGGAGAGTGCAAACAAATACTTTTCTCCAAGGTGTGATGGCAGCCAGAGGGCAGATTATTAATGAAGGTGAAGGAATTAAACGGATAGATTCGGAATTCGTAGATGACTTTAGGCGTCTCGATAATGCAATTCAGTTTAATGAGTTGCCAGGTAAGTTGACTCAGATTTCAAAGCGAATGGGCTTAGTAACACGCACAGCTGGCTTCTTGCTTTTTTTCAGCATACTGGTGGGCTTGTTGTCTTTGACAACTACAAACTCAGGAATTCCGGATTACGGCAATTTACCTTTAGGGATCTTGTTCTTAGTGGTGATATTTATACTCCTAGTTTACATTCACCAGGTTGTGCGGATGCTTAGAATGTCCTCAGATGACGTAATAGATGAATTAGTTGCAACGAGAACAGCTGGTCAGCACGGAATGGTTACTTTTGCCAAACAGCAGTCAAGCAAATTGTGGAATCGAATTTCAACCTTCAGCAAAGCGAAGACTTGAGCCGACGAATAGGAAATCTAAAGTGACAGAAGTTAAGAAGATAGCGGTTATAGGGGCGGGACTCTTGGGGCATGGCATAGCCCAGGAGTTTGCCATGGCGGGATATGACGTCAGCCTCCACGATCTCTCAGAAGAAATTCTGGTGCAGGCCAAGGTCAACATGGCCCGCAATCTACGGACGCTGGCGGAGGAAGGCCTGGTGGACGGAGCGCAGGCTGAGTCTGTGCCCGAACGCGTTCGCACCAGCACCGACCTGGCTGAGGTCGTTCGAGACGCCGATTTCGTAATAGAGGCCGTCTCAGAAAACCTCGAGCTTAAGCAAAAGATATTTTCACAATTGGATAAGCTGTGCCAGGACCATACGATTCTCGCAAGCAACTCCTCGACGTTCATGCCCAGCAGCCTATCGTCGGCAACCAGCAGGCCTGACAAGGTTGTGGTGACCCACTACTTCAACCCGCCATATCTGGTTCCCGCGGTGGAGGTGGTCCGCCACGAAGGCACCTCTGACGAGACCTTTGATACTGCTTTTGACCTGTTGGAGAGCATCGGTAAGAAGCCCGTTCGAGTTCAAAAAGAGGCCCTGGGATTCATCGGAAATCGACTTCAGGCCGCGCTGGTCCGCGAGTGTTTTTCTCTTGTGGAAAAAGGCATCGCCAGCGCCGAGGACATCGACGCGCTGGTGCGTTATGGGCTGGGTAGACGCCTCTCTGTAGCCGGTCCACTGGAGATTGCGGACGTGGCTGGCCTCGACATCTACTCGGCGCTTACGTCGTATATATTGCCGGACCTCGATGATTCAACAACGCCTCCCAAGGCTATGGCCGAGAGCGTAGACAGGGGCGACCTGGGAGTTAAGACTGGCCAGGGGACGTATGCGTGGACCGACGACTCATCGGAAGAGGTGAGGCAGCGCATCGCGAGAGCGCTGATAGAAATTCAGAAGTGGTCGATTTAGCTATGTCTTGCATACTGCGAAGGTCTACCAACCCCCTAAAAGCATCCTTGAATGACGCAATCAGTATGTTCTCGCTTTTCCAAAACGGAGGCCATTAGCTCTTGGCCACAGTAGGCATAATCGCAAACCCAGCAGCCGGAAAGGACATTCGGCGACTCGTTGCCCAAGGGCGATTCGTTCCCAACCAGGAAAAGGTCAACATTCTCAAGCGAGTCCTGGCGGGGCTGGACGCCCTCGGAGTGGAGCGAGTAGTGATGATGCCTGACATGTCGTTTCTTGGCAGAGGAGCCCTCGATAACACCAACTTCGCACTGACGGTGGATTTCCTGGAAATGCCAGTGTTTAACGAGGAGCTAGACTCCACGCGGGCGGCCGGCATGATGGCTGACATGGAGGTCGGAAGCCTGATAACGCTGGGTGGAGATGGCACCAACAGGGCCGTCGCCAAGGGTTCGAAGAACATACCTATTGTTCCCATATCTACCGGCACAAACAATGTCTTCCCTGAGCTGGTCGAGGGAACCATTGCTGGTCTGGCCGCAGGGGTCGTTGCATGCGGCATGGTCGCTGGCGACGATACTATCATGGCTAGCAAGCGTCTTGAGATTTCGGTGGATGGCGAGATGAGAGACATCGCCCTGGTGGACATCGCCATATCGAAAGAGCTCTTTGTTGGTTCCCGGGCCGTGTGGAATATGGACACGATAGACGAGTTATTCCTCACGCGAGCCGAGCCCACAAGCATAGGCTTGTCTGCAATCGGAGCCCAGCTGCGGCCGACCTATATGGCAGACCAGCGAGGCATCTATATTAGGCTTGGACCTGGGGAGACGACAGTCCTGGCTCCTGTGGCTCCAGGCTTGATTACGCCCGTAGAAATAGCTGACTGGTCAACGATTGAGTATGGCCAGACAGTCCCTGTAAAATTAAGCCAATGCACGGTGGCGCTGGACGGCGAACGCACCTTTAGCCTGAAGTCCGGCCAGACAGCTAGCGTGTGTCTGACTAACAATGGGCCGCCTGTGGTGGCCATAGATGCTGTGCTAAGAGAGGCAGCGGAAAACGGTTCATTTCAAGGAAGGTCTATATCTAAATGAGGTTCAATTCCAGAAGATCAACGGTCATGGCGAAGAACGGTATGGTGGCGACTAGCCAACCTCTGGCGGCCGTGGCGGGTTTGCGCATGCTGTTGAACGGTGGCTCGGCAGTTGACGCCGCGGTTGCTGCTGCGGCCACGCTCAGTGTCGTGGAGCCACACTCTACCGGCGCTGGCGGCGACATGTTTTCTCTGGTCTACAACGCATCTGACAAGAAAGTCTACTCTCTGAATGCCAGCGGCCATTCACCAGCGGCGGCCTCTACGGACGAGTTGCGCCAGAAGAACATGCGTCAGATTCCAGATGATAGCCCGTATTCGGTCACGGTGCCGGGAGCCGTAAGCGGCTGGCAGGCGCTGCTGGACAAGTTCGGCAAGATGCCAATGTCGGAGGTGCTGAAGCCAGCCATCGCATACGCAGCAGTCGGCTATCCCGTATCGGAGATAATCAGCGAGCATTGGCAGGGCGCGGTTTCCAGGCTGGAGGCTCAGCCGTCCGGCGCTGAACTCTTGTTGGATGGAAAGGCACCTATGCCCGGTGAGTTGATGAAGCTACCGGAGTTGGCCAGCACGCTAAGCGCCATTGCAGAAGGCGGCGCTGAGGCCTTTTACAAAGGACCTATGGCTGCCAAGGTAGCGGATTTCGTACAGGGCCTGGGTGGTTGGCTAACCGCTGAGGACATGGCAAACCACTCCGCTGACTGGGTGGACGCAATCTCTACGGACTACCGTGGCGTGACCTGTTGGCAGTGCCCGCCGAATAACCAGGGCGTCAACGTTCTCATGGCTCTAAACCTGGCGGAAGGATTCGATCTTGCTGGGACAGGCTTTCAAGAGAGTGAGACCTTTCATCACATGATCGAGTGCGTTCGGCTGGCCATGACCGACGGTATGCACTTCGTCACAGATCCTTCCAAGATCAGCATGGAGACCAGCAAACTTATCTCCAAGGCGTATGCGGACGAGAGGCGTTCGCTCATACATCGCAACGCCGCCATCGCTAACCTAGAAGTGGGCGACCCGAACATCAAGAGCGACACCGTATACATCACCGCGGTCGATAGCGACGGCAACGCCTGCTCGCTCATCAACAGCGTGTATTCGAATTTCGGCACCGGCCTGGTAGTGCCTGGAACCGGTATGGCCTTGCAGAGTCGAGGTGCTTCCTTCACACTTGACACGGACCATGTCAATGTGCTGGAGCCCAACAAACGGCCCTACCACACGCTCATTCCTGGCATGGCGACGAAGGGCGATGAGCTATGGCTTAGCTTCGGCGTGATGGGGACAGTGCAGCAGGCGCAGGGCCAATTGCAGGCGCTGGTTAACATGATCGACTTCGGCCTGGACCCGCAGGAAGCGCTGAACGCTCCTCGGTTTAGTTACCGACCAGATAGTGGCGTCATTGGCCTGGAGTCTACGGTGTCCGGAATGGTGGCTTACGAGCTAAGGTCCAAAGGACACAAGACCGAGATACATGAGCCGGACGCGCTCTACTTCGGTGGAGGGCAGATCATCGAGAGGGATGCTGAATCTGGCGTGCTAAAGGGTGGCAGCGAGCCGCGTAATGATGGCTGTGCGGTGGGCTACTAAAGGCCACTGCCTAAATCCGGGTTGAGCCTAAAAACTACTCCTCTGAGGCTCGCATCTGCTGGGTGATGGTGCGTGACCAAGGCGTGCTGGATAGCTCGCAAAGCGCACCGCTCTTGGACATGAAGCGGCTGGTAACCTGCTTCCAAGGCTCCGTTCTTGGCCCATGCTCAAAGGCTGTTCCCGCCGCTGACATTTCACTATGGGTCTGACCTACGTCATCTACCTCGACCCCCACTGAGAAGCCCAGCGGGATTCGGTCCGCCGCAAGCGCGTCGCCAAAAGTAGCCTCGGCCGCTGCCTCACGCGACCATATGCCGTAGTGAAGCACGCCGGGAATGTCTACTGTGGCATAGGCCCCTTCTGACAGCGTATCCACAGAGAGCCCCAGAACATCGGTGTAGAATTTGACTGCGGAGTCGAAGTCCGCCACAACTTCTGCGATACCAGAGATGTGTCTAATCATGCTAAATACCCAGCAAACATCGCAAGGTTCGCCTGTCGGCCGGAGCACCAATGCGAAGCCTGGCCTTCCTGCTAGCGTTGCAGCGTGTTCTCGAGAGCTTGTCGGTTGATCCAGCCGAGCCCTCAAACCTGATTCGATGCTTCGTCTTCGGTTCAATCTTGTACGCCACCATTCTGGCCAACGGTCCTCTGCATTCCGCCATGTTCACTACCCCTTCGGTGTTTTCAATTTGCCCCGATTTCGCCTTTGTCTTTGAAAATTACCCTTTGAAGATGCCCATGTTGTTTCCTACTGGATCAGAGAAGATAGCGAATGATCCGACGCCTGGAATAGGTGTAGGCTGCATAATTGCCTGACCACCAAGGGCAACCGCGCTGTCCAAAGAGGCCTTTAGGTCTTCCACTTGCACGTAGAAAATCATGTAACTTTCGGGCATATCGCCCGCCGTTTCCATTAATCCGCCGGTAATGCCCCCCTAGACGGTCTCCACCATTCGGTATCCGCCCATCTCTTCCCGGGAGTTTATTTTCCAGTCGAACACTTCGCCGTAGAACTCCTGCAACTTGGCGGCGTCCCTTCCAGCGATTTCCCAATGTACTATCGGATTTGCCATTGCATGCTCCTTCGGTAAATGGTGGGATGTATATTTAATAGAACAAATGTATTCCAGAACATTTGTCTCTGTCAAGGGGCGATAAATCACTAAAAAGAGGAATTATTAATTAAAACGAAAAACCAAGCGTTTCGGTTTGCTTATCGAATTAGAAGCCGGAGACTACTGGCGTCAAGAGCTTAATCTCTGGCACAGCGAAGGTAGGGAGAATAATTCTGCCCGGTGTTGCTGTCGCCGCCGTCTTGAGCAGTGGCGGGGAAATGATCACAAGGCACCTGAATGAGGCCTCAAGCGCCGTGTCTGAGGTTATTTCGAACTTGATCGTAGGCTCAGACGACGTGATGGAGCCTGACCAACCTGTGAATCCGCAGCCTCTCGCAGCCAGCGCGGGAATGACGATGACTGTTCCT
>Ga0066376_10002905_pt1 | contig 15700 bp, 9 predicted proteins | sample Knorr_S15_td_Bot_FD_77009 | JGI IMG/M metagenome (GOLD analysis project Ga0066376, IMG submission 77009) | Marine microbial communities from Southern Atlantic Ocean transect - Knorr_S15_td_Bottom_ad_5009_LV_A | ecosystem: Environmental > Aquatic > Marine > Oceanic | place: Southern Atlantic... | reverse complement strand
GCTTGTATGGGAAAAGACCGGCCTCCTTCTGTCTTTGACGCTGATGATCTTTGCGATGACCGCAGAGGCTCAGGAGCGCAAAACCGGCGCATCGTCCGAGGACACTGCGAATAGCGTGCCTTACCGGGCGATGGCCGATTCGATCAGCCGGACGGTGCATGATGACGCCTCGGATGTGCTGGTCAGGCAGTTGAATAAGGTCTTCGACGGCCGGTGGCGGTTCAGAATCGTCGAACACAGGATTCATGAGGATGTGGTTGTCGTACTGGGCGAATTGAGCGCCGGAGGCGGCTCCAGGCAGCAGTTCGGCACGGCTGTTCTGAAAGGGCCAAGGTCGATCGGCGAAGCGCTCACGACGGCGGCGCAGGATGCGCTTATGCAGGCGGCGAAGTTCTTCGACCTCCGATCCGATACGACCGCTACAGCGACCGGCGCACCGCCTTCAAGAGCGGTTACAGACCGCCTCACCCCGTTGACGAATGCAGTTCCTATGGTTACCTCCACCGCTTCCTCCCCCCCTTCTGTAGCTCCTGAAACGTGGTTTGACCCGGCCACCACAAAGTATGTGGGCACGCCCATGGAACCAAAAGTGATCGACATGAAGAAAGTCGAATTCGATCGTTACATGTTGGAGGCGGTACGGATCACCACACCGCCGAAACTGGATGGCTATCTCGACGACCCTATCTGGCGTCAGGCGCCGGCGGCCGCCGGATTCCGCCAGCGTGAACCGGCGGAAGGTTTTCTCGATACGGAGGCCACCGAAGTGCGGGTACTCTACGATGAGGAGAATCTGTATTTCGGGGTGATGTGTTACGATAAAACCCCTGCGAGGGTGGTGGCCACGGAAATGCGCCGCGATGAGATTGTGGATATGAACGACGATGACATCATCGAACTCTACATCGCACCTAACGGAGAAAATGGCGACACCTACTTTTTCTGCACCAATCCACTGGGCGTCCGCGGTGATGCGCTTGTAGGTTCCGGATTAAGCATTTTTAACCAGGACTGGGATACCAACTGGCAGAGCTATGCGACACGTCACAGCATGGGATGGTCCGTGGAAATCGTGCTTCCGTTCAAGGCGTTTCGTTTTAATCCGGGGGAACGTCAGGACTGGTCGTTCAACGTCGGTCGGTTCGTACAGCGAACGCGCGCCGCCGCATTCTGGGTGCCGGTTAGCCGGGCGGATGGTTTCGCCGGTACGGTGGAATACAGCAAAGGGGGACGCATCGTCGGCCTGGAAGGTATCAAGCCCGGACGAGCGCTGGAGCTTCTACCATACACCGTGATGGGCTCGATCGGCAATCGCGGCGCCACCCAACGCGGCGAAGCAATCAATTTCGATCTGCGCCGGGATTTCGGGTTGGACCTGAAGTGGGGCATCACATCGAATATTACGGCCGATGCGACCTTAAACCCGGATTTCGCCCAGATCGAGACGGACCGGGAAGTCGTCAACTTGAGCCGGTTCGAGTTCCGATTCGATGAGAGACGGCCGTTCTTTCTGGAAGGCACGACCATTTTTAGTTTCGGCGGTGGCTTCTTTTCGCCGCTCCCGATTTTCTTCAGCCGCCGCATCGGTACTCAGTTGTTCGACGGATCCACGGTGCAGATCCTGCATGGTGAGAAAGTGTCTGGAAAAATAGCAGGGACCAGTTTCGGCCTGTTGAACGTGCATACCAGGGAGACGCCGTGGGCGTTAACACAGTCCGCAGTGACCACGGTCACAGATACCACGGTGACGAGCACCGGTGGTATCCAGATCGCTCACAGAGACACGCTGACCGTAACGCGGACCCTGTTTACAGAGCCGGAGACGAACTGGAATGTATTCCGTCTGAAGCAGGATCTGTTCGGTCGTTCCACACTGGGTGTGATAGGCCTGATGAAGGAGCCGGAAGATCGTCCGGACCACCATACGGAACTGCCGGGATTTCGATTGTCCGATACAAAATATAACCGGGTGATCGGTGCGGATCTGAGGCTCCAGTCCAACCGTACCGAGCACCAGCTCAATCTGCTGGTGGCACGAAGCTTTCTGCCGAAAACGGAGTTGCACAGCCGGGTGCTGGCGAACAGCGACAGCACACTTTTGACCCAGACCGCGCTGGAGTGGGGCGGTGCGATTATACATACGTGGCGTAATGCCTGGATACGTACAACGTCTTCTTACACTGATATCCGCGCCGGTTTGTTTTCGGATTTGGGGTTTATCACCCGAAGGGATATCCGTCAGGCAGAAGCCTCAATCGGCATGAGCCACCTGATTCGAAAATGGGGCATCCGGAGTTTCGGCTCGTCCTCAAGAGGGAGCCTGATCGGTGGCACCTGGATCACCAACCACCAAGGCGGATTTTTTGACAGGGATCTGGTGGCATCCTGGACCGTCGAGGCCAATCCCGGCCTGGAATTCGAAAACGGCGTGAATTTTCGATTAAAGTGGTCGCGAAATTTCGACCGGCTCGACCGGGAAACGACGATCGCCGGGGTGGCTTTCCCTGCCGGCACGTACACCTTCGATGATTATGCCGCCGAGATTTCCACGGATCGGGGTAAGCGCATCTCCATCGAGGGATCTTATACACAGGGCAATTTCTACGACGGGATGCGGCGTACAATCGAGGCGGAGACCACATTGAAACCCATGTACCGTATACGGATCGGGCTGAACCTGACGTACAATCGGCTCAAACGGACGCAAATGCCGGGTGCGTTCTGGTTCGACGAGCGATGGATTCCGAGATTCCGGTTCAATTATTCGTTTTCGCCGGATATGTTCATCAGCCTTTTTGCTCAGATAAATACCCGCCGGAAGGCTCCGACTGATCACCTTGAAATCAAGACTCTGGTAAGCAATTTCCTGTTCGCCTACACCATGCCCCAGGGACATACGTTTTTCCTGGCGTACAACCAGCTTACAGACGATGAATTCAATCCTCGTGGACAGCGGCCCCTGCGTCCCGCCTCACAGGCGATCGTCGCAAAATTCTCGTACCTGTTCAATCTCTGATAATTAATACGTCGGCGGCTTAGGCGTGTTCGGCGGCCAGTACCCTTCCGGATTCTCATCCCATCTGGAACCGCACATCTCCGAAATCACACACCACTCCGCCGAGGTCAAATGGGCGTGGTTGTGGAACAGGAAGCGTTGGAGACCGGCTTCTTTCGAGGCCGTCAGAATACGATAGAGATCACCGGCCGTCATCGGATCTCCACCGTGGGGCATACGTCCGGTGTCCATCCACGGGACAATTTTGTCCGCATCGCTGACCGCATCCAGGGCCCGCTGAGTCTCCTCCTTTACTACCTGGTCGAAAAACGCCTGGGGAAACCCCCGATCCATATCCCCCAGTGAGTGCACCCCGGGCAGATTCACGCCCAGCCAGGCTTTGACCACCGTGAAGCAGTCTCGCTCATTCAAAGCTGGATTCCACCGATGAATCTGCTTCACCCAGCGAGCGACCGTTCCATACATACCATCGAAACCCCGATGCCAGAAGTAGTGCTTGACCAGGAGGAAATCAACGATCTCGTCCCAAGCCAGAAAGTCCAGGCCGGTCATCCCGGAAAACACCGCCGAGCGTGGTCCGTTGCCCAACAGCAGCTTGCGCGGAAATCTGTCCAGTTCGCGCCGCACAGCCCGGCCCGTTTCAATGCCGTCCTGCCGTCGCCAGCGTAGCCAGTAGATGGCGTCTTCATCGAGGTCGAAAAGGCTCATTTCCGCCAGCACGCCGTGGGCACCGTAGTACCGGACCTGAGCAGGCGTGAGGGCGCGAAATCGGTCGGAAACATGGCGCTGGCCGCGCTCGAAGCGCCCCACATCACACCCCCTGGCCACTGCCTCGGAACGGGCGGTCTCGGACAATTCCCGGAACACGGCATTACCATGGTGGTACTCCAGTTCATACGCCGACTCTGTCCACCCGTCCATGATACCGCCATCTACCTGAGTAAAGGTGGAAAAAATCTCGTCCCAGACCGCTGCTGTGGCCACGGCACGGTAGGGATCTTCCGCCACCGGCAGTGGTTTGTAGCGGGTTCGGCCCCCAGGGCAGAAAATCAACACCGTCCAACCCCGTGCCTTGGCATCATCCAGCATGGCGTGCAGGCATTTTTCCCGGGCTGCATCAGAGGGTAGCAGGTCTTTCTCCACCTCCAGGCCGCGCGATTGGAACGCTTCGGGTTTGGCGGGTAAAGCCGGTATGGTGAACGCGCCCTGGTCATCGGCAAACGTCAGGCGACCGAATACCAGACCACGGATACCACCGGCTTCCCAGGCATCAAAAATACGTTTGTAGTCGTCCATGACCGGTTCCAACGGCTGGCCTATACGTATCCAGGCTTCGAGTGCCATGTGCATCCTTTCGTTCAGGTTTAAGGAACGGCAATTAAATAAGCGCGCCTTTATCCAATCCGTTCGACTTCTTCTGGCTCATTCCTCTTTATATTCCTCGCAGGCTTTTACGAACTCCGATGATGTGGAGGTATATCCTACCACATGTTCGAAGTTTCGCAGCATGATCACGCGGTAGTTGTGTTCGACGGCTCCGGTCGAGGTCTGGTATAGACAGGATCGCTGACTGAAACCCACGGCTATCAAGATCTTGATATCATAACACCGCAAGTGATAATCCACCTGTGTTTCGTGGAAACCCGACCACGCTGATGTTGAGCGGTCTTTGCGTAACATCAGTTAGTAAATGGTCTGTATCACATTCGTCCATCCCGCAGGATACGGGTACACATTAACCTTCTGGGAAAGACACGGACATCACGATGAGAATCCTGAAACTCAAAATTTCCCTCTTGTAATTCGAACACGGCGATATCTGCGGCAGCCCCGACGCGCAGGGTGCCCAGGTCGGAGCGACCGATCACCCGCGCCGGAATGAATGTTGTACTGGCGACGACATCGTCTATCGGCATCCCGAGGTTAAGCATCTTCGACATCGTCGTCGGCAGGTCGAACACCGGACCATGAACATTGGATGTATAGAGATCCGTACTGATCACGTCCGGGAAAAATCCCCGTTCAAACGCCGCCTGCGCCACATCAAATTTGAAACTGCCCGCGCCGTGGCCGACATCCATCACAATTCCGCGTTTCTGGCCTTCGATCACCTCTGGCCAGACCGCCCGATGGTCGTCCAGAATACCGTGCCCGTGGCCGTGATACGTATGGGTAATGATGTCACCCGGCCGAAGTAAATCCATGATGCCGCCCAGCGAACAGGGCGTATTGCCGACATGGACCATCACCGGAAGATTGAGCTGCGCCGCAGCCTCAACCGCCAGCCGCAGTGGGTCGAGCCCATTGTTTCCAATGAACCTGAGGCCCAGGCGGACTTTCACGCCGACCATCAGATCCCGGTTATCAGCGATGGAGGCAACGCTCCTGCCCACACTAATAAACTTCAAGCTTTCGCATTCAGGCGTGCCGGCTGTTGGGATCCCGATAAGAGAAATGTTTGAAAATCCCAGCACCCCTGTCTTCGACGGCTCCGCTACATGCCGACGGAATGAGCCCATGCTCGGCCAGCTTGAACTACCAGCATCCACAATCGTAGTGACACCGGCCTGTGGGCAGACATCGTCCGGCACCAGGCCGATTTCGGTAAATCCCCAGCAGATGTGGGTATGCAGATCGATCAGACCGGGGAATACATACTGTCCGTTAACATCTATAGTAGTCGCGCCCTCCACCGGTAGATCCGTCCCCACGGCGGCAATATACCCGTCTCGAACTGCGACGTCGGCGACCGCATGTAAGGACTGTGCCGGATCAATGACGGTCCCCCCTTTCAACAACAGGTGATTCCCCGTCTGCATCTCCATAAGTGGCTCCGTTATGCCATATGTTGAGGATTGATTACACGTTTCGTCGGCATACCTCATGTATAGAATTTTCAGCTGTTATGCCCGGAGTATCTACGCATTTTGTTTGCAACCACCCAGCTACAAACGGCAGAAACTGCTCCGAAAGATATAACGTAGAGTCGATATGCCCTGTCAACTCATTTTAATGGATAGGTAGAAAGGCCAATCAAGCGGGACGCACCTTCACGATTGCGGGAGAATCATCGGGTCCCAGACATGTTTTCTGCGGTGGCAGGTGTGGAAATTGCTGCGTCTGCCCGTTTGGAAATAAGCTCCGATACAATCGTCTCTCACATACGGAATGCACTTGCCACATATAATATCCCTATCATATATTAACGCCATCACCAAATCACCAAAAAGCACAGCGAGCGAAGCGGAGCGCGTTCTAATAATGCCTCGAAGAGGCGTTCATTACTTTCGATTGAGCGCAGCGAAATCTATCACCAAATCACCAACGCACCAATAGTCATGTTCACCATTGGAATCGATGTCGGCGGGACGTTCACTGATTTTGCTGTAGTGCAAGACGACGCCTCTCCGGCATACTTTAAGACAGCTTCTACGCCGCTTGACCCGTCAGAGGCCGTGGTTCAAGGCCTTCAGGATATAAAAGAGGCGTATGGATGCTCACTCGAGGATCTCTTATCTCGTACCTCGCTGCTGATCCATGGAACGACCGTGGCGACCAATACGCTGCTGGAACGCAAGGGCGCTACAGTCGGGTTGATTACTACGGAGGGCTTTCGGGATCTGCTTGAATTGCGCGAGGGTCTTAAGGAAGACCGTTACAATTTACGTATGACACCCGTCGAACCGCTGGTGCCGCGGTACTTACGTCATACGCTCCCAGAACGCATTCGGTCGGACGGAACGGTTGAAACTCCCCTCGACATCGTCTCTCTCGATCCTATACTGGATGCGTTTGAAAAAGAACACGTCGAAGCCATCGCGGTCTGTCTGCTTTTTTCTTATGTGAACCCCGAACATGAGCAGGCCGTTGCATCCCGCTTACGGCAACGTTTCCCCGATACGTTTGTTTCTCTCTCCCATCAGGTTATCCCTCAGATAAAGGAATATGACCGGCTCAGTACCACGGCGGTGAACGCGTACATCGGGCCCGTATACGCCCGGTATCTGCGCCATATGAAAGATCAGATTGAGGCCGCAGGTCTGAAGAACGATATCCTGACCATGACTTCCAACGGGGGGGTGACCCCATTGGATACCGCTGCGCAACAGGCCGTGCAGGCGATTCTATCCGGCCCGGCCGGCGGTATCAGCGGAGCGGCGGCCTATGGCAAACGGATGGGCGAGGTAAATTTGATTGGATTCGATATGGGCGGAACCAGTACCGATATTTCGCTTATCGAAGACGGAGACCCACATATTACCGGTGAACATTACGAAGCGGGATGGAAAATATCCGTCCCCATGATCGATATACAAACCCTCGGCGCCGGTGGCGGCAGTATCGCCCGGGTGGATGACGGTGGCGCGTTGCATGTAGGACCTCAAAGCGCGGGTGCTGTACCCGGTCCGGCCTGTTACGGAACGGGGGGTAAGCAGCCGACGGTTACGGATGCGGATGTCCTGCTGGGGTATCTCGATCCCGATAATTTCTTAGGTGGCCGTTCTGTCCTTTATCCGGATCTGGCCGAACAGTCTATACAGGATCATGTGGCTGAGCCTCTATCTTTATCTTCCGTCGAAGCCGCCTCGGGGATCATTCATGTGGTGACCACCGCGATGGCTGAAGGGATCCGTTTGCTTGCGGTACGCCGAGGCGTTGATCCGAGGAATTTCGCTATTCTGGCCTTCGGCGGCGCCTCCGGACTGCATATCGGTCGGGTCGCCCGGCATCTGGGTATTTCTAAAGTTTTTCTGCCGGCAGCCGCGCCCGTTCTGTCGGCCTATGGCATGTTGACTACGGATCTGAGATATGATTATGCACAGTCGTTTACCGCAAGTCTGGCCACCATGGATGTAGATCATATACGAAACCTGACATCTAATCTGACCAGAGAAGGCCTCAACAAACTCAGGAATCAGGGGTTGGCCGAAAACGATATTTCAATACAACTTGCAGCTGATATGAGGTATCTGGATCAGATTTATGAAGTCACCGTCCCGATTCCGGATCTGACTCAGGCCGATGCGGTGATTATCAGCCAATGGGCAATTAACTTTCATCAGCGGTATGAAGCGCTTTATTCATACCATCAGCTTGATCAGGAGATCAGGCTGGTCACCCTACGCGTGACGGTTTCAGGTAAACTGCCGGCGATACACATTCCTCGGAGTTCATTATCTGGAGACGCCGGCCAGGCTGTAAAAGGCGAACGTCGCATGTATACGGAAACCTGGTGTACTGCAAAGGTGTATGATGCCGCCCGGATCGGTCCCGGGATATCCATCGACGGTCCGGCAATCATTGAATCTGATTTTACGACGATACTGGTTGAGGAGGGGAACCGGATCGAAGGGGACCCCTATGGGGGTATGATTCTACATATCGCCGGTAATGATCGACGGAATACGGATACCAGGACCGATCCCATTACCCGTTCCGTGGTTGAGCACCGGTTGGAATCCATCGCCCTGGAGATGGCAGAAGTAATGATTCGCACCTCCATGTCGCAGATCCTGAACTCCAGTCGGGATTTTTCTACCGCGATTCTAGATGCCGGGACGCAACTGGTGGCGCAGGGTGAAGGCATTCCGGTTCATATCAGTGCCCTGCCGCCGGCGGCTGAAGCCGTTACCTCTTTTTTTGCCGGGGAGATCAAAGAGGGGGACCTCTTCCTGATCAACGACCCCTATTTCGGCGGGAGCCATCTGCCCGATATCACAGCGATCTACCCGATATTCTACGAAGGCGTGTTACGATTCTTCGCCGTCAATCGGGCCCATCACAGCGACATAGGCGGTGGGACGCATGGCGGGTATAATCCGTCGGCCAGCGAAATATACCAGGAAGGCCTCCGTATTCCGCCGATCAAACTCTACGATCAGGGCCGTCCGCGTGAAGATCTGATGCAGATGCTGGCCGCCAACGTACGCCACCCCGAGAATTTCCTGGGAGATCTTCATGCGCAGATCGGATCGGTACAGATTGCTGCACGCCGCCTTCAATCCTTATTAAACGACTATGGCGCAGCAGGATTGATGGCCTGCGTTGACGCCATACTTGAGGGCACTGAACGGCGTATACGGCAACTCATCAGCGGTTGGCCTGACGGAGAATATATCGGCGAAACGTTTATCGATGATGACGGTTTTGATGCCGAAATGATTCCTATACGGGCGAAAGTCACCATCCGGGGTGATACCATGGCTATCGACCTGAGCGAGTCGAGTCCTCAGGTCACCGGATTTATCAACAGCGCCTATGCCAATACGAGATCACTGGCGCATGTGGCCATTATGTATATGGCGCCCTCCGATATCCCTAAAAACGAAGGATCGATGCGCCCCATATCCGTCATCGCACCGAAAGGACTCATCGTCAATCCGCATCCTCCGGCGCCCGTGTGCATGAGCACCAACCACTGCGGTGAGGAGATTGTAGAAGCTATCTTCAAAGCGCTCGCACCCGTTGTCCCTGAGGCCGTCAATGCCGGTTTTTCGCGGCGCCTGCGCTTTGCCATCACCGGTCGACATCCTGGAACCGGCCGACGGTTCATCTGGCATTTTTTCTTCGGACGCGGTGGTGGTGGCGCCTCCAGAGGTCATGACGGCTGGTCCTGTGTCGGGGAGGTCAACGTAGCCGGGGCGATTCGCAGCCCGAGCGTAGAAATCACCGAAGAGCGGTTTCCGTTCAAGATCGTCCGTAATGACCTGCGCCCCGGCTCCGGTGGCGATGGCGCCTGGCGCGGCGGTCTGGGCGCTATATTCGAAATGGTCTACGAAGGCGACGAACCCGCAAAGCTCAATATGGCCGGTGATGGCATTATAAACGCCCCCTTCGGCCTGTTCGGCGGAGAACCCGGATTACCGCATACTTACAAAGTAATCTCCAACGGCAGGGAGCGGATATTAAAATCAAAAGAAACAGAGGTTCCCATTTTACCGGGTGACCGTGTTGTAGCGCTATCGGCCGGCGGTGGCGGGTATGGGGCGGTGGAGGATAGGTCGGTGGTTATGCGGGATTGGGATGTGAGGAATGGGTATGTGGTTACCTCGATAAGGAAAAAGGACACAAAATAAAAACGGAATACCAACGCGTAGGACGTATGCTCGGCAGTATGATGTCTAATCCTGATAAATTCATTCAGCGTTAGCGCCATATACCGCCTACCGCCTACCGCTTACCCAAAGGAGTTGCACCGTGCCCAAACCAACCGCCATCCTCCTCGGTGGCGATCGATATCATCATGCCGAAGAAGCCTTCGCCGGCGTAGGACCGGCGCTTGAGGCCGCAGGTCTAACGGTGGAATATACTACCGATCCTACATTGATTGACACAGATCATTTAAGCGAAAAGCGTTTGCTCTGTATTCTGCGGGATGGCATGGAGTGGCCTGATGGGCATGAGAAGCCCTATGAGGTCTGGATGAAGCCGCATCAGGAGCAGGCTATTGAACGTTTTGTTGCTGCGGGCGGGGCGTTCATGCCCCTGCACAACGCCGGGTGGGCTTATCCCTGGCAGACGGATAACGGCTACCGACATGTCATGGGGGGATACTTCCAGGGACATCCGGCTGTCCTGCCTTTCGACGTGACGGTCGTTAATCCCGATCATCCTATTACACAGGGTGTCGAAGACTACGAAATCACAGACGAGCAACATTTCCTCTGGTTTGATTACGACCGGGTAGATCTGCTTTTAAAAAGTCGGGGCCATGACGGTCGTGAGTCGGCCGCCGGCTGGGCCTATACTTACGGACAGGGCCGCGTTGTTTACCTGGCCAACGGCCATACGTTGGATATCCTTCAGCACCCCATGGTGCAGCGGTTGCTGTATAATGCGGCAAGGTGGGTGGTGGGCGGTTAGAGGATGACAAGGCGAAAGGAAGAGAGGAAGAGAAAAAATATCACTCTCTTCATCCTTTCGTACTTCCGTCCTTTCGTACTTCCGTTCTTTCGTCCTTTCGTCCTTTCCAGTACTCCCCCCAGTCTCTCAGGTAATCCGAACTGCTCCAGGCTTTATCCACACCTACGCCGGTTACGATTTCTGTGCCGTTTTCCTGGCAGATAGTCCATTCCGGTATATTGGTCAAATCGGTACGGTCTCCGCCTTTGGTGAATATATGCGGCCGGATGACACGCAAGGCTTCGCATACGGTATCGTCCTGCTCTATTACAAAGGGGATCACATAATCCACCCCTTTTATACAGGAAACAACACGACACCGGGCGGCAAGATCCATGAATGGTTTGCCTTTCTTCCGTCGCAGGAAACCATCGTCATTAACGATTACAACGAGGGTATCCCCATATTGACTGGATTCAATAAGACACGATGCATGCCCTGGATGAACCGGATCATACCCACCGGAGGTCGCCACAATTTTTCCAAGACCGTCCCGAATGGCGGGAAATTCTTCGAGGGAGATGATGTTTGCCGGGGATGGCATAGCATATCCTCTGGGGCCATAGTACACGATAAAAGTTAAAAGGGGGGCATCCTCGCAGGCTTTAAGCGGGGATCCCTGTCAAATACGAGATATCAGTCACGCGATTTTGATTCTCCAACCGAATGGATCTTCTCTACGACCGTATTGAATGCCTGTTATTTCATCATACAATTTTTGGGATAAGGCGCCGATTTGAACCTCATCCACAATATAGTCCTTCCCTCGATATCCGATGGTACCTACAGGGGAGATCACCGCCGCAGTGCCGGCAGCAAATACCTCTTTTAAATGGCCGTTCTGTGTTCCGTGGATGACTTCGTCAATGGTAATTGGCCGCTCTACAATCTTTAATTTCCAGTGTTTTGCGATTTGAATGACTGAGTCACGGGTTACGCCCGGTAGAATAGTCCCACCTAAAGGCGGGGTAACCAGTTCATCTTCAATCAGGAAAAAGATGTTACTGGTCCCGACCTCTTCAATGTATTTTTGTTCTGCACTATCGAGCCATAAAACCTGCGTATACCCCCGGCTCATGGCCTCACCGGCAGCCACCAGGGTGGGGGCATAGTTACCGGATGTTTTTACCGCCCCTGCGCCGCCTCGTGTTGCCCGGACATATTCATCTGTAGCATAGATTCTGGTGGGATTCATCCCTTCTTTGTAGTATGATCCGACGGGACTCAGTATGATATAAAATAAATAGGTGTCGGATGGCTTGACAAGCAACGATGCTTCGGTAGATATGAACGTCGGTCTGATATACAATGAGGTGCCTTCAGAAATCGGCAACCAGTCCTTGTCGATCAACACGATCGCCTTGATGGCTTCCAGAAAGTCATCAGGTTCTATGGTAGGCATGGCAAGCCGAACGGCCGATGTATTCATTCGTTCGATATTTTTATCCGGCCGAAACAGGGCGATCCCTCCATCCGGCTGGAGATAAGCCTTGGTTCCTTCGAAAACTTCCTGATTGTAGTGCAGCACCTGTGCTGCGGGATCGAGGGATAATGGACCATAGGGCTCGATCCGGGCATGATGCCAACCTTTATCCCGACTGAAATCCATAAGGAACATGTGGTCGGTAAAATAGGTTCCGAAGCCCAGGTCGGATTCCAGTGGCCTTGGGTTTTTTCTGTGTAAGGCAGGCGTGACTGTGATATTCATACATTGCCTCAGTGGTTTGATTCATAACCGTGGATAGACCGAATTATAATGTATTATATGATGAGATATATCCACCTCTTTTTAATATAACCAGAATATAATCAGTCAAATTAAAAATAATGTGAAGAGATCATGATCTTGACAGGTTGTTGCGTAGAAGATAAATTGCCATTGGATTTTTTGAACCCGTTCGGTATTAAAGAATAGGAAAAAGCATGTTCAAGAAGATACCAGGGAAAGATATTCTAATTGCTCTATGGATTACCGTTATCACCGGGATATATGTATTCTATGGCTTATCATATCTTACGGCGATCCAAGGGTGAATAACCTTATTATATCCGTATTTGAAAGGTTCAGAGCATACATATTAGGATAGATCTGATCTGCACGCTATATAACGCTATCCATTTTATCGAGTCTTTGTCTGCAGATGTATAAAAATAAAACAATATCCCTCGTGATTCCTTGCCTAAATGAAGAAAAAGGAATTCATGAGGTCCTTTCCAGAATCCCCCCTTGTATCGATACCACGATTGTTGTTGATAATGGTTCCACAGACCAGACTGCTGCCATTGCATCCTCTTTAGGCGCTCAAGTCATCTCAGAAACAAAAAAGGGGTATGGACGGGCTTACAGGACCGGATTTGAGTATTGTAGAACAGATATAATTGCAACAACAGACGGGGATGGCACATATCCGGTAGAACTAATTCCTGATATGATAGATTATCTGCTGGAACAGGAGGCCGACTTCGTAAGTGGGAATCGGTTTCCGCTTGAAAACGAAAACGCTATGCCGTCGCATCTTGTTTGCGGCAATAAGCTCATCACTTTGATATTATGCAGGACATTCGGGGTAAAAATACAAGACGGTCTGTCCGGCATGTGGATTTTCTATCGTCGTATTCTAGAGAAACTTGTTTTAAAAAGCAATCGATGGAGTCTGTCTCAGGAGATCAAGATTGAATCCCTGATGCATGGGTTGCCATTTCGAGAGTTTCATATTCCTTATACACCTCGTATCGGCATGACTAAATTAGGACCGATTTCCGTTGGAATTGAAAATATAGCCTTTTTAATGTGGCATAAAATACAGTGGATGACCCATATCAGAGAATCAACACATGATGAATAGATTGGGTCAAGTGGTCGCTTTATAGAAATCAGGCGGTCATTACAGGACGATATGTATTTCGAAGAGGTGTTTGTTTCAGGTGATAGCAAGATATATTCATTGCGGTTACATTAAAACATTAAAATTTTACCGTATCCCTATCGAGAACCCGCGTAAGGAGCATACTTTTTTTCTGACCATTTGCCTTGATATGGACCATATTGGTCTGGTCTTCAAACATATCTATCAACAGGGTATTGGTTACCGTTATGGAGCGTATAGAGGGCACGTCTGCCATTTCAACATAGCACCAGATTACATCCGATTCTGTTTCTTTGCCCAGATATTCCCCCTTTAAAGTCCGACCATCTATTGCGATTAACACATGTTGTTCCAGGTATCTGGCGATGTATCGGTCTGCGGCGTCCGATTCACGGTCGGTGCCAAGATGTAATTTCCCCGTCCCCTGAGCCTCCAGCGTCTGCTCGAGATCATCTATAAAAATTTTGAAGGTAATCTCCAACGTGCGGGTATCAGGATCATGATCCATCTGACATACACTGATGTAAAATGGGTGCGTCATCCCTTTCTGGGCGACAGCAAAAATACCGATACAGATCAGGGCAATGCCTGTAAGTGAAAGATAGCCGGTGCGGCGCATAGAATGTGTTCCATATTTACTGGTTGATGTAACCAGCCTAAAATTCGGGAATTTAATAACAAGTTTGCCTCTTCGCAATGTATAATACTTTTATTCAGGTACAAATAATTTCTTGCCTTACTTAATATAAACTATTAATAAAAGAGAAATCGTTACACTCAAAATAATTGATAAGGAGGAATATCGATGGCAAAACGCCTTTTACTTTGCCTTGTTACCGTGAGTTTAATATGGAGCGTAGACCCCGCCTACGCCCAGAATGGTCCGGAGAGTACCAATCGGAGTAAGTTCCGTCAGCTTAAGCAGGAGTCGCAGTCGCCTAACGTATACCGTATGGCTTCCGGTGCCCCCGGTCATTTATACTGGCAGAATGAAGCAAATTATGAGATGCAGATCGAGCTGGATGATGAAAAACAACGTATTATGGGTACGGAAACCATCACCTACAACAATAATTCACCGGATGAATTGACGTACCTGTGGGTGCAGCTTGATCAAAATATGCGGGCAAAAGAATCCGACACAAAAAAGATTGCATCCAACCGAATTTCCGGTCGGATGAGTTTTGCTGGATTGAGACGTCTGCATAATGATTTCGACGGGGGCTTTAAAATCGAGTGGGTTAAAGACCGCCGTGATAACGACCTGCCTTATACTATCAATAAGACCATGATGCGCTTAGATATGCCCGCCCCGTTAAAGTCCAAAGATTCCTATACATTTAAGGTCAAATGGTGGTATAACATTAACGACCGCATGAAAATCGGTGGACGTTCCGGTTATGAATATTTCAAGGAAAACGATAATTATCTATATACAATTGCCCAGTTTTTTCCGCGTATGGCGGTATACAATGAAGTAGAAGGATGGCAGCATAAGCAGTTTCTCGGTCGCGGAGAATTTACCCTGCCTTTCGGCGATTACAAAGTCAGCATCACCGTGCCGTCAGATCATATTGTTGGCGCTACAGGGGTCCTGCAGAATCCTAAAACCACCCTGACTGCTGAACAACAAGCACGTTTCGCCCGGTCACGTACAGCTTCTGAACCCGTCCTGATCGTGACGGAAGAAGAAGCGATAGAGAAAGAAAAAACCAAAGCGACTGATAAGAAGACCTGGGTTTTTCGTGGGGATAATGTACGAGACTTCGCCTTTGCCAGTTCACGGAAGTTTATCTGGGATGCGATGGGTGTTAAATCGGGACGGAACGACGTCATGGCGATGTCGTTTTATCCCAAAGAGGGTAATCCGCTCTGGGAACGCTATTCCACGAAAGTCGTCGCCCATACCCTTAAT
>Ga0066376_10002904_pt1 | contig 15702 bp, 13 predicted proteins | sample Knorr_S15_td_Bot_FD_77009 | JGI IMG/M metagenome (GOLD analysis project Ga0066376, IMG submission 77009) | Marine microbial communities from Southern Atlantic Ocean transect - Knorr_S15_td_Bottom_ad_5009_LV_A | ecosystem: Environmental > Aquatic > Marine > Oceanic | place: Southern Atlantic... | reverse complement strand
GTACTCCTCGGGGAATATAAGGCCCAACCAGCCCTGCTCAGCTACCTTCTGCCACATCTCGGTGGTGTAGCCGCGTTCGTCCAGCTCCATCTCGCGGACGTAGGTAGTGGGGCACTCGGCGTCCAGGAACTCCCTGGCACTGTTCTTGAGCATCTGTTGGGCTTCGTTAAGTCCCAGGTCCATTTCGTATGTTCCTCCGACATTCCCATGGGAACGTCAAACGCGTTTTGATCTACTAACCTCTGGGCAGACCCAGGCCTCGTGTGGCAATAATGTTGCGCTGAATCTCCGAGGTGCCTGCTGCTATCGTGCCGGATATCGTCGTCATGTACGCCTGCTGGACTCGCCCATGCAGAGGGGCGTATTTTGAGTCGGGGCCAAGCTGTCCGTACAGGCCTAGAATTTCCATACCGGCCCTGGCAACCTTCTGCTGTAGCTCGGTGCCAAAGGACTTGCCCATCGACGATTCCATATTGGGCACCAGGTCCTTGCTCTGCATATAGGTGATATTATAGGAGAGCAGGCGGCTTATTTCTGTCTGGATGCTGAGGTCGGCCAGCTTGCGGCTGATGACAGGATCGTCGATCAGCCGCCGTCCGTTGCGAGAGTTATCCTTGCAGAACTGGATAAGCTCTTCCAAGGTCCGCTTGGAGCCCGCAGAGTACTCGACGCCGGACCGCTCAAAGTCCAGAAGCGTTGCGCCGACGTACCAGCCTCGGTTAAGCTCGCCAACAAGGTTCTTCTTAGGCACACGGGCGTCTTCAAATGTCACCATGTTGAAGCTATGAATGTCCGCCATGTTGATGATGGGGTGGACTTCAATTCCCGGCTGATGCATGTCAGCCAGAAGGAAGCTGATGCCTCTGTGCTTCGGCGCGTCTGGCTCAGTACGAGTCAGCACCATAATGTGGTCGGCATGGTGGGCATTCGACGTCCAGATCTTTGTTCCGTTGATTACAAAATCGTCTCCGTCTTCAACGGCCCTGGTTTGCAATGAGGCCAGGTCGGAGCCGGACTCTGGCTCGGAGTAGCCCTGACACCACTGCACCTCACCCCGAGCAATAGGAGGCAGATACTCGCGCTTCTGCTCCTCGGTGCCGTGAATCATGAGCGTCGGCGCCAGCATCTTGGTTCCAAACTGGTCCCGCCCAGGCGCTCGCTGATAGGCCATCTCTTCCGAAAAGATCAGCTGCATCATGTGGGAAGCGCCCTGGCCTCCGTACTCCTCAGGCCATGCCATGGTCAGCCAACCCTTTGCGGCCAGTTTCTTGCGCATCTCCAGAGTGAAATCCCAGTTAGCCTCTTCCTCATCCATGCCCCCGGTCCAGCCATCGGGCAACTCTTGAGTGAGGAAAGCTCTCAATTCCGTACGAAAGTTTTCCTCTTCGGGAGTGAATTTGAATTCCATAGGTATGCTCCGCTCTAGATTGTTAGGGTGTTCCAACTGAAAGGCAAGTCACCGTGCGGACGACGCCATTGATGGTGTGTATCACGGAAGTGACCAGGTCTCCAACACCATTGAGGTCCGACGCCACTACTATGGCAATGATGTCATGTTGACCAGTCACCGCATCGGCGGTTTCAACGCCATCAAGGGCTCGAAGTGCATCGGCCACGTCTCCGGACTTACCTACCGCCGTATCGATAAGGATATACGCTTTGGTCGGCATGCTGAACCTCCGGACGGATGTATCAGAATGGGTTTCCCAAATATGTAGTGCTTCTGCATTCTATCGGTGATGGCGAATTGGAGTCAATCACGTCAATATGGCACATAGGTATCGCCTAGAGAGGACAAGCATTACGTTCCGAAATATGTGAGGGCAAAGAAAAGCCCGACCCTTGGCAACGGCCGCAGTTGCAAGCGTCGGAATATGTATGTCTGGGGTTGGCGCGACTCCTGACTCCGAATCGTGCCGGAGCCAGTGCCGCTGACCTATTTTTAGCACATACGTTTGAGAAAAGTCAAGTTTTGCTGTTGAATCTACCGTAATAAAAGAAGGCCCCAGCAATAGCGCTCCTTTGGTCTCCTGCATGACTGTCTGCTGCCACGTTTGCACGAGTCCATTTCAGAAATCACCGCAAGCGCCGGAAGTGCGAGCGTATGTCCTCTACCAGACGGTCTGGCTTTTCCAGAGCTGCGAAGTGGCCGCCGTCCGGCATCTCCGTCCACTGCCTTATGTCGAACACCCGCTCGCCCCACTCACGAGGCGGACGCGATATGTCCTTGGGAAAACAGGCCACTGCTGTGGGCACTTCGATCCGCTCACCCGGCGCCAGGGAAAGCGTGTCCCGCTGCGACTCGTAGTAAATACGTATCGAGGAGCTGATGGTCTGACTTACCCAATATATGGTGATGTTGGTCAGAAGCTCGTCCTTGGTGTAGACGCTCTCCACATCGCCGTTACAGTCGGTCCACGCGCGAAACTTCTCGACGATCCACGCCGCCAGTCCCACCGGCGAGTCGGTAAGTCCATATGACAGGGTCTGAGGCTTGGTGCCCTGAATGTGCCCATATGCGCCCTCAGTCTCACGCCACCTTGCCCGAGCGCTGAGGTAGTCCTCTTCAGCCTGTGTTAGTGGCTTAGATCCGGGGCCAAGGTCCGGCAAAGGAGACACACCGGCGACATGCAGGCCGATCATCTTTTCGGGATGTCGATGGCCCAGGCCCGCCGTTACGCCTGCGCCCCAGTCGCCACCCTGCGCCGCAAACCTCTCGTACCCAAGGACCTGCATCATCAACTTCGCCCATAAATCAGAGACTCTTAGGGTGCTCCAGCCGCGTTCAGTCGTTCTGTCCGAGAAGCCAAAGCTGGGCATGGACGGCACTACGACATCGAAGGAGTCGGCCGCGTCTCCGCCGTGGGAGGCAGGGTCGGCGAGCATAGGGATGATCTTGTGCATCTCCCAGAATGTCGAGGGCCAACCGTGGGTAATCAGCAGTGGCATAGGGTTAGGCCCCTTGCCCTTCACGTGTATAAAGTGGACTCCCATGCCGTCCACATCAGCTCGATACTGGTCGAACCCATTGAGGAAGGCCTCATGCTTTCGCCAGTCATACTCGTTCAGCCAGTAGTCGGCCAACTCCCGCACGTAGGCCATGTTGGAGCCGTAATCCCACGCTGTGCCTGGTATCTCGTCCGGCCAGCGAGTGTTCGCGATTCGCCTTCGAAGGTCCTCGAGTACGTCGTCGCTTACTGATATGCGATATGGCTCTGCGGGCATTGGCGTCTCCTTTTTGGCTTACGAGGGCGTCAGGCAAGCTACTCCACTTGCAACGGAAATTGACGGAAGGATAACCGCCAGCTCAATTACACGCAATGTGTAACACGGCAAATCAGTCCGCTTTGTCGCGCGCTCGTCTGGGATCCGGACTGGCCGGGCTAGCCGGATTAGATGGCAGCGTTGGCTTTTTCGCCATGAGGAGCAGCACGCCGCCCAGGAAATTGAATCCAGCCAAAGTAATGAAGGCGACGTCATAGGTGCCGTACGTGTCCCTCATGTAGCCAGCGAAGATAGGCGCAATAAGAAGGAGCACGTTCATAGGCAGCTGTGTCATTCCCATGATCTTCCCAAAAGAGGACCTGCCGAAATAGTCGCCTCTAATGGAAGTGGTCAGCGGGTTCCGACCGCCAAATCCCATGCCAAACACGACGGCGAAGAGGAATATGTATCCAAGATTTGGCGCGAAGATGAGGATGAATATCGCGCCAGCCTGAATCGATGAAAAGACGAAAAGGGCAATCCGCTTGGGCATACGGTCGCCAACGTAGCCGCCTATGATCTGAAAAATCATGGATACTGCGGTGTAGGCAGTCACTACCAGGCCGGCCGTGGGCACCGAATACCCTCGGTCCAAGGTCAGCAGCGGAGCAAGGTGGGCCATGATCGATATGATGATCATCGACGTAAAGCCGTGGCCAAAGGCAATAAGCCAAAACGAGGACGTTCTCATGGCTTGCTTTAGCGTGAAGTCACCTTCAGGAACCACCGGAACCGAATCGGCGGTTCCCTGCTCGCTATCGTCTGCCGTCAGAGTGACATCGGATGCCGACTCCTCTTCAGCGGGATCGCCGTCTGTCCGCAACCCCATGTCTTCGGGGCGATTGCGGATTACTTTGGTGATAGGAATGGCCAGGCTGAAGGCCATAACTGCCAGAATTACAGCCGTCATACGCCAGCCTAGATTATCCTCATCCGGGTCAACGGCCCAGGCCATAGCAGGTATCAGGATGAGCGCCCCCAGACGACTTATGGCGCTGGAAATGCCCATGGCGGTGGCCCTGTTGCGCACGAACCAGTTGTTGAGCAGAGTATTCATCGGTAGCCAGCCACCCATACCCTGTCCTAGCGCCATGATGATGAAGGCTATGTAGAACATCCAAAGGTTTTGGACCTGGCTCAGGAAGAGGAATCCGCAACCCAGTACGAGAAGGCCAATGAAGATGATACGACGAGGGCCCAGGCGGTCAGTGAGGTAACCCTCTACGGGGCCCATGATGCCGCCCTCAACGCGAGTCAGAGAGAAGGCAAGGGACAGCTGTGTGCGATTCCACCCAAAAGCATCCTCAAGAGCGACAAACCAGAGGCCCATGGCGTGGAAGAGAGGTACGCTGGTTACAGAGTGTATTACGCCGCCAATGGGAACCAGCCACCAGCCGTAGAAGGTTCCCCTTGCTTTGGAACGAAGCCTGTCATTCCAGTTATGAATGGCGGACAAGTGTGCCTCCTAGACTTTGCGACGCCTTGTAGTCTAGCACAGAGGACTTACATTCCCACCTGTTCATGCAACTTATCAAAGACCCGTTAGTCAGCTGTGAGTTCACTTGCGGGCTCTTCATTCTTGAAGTACTTGCGCTGGAAAAACAGGGCTACGTTCACGAGGCCTATCAACGCCGGAACCTCCACCAGCGGCCCTACAACCGCCGCCAGCGCCATGCCCGAGCCTATGCCAAACACTCCAACGGCCACAGCAATTGCCAGCTCGAAGTTGTTGCCGGATGCCGTGAAAGCAATGGTGGTGCTCTTCGAATAGTTCGCGCCTAGCTTCTTGCCCATGTAGAAGGACACCAGGAACATCACAACGAAGTAGATGCCCAAGGGAATCGCAATTCTTACCACGTCCAACGGAATCTGAACGATCACCTCGCCCTTGAGGGAGAACATGACCAGTATGGTGAACAGCAGCGCAATCAATGTAATTGGGCTGATCTTGGGAATGAAGACCTCTTCATAGAAGACCCGGCCCTTAATACGCAGAAGCACTATGCGAGTCAGCAGTCCAGCCGCAAAAGGTAAGCCCAGGTAGATGCCCACGCTCTGGGCTATCTGCCAAATAGTGATGTCGACCGCCAGACCCTCCAGTCCAAACCAGGTGGGCAACACGGTGATGAAGACGTAGGCGAAGACAGAGTAAAAGAGGATTTGGAATATGGAATTCAGCGCGACCAGTCCTGCGGCGTACTGGCTGTCCCCCCTGGCAAGGTCGTTCCACACAAGCACCATGGCGATACAGCGGGCCAGCCCTATCAGGATCACGCCCACCATGAATTCCGGGTAAGCTCTCAGAAAGAGTATCGCCAGCAGGAACATCAGCACCGGGCCAATAAGCCAGTTCTGCACGAGAGAAAGACCTAAAATACGCCAGTCCCGGAAGACCTCGCCTAGCTCCTCGTAGCGCACCTTGGCCAGGGGAGGGTACATCATGAGGATGAGGCCCACGGCGATGGGAATGGAGGTGGTCCCGATGTTGAACGATTCGGTGAGGCTCGCAACGCCCGGCCAAAAATAACCTACGCCAACGCCTATAGCCATGGCCAGGAATATCCAGCCCGTCAAGTACCTATCCAGGAAGGAAAGTCCTCCTAGACCGATGCTGGACGAACCGGTGACAGCTTCAGTGCTCACATTGGCCTCTTTGACTAGGATCGCTCGTAAAAAAATATAGGGGCGGTTTTATGGCGCCGCCCCTATATTCATATTGACCTATAAATCGCTTTTTTGTGACCTGCCTAAATGGCAAATGAGTCGATGATGCTATCTATCTTTCGTTCGAAGGACTTGCTGTTGATCTCATCAACCTTGTCCTGCAACTCTGGGCGATCAGAGTCTCTGAAAATGACACCTAGTGGCACCCCACCCTGATTCACCACCTCAAACGCCTGCTCCAAGTCCGAGGCATCGTGTTGCTCGGGAATGTCCCAGGCCAGTGGAGCAATGCCCTCCTTGAGGTTGCCTTTAAGCTCCATGAAGGTGTTGTTGTAGGTAGTACATGGCGACTGCACGTGCACTATGGAAAAGCCCTTGTGGTTCATCGCGTCAGCAATGGTCGTGCCCAGGTCCTTGACCCTGGTTGATACGTGGGAGGCCAGGTAAGAGACACCCAACGTAAGGTAAAGCTTCAGAGGATTGAGGGCCTGCTCAGACTTCCCAAAGGGAGTCGAGCTGGTGACCGTGTCCAGCTTCGTGGTAGGAGAACTCTGGCCCTTGGTGAGGCCATATACTGCGTTATCCATAACCACAGCCGTAATATTCAGGTTTCGTGCGGCCTGAGGTGCTATGTGCTCCTGCCCAATGCTGAGGAAGTCACCGTCGCCCGCCACGACCATGACGTTGAGGTCAGGGTTGCCCATTTTCACACCCATGGCGATAGGAAGGCTCCGGCCGTGAATGCCATGAACGCCGTAAGGCTGATCACCTTCTATCAGGTGCACCATGTTGCCGGAGCACCCAATGCCCGCGACAATCACATTATTCTCCATTGGTTTTTCGTACTCGGCCTTTCGCTGCTGAAAAGCGGCTTCAATGGCTCGTCTTACGCCAAAGTCGCCACAGCCAGGACACCACTTGAAATCGTATTCAGGATTCTTTGCGCTCATACCGTCACTCCCTCTTTGTTCTCCTGCGCTACCCGGTCCGATATGCGCTGCGTCAATTCTCCAACCTTGAAAGGCAGACCAGTGTACTGGGTAATCGACTCCGCCTTGACTCCCTGAGATCGAAGCACACTTGAAAACTGCCCCATGTAATTCAACTCTGGAACGATGACCAGGTCTTTCTTCTTCAACTCTTCGAGAAGCTTCTTGGGCAGTGGATTGAGGTACATGGTGTAGTACCATCCCAGGTCCGCCCCGTCCGCCTGAAGCTGTTCGTAGGCTCCGGAAGCCGGCCCCTTTGAGCCGCCCCAAGGCATGATCGCGATGGAGGCATCAGTGTTGGTGCTCTCATAGGACTCGTTCTCCAGCAGCTTAAGCTTGCTGAAGCGGCGTTCGGTCATCTGAATGTGGCGCTCGGCCAGGTGTGTCGTGTCGCCCATGGCGTCATGCTCGCTGCCGTTGGCGATGTAGCTGCCGGGCGTTCCAGGAATAGGCATCGGAGACAGCTCCCAGCCGTCGTACCTCTGATAGCCGTTGCTGCCGGTGTAGGTCTTTCGATTCTCTACCTCTAACTTGCTAAGATCCGGCTTGGGAATGTTCTGTCGGCGCTCGGAGAGCATATGCTCACTTAGTAGTATGACAGGCCCCTGATAACGTTCGGCCCAGTTAAACGCCATCACCGCGGCGTAGAAGCACTCCTCGACTGTGCCAGGTGCGATGACCGGACAGGTCATGTCGCCATGTCCCGGAGTCAACGCCATTAGCAGGTCCGACTGCTCAGTCTTTGTCGGCAGGCCCGTCGATGGGCCACCGCGCTGAACGTCTACTATTACCAGCGGAACCTCTGCCATCCATGCCAGACCGAGACCCTCGCCCATCAGAGACAGGCCTGGTCCAGCGGTGGCGCTCATTGCCTTGCGCCCAGCGTAGCCTCCTCCGAAAACGGCGTTAATGGCTTCGATTTCCGAGCTGGCCTGATATACGAATTTACCTTCGCCTGTCAGGTTTCGTTCCATCCAGAGCAGGATGGCTGTGGCAGGCGAGATTGGGTATCCAACGTAGAAGTTTAATCCGGCAGCGACGGCGCCAACCGCAATAGCCTCGTTGCCGTTTATCAGAATCTGGTTGCCCTCAGGCCTCTCTGGCGGCGCAAGTTCGCCGAGGCTAAAGCCACTCTTTTCGGCTTCCTGCCTTCCCAGTAAGAGGGCTTCGATGTTTGCGGTAATTATCTCTTCGTCATTGTTACGGCCACGTGTGAACCGCTCTCTAACAAACTCGTTGAGAATTTGTTGAGGCATATCAACAAGGAAGGCCAATGCGCCCAAGACAACCATGTTCTCTGCCCGGGCATTGCCGGTCTGCTTGGCCAGTTCAGAGAATTGCATACCGAAGCTGTGCCCATCGGTATCGGGCTCAAACGCTCCTGCGTTATAAATGATGACGCCATCGTCACGAACCTCATCACGATGGGCCAGATAGGCCTCTTCGTTAAAGGCTACAAGGACATCCAATGAGTCACCGGAGCTTAACACCGGAGAGGTGGATACCCGTGCCTGGGCCCAGGTTGGCCCTCCCATGATCTGGGAAGGGAACGTGACAAATGTCTGAACGTTGTAGCCTACGCTGCTGGCCGCTTGGGCTAGGCCCTCAGATGAGGTCACCATGCCCTGGCCGCCCTCGCCAGCGAACCTGACTACGAAGTCGTTTTTCTGCAACTCAATGCCTCCAATCGACAGGATGAGCTACGCAACTCATCCGCGGAATATCTAAGATTGTTGGAATAAGTGATAATCTTCGGCAACCCAGCTAAGGCTGGCGTCGCTTTAACCCATGAGGGATATGGCTGATTTACGTGCAAATTCGGTGTTGTGGGACTGTCTCTTTATAGAGGTTATATGCCGTTTACGAACTGATTTTTTAGCTTATGATGCGACTAATACTATATCAGGCGTGCGTTTCGAGTGTCAATTTTGTGAACGTACGCACATACTCTATTTTAGCATGAATAACTAGAATCTTAAATAAACTTAATCGGCTTAGGCGCAAACTCATCTGTTGCGAAATACAGGCTCTTGTCGGTGCCGGTCAGCTATCTCGATCACGAACCGATGCCAATCACTCCTCTATAACGAACTGAAATAATACCGGTGAGACAACAAGAAAAATGGCGTCGAAGACTACCAAAAACGGCAGCCAACGCGTAAAACTCGCGTCTCCCTGAATTACAGAAGCGGAGGCCTCTACCGCAGCCACGATGGCCGGCACTACGACCGGGAAAAAGAGCACAGGCAGCATGACCTCTCGCGAACGAGTATTAACGGCCATGGCGGAGAATACAGTGCCCACAGTTGCCACCGCCAGTGTCGTCAGCACGGCAATTGGTATCAGGCCGGGCATCAGTAGGGAGAAGTTGTACATCACGGCGAATACGGGGAAGATGAGTAGCTCCACCACCATCATGAACAGGAAGTTGCCAAGCATCTTGCCGAAGAATATTACGTCTCGTCCAACAGGAGCCATCATCAGGCCGTGAATGTTGCCGCCGTCCTTTTCCAGGGCGAACGACCGATTGAGTCCCAATACGCCCCCGAACAGGAACGCTATCCACAGCACGCCCGGAGCTATAAGAGTCACCGTCTGCGGCGTGGGGGTTATGGCGAAGTTGAATACGACTATAACAAGGAGAGCGAATACCAGAACAGAGACAATTATGTCCTTGGAACGCGTCTCCAGCAGGACGTCCTTCCAAAGTATGGTCATCACCGTGTACAGGTAGTCCCTCAACTGCCGTCTCCGGCGGAAAGGCCAGCCAAATCGCTGTACCTCTGCCTTATCTCACCGGCCAAGGCAGAGTCGGCCTTGCCTTCATAGGAGATGACGCCGCGGGATATTATGGCCATGCGGTCGCTGAGTGCGATGCCTCGTTCCAGGTTGTGGGTGGTCATCAGGACGGTGCGGTAGGGATCCGACTTGTCGCGAATCACATTTTCCAGCAGACCAAGGGCATCCTGGTCCAGACCGCTCTCCGGCTCGTCCATGATCAGGACCAAAGGATCGTGCAAGAGGGCGCGGGCGATGCTGAAGCGCTTCTTCATACCATGAGACAGCGTTCCGGCCCGCTGGTGCAGCCGATCGGTCATGCCCATTCGAGCGGTCACCGTCTCGATGCGCTGCTCGACAGAGTCCAGACGAAACATGCGGGCATAAAATTTCAGGTTCTCGTAGCCCGTGAGTTCGTCATATAGGAGGGGGTCGTGGGTAACCAGGCCGATGAAACCTCTAGCCCGATTCCCGCGTTTCCTGACGTCGGTGCCTGCTACCCAGACAGAACCTTCGTCGGGCCGTATCAGTGTTGCCAGGGTTTTGATGAGCGTGGTCTTGCCCGAGCCGTTGGGTCCGAGGATGGTCAGCACCTGTCCCCAGGGCACTTCCAGGTCCATGCCACGCAGCACCTGAGTGCGGCCGTACGCCTTGCGCAGGCCCTTCACTTCGATGGCTAATCCCTTGGCGTCATTTTTTTTCATATAGGTTAATGCAAAACAATGTTTGGCTGACCATAAACCGGCTTGCCCAGGTTATCAGCTAATATGGAATATTTTAACTGGACGCCACGATTTGCCTCAGGAGGGAAATATGCAATCAATGGGGGCATGCGCCATTCAAATGTTTGGCGTAATTTTAGATGCTCATATCTTATTAAATCGCGTTCTCTAACCCCGTAAATTGGCCCCCTACGCTTGGGATCGGAAATTGTGGGGGTTGATATAGGAGCCACTATTCCAAGACCTGAAAATAATGAGAATTCGTTCGGATCAGGTGCCCAAGACGGTCTAGGTTCCTTCGGGAAAGAAACCTTGTTCCAAAATTCCAATAGTTCCTTAGACTCACTTATGCTGAAGGTGCCTTTAGGTAGCCAAATTCGAACTATCACGTCCGATGCCGGAGCCGCCCCTTCATTCAACAAAACTAACTCTAACCGACAACGCGTACCGTAGTTGAACGAGCGTTCCATGACCAAAGCAGGTTCTAGCATCTGGAGATAGTCATCAAATTCAGTCGAAAACCTCCTGATTTTTGATTCCGATACCTGCTGAAGCTTTGCCTGATCAAGAACATTGTTAACCATTGATCTCTTTTGTTCTATTGCAAGTAAACAAGAGCTAAGAGATGGTGGACTATTTTTTGGCCTAGTATCTCTTACTTCAATCCTATCTTTGTGTTCGTCATCCTCAACAAACCGTAACTCCAATTTGGGGATTGCGTTTCGCAGTGATTGATTTTCACGTTCTAATGTTTTGATCTTGCGAGCGTCATCCGATTCATCATTGAGGTTTTCAATAGTTCCATCAGGATCGATTACATTTATTCCCCTTGATTTGGCTTTGCGTTGGAGAGCGAAATCATTAGTAATGATGCTTACTTGCGACCCTTCGTGGTCAGACCCGAAGGCAATAACACTCGCAATGAATCTGTCGTCGAGAACATTTTCATCTAAACCCATTTGGGACCAGTCCACATATGGTTCAATAGCGATGTCCATAATGCGGATTCCAGGACGCAATTCTCTCGGTTGACCCGGATTAGGCGGCAATACAATATGGAGCTTAGATAGCAGCATTCTTGCTCGCTTCTGCCTTCCACCGTTGCGGCCATCATCCTTATGCTGATTCAATTCTTGCATAACACTGGGGGCCAGGACCAGGCAAACTGTTTGGTTAGGAGCCTGTAATACATCGACCCAATCCACTTCGTCAAATGTCTGGAAATGAAGAAGGACATCGGTATCAAGGAAACAAAATGTCTGAATTCCATCCATTTCTATGTATCCCACTTTTGTATTGAAACTGGTCAGATTGTCTGATGAATTATGTCTATCCCTATTCTGCGAGTAAATATAGAGATAGTATAAAGGTACAGGATTTACATAGTTGGCGACGTGTCGTTAGACGGTCATCTGCCAGTCATCTAAAGGAGATCAGGATGCCGACCATCCAGGAATTGAAAGAGCAGTACGAGTCCCTTAACGAGTTGGACAACACCTTTAGCATGGGGACGGAGGGCAAGATTAACCCCGACTGCCTAATCGTCTTCGACTACGAGTACGCAGGACAAGAGGCAGAGGTGTCCATCGACACCGACGAGTTTACGGCAGTCTGTCCCTGGACTGGCCTGCCAGATTTTGGCACGCTGACCATTTGCTACGTGCCGGACAAGACCTGCATTGAGCTGAAGTCGCTGAAGTACTACCTGCTGTCCTACACCAACGTCGGCATAGTGCAGGAGCATGCAGCCAACCGGGTGCTGAACGACCTGGTGGCGCTTTGCAGCCCCGTCCGCATGGACATCACCATGGATTACAAGGTGCGCGGCGGCCTCCACACGGTGGTCACGGCCAAGTACGAGCAGGAGTAAGGCATCTTATATTTTCTCTTTTCCGCCAATTGGGAGGAAAGGGCAAGGTCGAGGTTGAACCAACTGCCAACAAGTTCAATCGAATTTTCTCAGGACAAAAAAATGACTAGCTTCGGCATTACGCTGCTTTCCGGCGGCTTGGACTCCACCACCGTCACCCAATATGCGAAGGACCGCGTCGATCACATGACGGCGCTGACCTTTTTTTATGGCCAGACTCACAGCAAAGAAGTGGACTGTGCCAAGCAGATCGCCGAGATGATGGGAATCAAGCACAAGCTGCTGGACATCTCTTTCCTCAGCGAAGTGGCCTGGTATTCGGCGCTAACCAACCCAGACCAGTTCCCCATGCCGACCAATCGGCCCGAGGACGAGATCGGGTTCGGCATACCTATTACCTACGTGCCCTTGCGCAACACAATATTCCTATCGCTGTCAGCGGCTTTCTTGGAGAGCGAGATACTTCACGCCATAGAGGTGGAAGGCGTCAGCATCTCCGATGTAGAAGCCTACATATACCTGGCGCCCAATGCCGTCGACTACAGCGGCTACCCCGACTGCAGGCCGGAGTACTACGAGAAGATTACCCAGGCCCTGGAGTACGGCAGCAAGCTGTGGACTGAGTACGACATTCCGATAAGAGTTGAGACGCCCATCATAGAGCTGTCCAAGGCCGAGATTGCCGAGATGGGTCTGCGGATCGAAGCGCCGTTGGAGTACACGTGGAGCTGTTACCAGGGCGGAGAGATTCCTTGCGGAGGATGCGACAGCTGTATTCTGCGAGCCAAGGGTTTCGAAGAGGCCGGAGTGTCCGACCCGCTGCTGGTGCGCTTGGGACAGACTTAGCGGGTAATCGGCCCAGAAAATGGCAATTATATAAAAACCTGTCAACTCCTCGCGGGCTTAAGGTCGCCCCTGGTGCGCCGCGAGGAGTTGTCGAGAGACATCTCAGCGGCATATGTTTCGAAGAAACCTTCGAGTAACCTCTGCGGAAGGCATTACTCGATTGCGTTTAAATTAGCACCCCCCATATGAGGAAGTCATGAGGATATCTCGAATAAAAGGGGCAACCGAAAATTGGTATCCAAAGAGCTAAAACTTAGCCGACAGCCATCTGGCGAGCCAGAGATTTTTCACTCGTTGCAGGGTGAGGGCCATAGCATCGGCACGCCCACCGTATTTCTACGCCTAGCGCTGTGCAACCTGACCTGCGTCTGGTGCGATACCAAATACACCTGGGATTGGGGAAACTTCGATCCCAAGACCGAAATTCTCCCTTTAACGAGTGAAGACATTGAAGAGCGGATATTGCGCTACGACTGCCCACATCTGGTCATAACGGGCGGCGAGCCGATGATGCAGCAGGACGCTCTTGCCCCTCTGGCGCTCTCCCTAAAGGGGCGCGGCTTCTATATAGAGGTTGAGACGAACGGTACGCTGGCTCCCAATGCGGACATGGAGCACGCGGTGTCGCAGTGGAACGTATCGCCCAAGCTGGCTAACTCGGGCGTCGATGCCGACAAGCGCGAAATTGCTGAGTCGCTTACAGCATTTGCCACTTCTGAAAAGGCCTACTTCAAGTTCGTGCTTTCGCAGCCTGCGGATGTGGAAGAAGTTCTAACTCTAGTGGACCTCTACGAGATTCAGCAGCAGCGAGTCATCCTGATGCCTCAAGGCACGACGCGAAAGGCAATCGAAGAGGGCAGCCAATGGGTCGCGGACCTGTGCACCAAGCATGGCTTCCGCTTCTCCTCTCGCATGCACATCCTCCTCTGGGGCGACAAACGCGGCCGATAGTTTTGGATAGAGTGAACGGCAGCCCTTTAGATAACGAAGCTGGTGTGGGACTCATAGGGGATTTATTTAAAGAAGTTTGGCGTAGCAGAAAACTCGGGCCCTCTCTCTTTGAAGGAGAGGGCAGAGGCGAACGTATGTGATTCATCTATTGAGCCCTTTAATCGATCTACGCAATCACAGACCCAAGATAAATATCGTCGCCTTCAACGCGCACGGCGTAACGAGCCACAGACTCAGTTGCGGGACCCTGCGTGACTTCGCCCGTCTTTAGGCAGAAGAGACTGCGGTGCCACGGGCACTCGATCTGATGGCCGTCGATCAAGCCATAAGCCAGCGATCAGTCGAGTGCCCGCATGTCTCGCTAATAGCGTAGATATGACCGTTCAGCTTGGAAATCACCACCAACTCTCGACCTACATCGACGGCCACGATAGAACCCTCGGCAATATCTGAAATCCTGGCTACTTTCTTGAAATCTTCTGAACTCATGGCTTCCTTATGCGGCTGATTCAAGCCCCCGATACCGGTGACATGTATGCCGAAGTCCTCCCAGACGAGTCGCCGATGAGTCTAGCCAGCGCCCAATGGCCTGTCAACGAGTACCGATTGCTCCGGCGAATACTTGGCGTCGGCCTGAAGCCCTTCGTTGACCTCTGCTTAGGCAGTGTATATAATCCGGCTGACTTCTAAAATCGTTTGATTTGCTTGGTCTCGCTCGCTATTCGCGTGCACGCGGGCCCGGCATGTATGCAGAAGGTGACAGAAGGTGACAAAGGAGAAAATCATGACTCAAGGACATTCACATAAGGGTGATAACTATTTCGTAAGTCCCTGGAACTTCCTGCCTGAAGTTATGGAGGGATGGAATTTCCCGCCGCAGGTCAAGTTTCACGACGTAACGCTCCGAGACGGCGAGCAGCAGGCTGGAGTCGTCTTCAACAAGGATGACAAAATTCGAATAGCCAGGATGCTGGATGAAGCAGGAATTCATCGCATCGAAGCTGGTATGCCGGCAGTGTCGCCCGACGACGCGGCGGCGATCGAGTACCTGGCAAAAGCGGACCTGAATGCTGACATCTACTCCTTCAGCCGGTGCATGGTGGAGGACGTAAAGAGAGCAGTCGATACGGGCGTAAAGGGCGTTGTCATGGAAGTGCCCGCCTCCGAGCACATTATTGAACACGCCTACAAGTGGCCCATAGAACGGGCCATCAATACCACTATTGAGGCCACCAGTTACGCGCATGAGCAGGGCCTGGAAGTGGTCTTCTTCCCGATCGACGCCTCCCGTGCCGAGATGGTGTGGTATCTGGACTTAATGGAGCGAATCGCCAACGAAGGCTGGATGGACTCCCTGGTCCTAGTGGACACATTCGGCGTTCTGTCTCCTCAGGCTGTGCAGTACTTCTGCACGCGGACCCAGGAGCGAATCAAGAAGCCTCTGGAAACCCACTTCCACATGGACTTCGGTCTGGGAGTCGCCAACACCATCGTCGCTCTGATGAACGGCGTGGAGACGGTGCATACCACGGTGACAGGCCTGGGCGAACGCGCAGGAAACGTTCCCACGGAAGACCTGGCCATGTCATTGACCACCATGTACGGCATCGACACGGGC
>Ga0066376_10002902_pt1 | contig 15708 bp, 13 predicted proteins | sample Knorr_S15_td_Bot_FD_77009 | JGI IMG/M metagenome (GOLD analysis project Ga0066376, IMG submission 77009) | Marine microbial communities from Southern Atlantic Ocean transect - Knorr_S15_td_Bottom_ad_5009_LV_A | ecosystem: Environmental > Aquatic > Marine > Oceanic | place: Southern Atlantic... | reverse complement strand
TCTGTAATCACCAAATTTTGAATCCCTTTTAGAAAGAGCTTGAGTCAATCCTTCAGATAGTTCTTTTAAATGATCTCTAGTGGCTTTTGAATGCATGGCTAATGCTTGGATTTCAGTACCGGCTCTAATCCCTGCTCTCATACCCATTACTTCCATCTGCCTGTGCACTGCCCGTTTATTCATGGCTTGAAGTTCTGCAGGAACTCTAGCAACTTTTTCTGCAATGTTAAGCACTTCGTTTTCTAACTTTTCTGATTTGAAACACTTGTTAGCAAAGCCTTTTTCCACCGCTTCTTTCCCAGAAATCGACTCACCCGTAAGCATCATCTCCATAGCATTTCTCATCCCCATCAACCATGGAAAAAATTGATTATCAGGAGGACTCATCGACCTTACTACTGGGTAGCCTATTTCCGCGTCTTCAGAAACATAAACTAAATCACAAGAGGTGGCTAACTCAGTACCGCCTGCCAAGCAGTATCCATGAACTTGAGCTATAACAGGTTTAGACAAGTCCCAAATCCTAAAAGCACCTTCAACAACATGTCTTGGCCAAAACCCATCCGTTTTACCAGTATGATAAGGAAGTTCAGACGAAACATCTGAAGACAAATCATAACCTGAACTGAAACAGGTTCCAGCTCCGCTAATAATTATTACTCTTACCGTTGAATCATTATCAGCTTCTTCTAAAGAAGAAAATAGTTCTTGTCGAAGCGAATTTGATAATGCATTCCTCTTGTCTGGTCTATTTAGAACTACCCTTCTTATTCCTTCACTTAAATCTTCTTTGAGAATATATTTTTCTTTCTTAGTCATTAAATTCTTATCTTTGAAATAAATTAATCATACACAGCTTTAGTTAAATTAAAAATAAAGTGATTAAGCATCAGGATTTTGAACGCTAACTGAGGTTCCTTCAATTTTAAGTTTAAAAGTTTGCAAGTCTTCAAAGGCCGGAGGTGCCATCACTTCTCCCGTTTTTAAATCAAATACGGCTCCATGCAGAGGGCAGCTAATTAAGGTTCCTTGGATGAACCCTCCACAAAGAGGAATTAGAGCGTGAGTGCACCTGTCTTGAACAGCAAAAAAGCCTTCTTCTGTATTACAAATTAAGATCTTAGTTCCATTAACATTTACCGAAACTGAGTTCCCTAATTCAATGTCAGTAGTATCCGAAACTTGAATGTATTCTTCTGGGTTATTCACTTCAAATTTTTGCTGACTTGGCTGCTTTGTATCCAACAATAGATAAAAGGACTGCAACTGGAAGAGCTGCATAAGCAACAGAGCCTATAGCTAAACCAAATACAGTCAATATCGTCACAGATTGACCCCCTAAATAATCGCCCGTTCGGGCTACAAACGTGTCCATCATTACAGTGGATTTATAACGATCTTGTTTACTTAGACTGGTAAAAATAGTTTCTCTTGTAGGTTTATTAAAAGCGTATTCAAAAACCCTTATTAAAACTGTTAGCACTAACACTGCTGTTATTGTTGGGTAGGTAGCGTAAGTTCCGAAAGCAACTAAAAGAAAAACTCCATAGAGAGTCAATATAGGGATTATTCCTAATGTTCTTAATAAGTATGAGGTAAAGAAAATCTGCATGATTAAAGTTAAAGGAGTCACGATTTGTTCTATTTGGGCAAAAAAAGCGGTTCTCTCACAGGGATCACTAGACCAATCCTGAATAATTGTTAACGAAATCATCCAAGCAGCTGTTGAAAGTCCAGTCCATAATAGTATGTACAAGGCCATGAATCTTACGGGTATATTCTTTAAGGTATTTTTAAAGGCCTCTAAACTAGTACCCCCAATTATTTCATTATCATTCATTTCTTTATTCGAAGCATTTGATGAAGTAAGGGTTCTCGAGATAAGAATCGCAATCAAAAGACACGAAATAGAAAAAATAATCAAAGAAATTGGACCTAGATCAGATATTGAACTTTTACCGCATATTTCAGTGGAAAAATATCTAGCGGTAGTAGAGCCAAAAAAAGCACCTAATGACCCACCAGCACTAACGACTCCAAATACTCGCTTGGCATCTGAAGTACTAAAATAGTTTATTACTGTGACCCAAAAAATTGAAACCACAAAGAAAGAATATACGTTACACCAAATGTAAAAAGCTCTGCCAGTCCATTGTCTGCCCACTTCTCCAAAAAAAGACCAGCACAATAAAAAAATAAAGAGGTTTAAAATAAAAAAAGAATAACAATAAATTACTATCCGACTAGTCTTTATCTTTGAAACTAACCAAGAATAAACAGGGTTGATTAACCCCATAACAATCACTATGGCTAAGAGAATATAAGGTAAATTAAAGATACCTCCTTGTATTGCCATTTCATTCCTAACCGGTCTCAGCGCATACCATGAAGCCAGAACGAAAAAAAAGAAGGCGAAAGATTTCAATAATGGAAAGAATTCTTCCTTTTTAAAAGAAGGGAAAAAGCTTTCACTTGTTTGACTCATAAAAGTATTTATAAACTAATATAATATTAGAGAATATTGCCATCTTAAGAAACTACTTAAGCTAATGGAAGCAGAACCATTTATTCTTTTCGGAAAAGACCACGTACTTGCTATGGTTGCTGTTATTTTAGTTTCTGTAATTCTACCTGCTTATCTAAAAAAGACTTCTACTAAAACTAAAGATTGGTTTGGATACTTACTAGCCTCAACCTTAATTTTAAATGAACTCATTATTATTTACTTACCTTATTGGATCTATGATCGTATAAAGGTTAGAGATGCTGAATAAGCAGTGTAGGAATATTGCAAGTATGAGATTTAACGGTAGATACTAAAGTATTAGGCTTTCTGCCATCTATCACTTCAGAGACTTCTAAATCTTCTGAAATTAAACGATCGTAAGTTGCCTTTATATCTTTAACTACCCATGCTAACCCCCACAAGGAATCCTGCGGCTCTTTGTTATCCTCCTTTCCGATTATTTCCAAGGTAGTATGATTTAATCTAAAAAATAACATTCTGCCGCCCCACTTTTCTACCGTTTGATCTAAGGCTAGTCTAATGCCATAAGTATCTCTATAAAGAGATATTAGGCCTTCTGGATCATTAGTATTAATCACGACATGATCTAATCTATTTACTTGGGAATCGATCTTCTCTTTGTGGGTTGGAAGAGAACCTTCTTCATGTTGTATCAAAAAAGTAAATATGCCTCTGGTTAAAGAAAAAGGGAGAAATAGATTCTTCCATGTTCTTATTTTCCTTGAATCTTCATCTTTGCCCTCACCTGCAATTAAATTACCTACATCAATTTTCATTCCAACTAATTTATTTTTAGCTGCTTCTATATCAGAAGTACCTAGGGCAATTCCAGAAAATCCTTCTCCATTTAATTCCAGAAATCCCTTAATCATATCTGAACCAGGCCCTTCACCATTAGAAGCCATTAGTTCAACGTATAGGTTGTCTAGAGGAAACAAAGCATTTTCTGTACCTTGACCAGGATGCACGCCTCTCCAGGTCGGCGGAAAGCCTAAAAGTTTTGTGTAGTTTTCAATGGCAATAGAAAGATCTTCCACTGCAATGATTATGTGATCTAGGGAGTCGAGCAATTTTAAGTTTGTTTTAAGAGGCTAGTTGATGAAATTCTTTTATCACTGAATCGGCATTGTCATGATTTTTTAAAGTATCTTCAACTATCTCAATTCTTTGGTCTTTAAATTCATGATGGATTTCTTCACCATGCCATTTAACCATCTTATTCCAATGAGAATCTATAAAGTCAGAACCTAAAATTTCTCCTGTTTCTGTCTTAAAAGTAAAAGCCCTAAGTTCAGAGACTATAAGATTTAGATAAGCAACATGAACAGCTTCATCTTGACGAATTCTTCTAACCATTTCGGCAGCTAAAAGAGCATCTTCTCTTCTGTCTTTAAACAAGTCTTCGCAAGCAGCAATATTCATAGAAAATTGGAAGAAGCACTCAGCTCTTACTTCAATCATCAAAACATTCATTAAGAAATCAACTATTCCAGCGTATTCCACAGGAATAGGCCATTTATCTTCTTCCTTTACTGGTCTACCAATGTTTTCCGGAACTTCTGGCATGGGATAAGCGTCTTTTCCAAATAATAAGTCTCTGGCCGCAAACCACATTCGATCATGAGCTCCTTGATTGCTATCCGGATCTCCGCCTTCATCGTAACCATGAGCAACAAAAAGCCCTTTGTTCATATGCCCAGTAGCTGTATCAGATATATCTTCTTTAATAATCTTTTGGAAATCAGGAGCCGTAATTTCAGCTAAAGCCCTACCTCTTGCTTCAATTACACCTGTGATAGTTAAGCTGTTCCACAAAAATGTCCCTTCACCTAAGCCTAAGAGATATTTAGCTTGATCAAAATTAGGATAATTTCCGTATTTAAGTATTTGTACAGAGCAGTCAAGAAGAGGATGGCCTTGTTTAGTTAAATTCTGACCCCATTGATTAATGGCATCCCATCTAACTTTAGTTCTAGGCGAGATGTACTTACCTTCTTGATCTAGCCCCCCATGCAATAAATAACCAGCCATTTTATTTGCTGAACTGTATTCATGTTCACTCATTATTTCTTCAAAGGTGTAGATCATTTTTATCTCCAAATCTTTTTCTTGATTACATTATAGTATTCTTTTGTCGTTGCGATAATTTCTGGACCTAATAATAATAAACCTAAATACCAAGGTGGAATACTTACTGCGTAGAGTCCGCCGGCTATGGCAACATTTCTAGTGATACCAAAAATATCACTAAAAGAAGGGATTAAAACTAAAAAACCTAGGATCATTAACAGAATAGATAAAGCTATAAGAGACCAGCCAGTTGCTTTTCTAAATTTTAAAAAAATTGTTTTCATCTCTTGTAACAGTACTTGTAGACTTATTAACAAAATCTAAATACAGTATTTAATAGTATATGAAAAAATTAAGCACACTTATTTTACTCACCTTTTTTGGATTTAGTTGCTCGAACATTTCGGAGGACTCAATGAACCCATTTTTTACAGATTATGACGCTCCTTATCAAATCCCACCTTTTGAGAAGATAAAGGAAGCCCATTACCTGCCGGCTTTCACTCAAGGTATGAAAGAGCAACTTGAAGAAATAGATGTCATCACAGGCAACCTTGAATCTCCTACTTTTGAAAACACCATAGTAGAACTTGAACGGACTGGTAAAACTTTAAATAAAGTTGCAGATGTCTTTTTTAATTTATTAAGCTCTAATACCAATGACGAGATGGATGCCATAGCAGCTGAAATATCTCCTAAATTATCTGCTCATAGTGATGCTATTTCTCTTAATAAAAAACTTTTCAACAGAGTCCATGAAGTTTTTGAACAAAGAAATGAATTAGGACTTAACACAGAGCAGAACAGACTTGTAGAAGAGACACATAAGGGTTTCATTAGATCTGGAGTACAGCTCAGCGAACCTTCTATGGAAAAACTCACTCAAATTAACCAAGAATTATCATCTCTATCAGTTCAATTTGGTCAAAACCTATTAAAAGAAACGAATGAAGGTTTCAGTTTAATTGTTGAAGACGAAAAACAACTTGATGGCTTGCCACAAGATTACAGAGACCAAGCAGCAAAACTAGCTGAAGCAAATGGTCATGTAGGTAAATGGATGTTCAAACCAACACGGGTAAGCATGTATCCCTTTTTAACCTACTCTACACAAAGAGATCTTCGAGAAAAACTGTACAACTCTTATATTAAAAGAGGAGATAACGACAATGAGAAGGACAATAAAGATCTCGCCATCAAAATGGCAGACCTACGCCTACAAAGATCAAATATATTAGGCTATAAAACTCATGCTGATTTTGTGCTTGAAGACACCATGGCCAAAAATACAGGGCGAGTAAAAAACTTATTAGATCAAGTTTGGAAGCCTGGCTTAGCAAGAGCAAAAGTTGAAGCGGAAGAAATGCAGCAGTTAATTCAACAGGAAGGAGGAAACTTTAAATTGGCAGCTTGGGATTGGTGGCATTATTCAGAAAAAATAAGACAACTGAAATACGATTTTTCCGAGGAAGAAATTAAACCCTACTTTAGTGAAACTAAAGTACTGCAAGGTGCGTTTGACGTTGCCACTAAGTTATTTGATATAACCTTCCATGAACGATTTGATTTACCTAAGTATCGAGACAACATAAGGACTTTTGAAGTAAAAAACTTAGATGACAATGTCATAGGAGTCTTTTATACCGATTATACGATTAGATCTAATAAAGGTGGTGGTGCTTGGATGAATACATTTGGAACTCAAAGTAAGTTCGATGGCGTGAAGATACCACTTGTAATGAACACCTGTAACTTTCCTCCGCCCAATGACGAAGGGATTTCTCTCTTATCTTTTGAGCAAGTGACTACCCTCTTCCATGAATTTGGACATGCTCTTCATGGTTTATTATCAGATGCAACTTATCCAAGTTTGTCAGGAACTAGAGTAACCAGAGACTATGTGGAATTTCCTTCTCAAATGATGGAGAACTGGGCCAGAGAACCCGAAGTGATAGCTGAGTATGCAAAGCATCACGAAACTAATGAACCCATTCCTCTTGAACTTCTGGATAAAATTTCTAAGGCTTCCAAATTTAATCAAGGCTTTGCTACAACAGAATACGTTGCTGCTTCTTATTTGGATATGGCTTGGCACACTCTTGGCCATAAAGTAGAGGATTCCAATGTCTTTGAAAAGAAAACTCTCGATGAAATAGGCCTTATTCCAGAAATAGCTAGCAGATATAGAAGCACTTACTTTGCCCATATCTTTGCTGGTGGCTATTCGATGGGCTATTACAGTTATCTTTGGACTGAAGTTTTAGAAGCGGACGCTTTTGAACCTTTTAAACAAAAAGGAATCTTTGATAAAGAAACTGCTAATAAATTGAAAAAATATGTTTACTCCGCCGGTAATACTGATGACTTAATGACTCAATATATTAGATATAGAGGATCTGAGCCTAAAATTGAACCTCTTCTGAAAAAAAGAGGTTTAGACGAGTTTTGAGATTACCTATTCACACTCCTTACAAAAATGGTGAAGGGGGTGTAAAAGTTGGTTTAGAACCAATTAAAGAACCTGATTGGTTAGAAATAGATGATCTTTTCGACTCCGAAATTGAGCTCAAAAGAGAACTTTATGATTCTCATTTCAATGATATACACCAAGAAGTAAAAGGATCGTTTGAATCTCAAGTTGAATTACTAGATGTGTTAAAGACTCATCTAGAACAATATCATCCAAATCACAAGATTACATCAATGTCTGATTCATTGCCCTTAAAGCATGCCTCTTTGATGGTTCAAGAAGACTTAGTGTTGATGCTTCCAAGGGGAGAAGAATATTTTCTTGGAGCTGCTTCCTTGTGCGCACCTTCAAATTGGTCTCTAGAAGAAAAGTTTAAAAGCTCTTTACTTGGACTTCACATCCACGTTCCTGCCTATGAAAAAGAAATAGGTTCAAGGGTCAACAACTTATTTAACAATTTACCTATGGAGAAAATATTTCAAAGGTTTAATTGGTCTATCTATGAAAACTCAAAACTCTTTCAACCAGCCACTAGTAAATCACAAATTGAACGAAGTAAAACCATAACTAAAGACAATGCAGGTGATAGACTTTTTATAAGAGTCGAAAGACAAACAATCAGAAGGCTTCCTAAAACTCAAGCAATTGTCTTCACCATTAGAGTTCATATAAATCCACTTTTCTCTATAAAGAAAGATAGTTCCTTGCTAACTGATTTAGATCAGGCACTAGAAAATTTGACCCAAGATATGAAAAAATATAAGTCTATTGATCAAATTGAAGTCCCCTTAAGAGGTTGGTTGCAAAAGGAAATTAAAAAATTAGGTTAGTTTCCAATGTGTCTTTTTAAGAACTTTTCAGTTTCTTCAAAAAATTGTAGCCTGTTCCTTTTTAAAGTTAAAAAGTGATCGCTGTCTTCTTGTTGAATGTATATGTAGTCAACACCAGCTTCTTCCAAGGCATCTCTCATCGCCTCACCGTGTTTAAGAAGAACACGAGAATCATCATCACCTTGGACCAATAAAACTGGAATTTTAATTTGATCTGCTAAGTTTACTGGTGAAATTTCTTTTAGTTCTGTTCTGCTTTTATCACCTAGCATTATCCTTACAGTCTCTTCACCGCCATATCTTCTACTTCCATCTAATAAATAAAGTAGGTCACTTACGCCAGCAAAACTAACTGAGCACTGATATAGATCTGAAGTTGCAGCTCCCATCAAGGCTGCATAACCGCCATAGCTTCCTCCGACAATACATATTCTGTCAGGGTCTGCAATTCCTTCTTTAATTGCCCAGTAGGTTGCGTCTTCCACGTCTTTTTGCATTTGTCCGCCCCATTGGCCGAGTCCAGCTTTCATAAAATCATAACCGTATCCTGTTGAACCCCGAAAATTCATCTGAACCACTGCATAGCCTCTATTGGAAAAAAAAGAAGTCCAGTAATCAAATCCTTTTTCTCCATCTGCCGCTATAGGTCCCCCATGAGGAAAGATAATGGTAGGCAAGTTCTTGTCTTTCCCTTCAGGTAGAGTTAGAAATGCTTCAATCTCCAGACCGTCTCTGGCCTTATAAAAAAACGCTTTCTTAGCTGGAAGTACTTTATTGGCTAATGCTGGGTAAGAGTGGGCAACTAAATCTAGTGTTCCTAGTTTTTTATCTCCCAGATAAAAAGAACCTGCGGTACTGCTATTCTCTACGAAAATAATATATCGATTTCTATCATCACTGGTTCCTCCAAAATAGACTTCTTTATCAGGAAATAACGCATATATACTTTTTTCAAAATCTGCTGCTTCTTTGTCCCAGGTAACATGATGAAAATTTTCATCTCTGAAGCCTATTCCTATGGGATCTTTTTTATCTTTTCTGTATCGAAGGTAAGTTTCTACATCTCTTTTGGGATGTGAATAAACTAACTCTGGTTCAATATTCTGTTTACTTATATCAGCTGAAAAGACTGCTACCCTTCCGTCCTTATAAGCTTCATACCAGACTTTGTTGGGCTCCTTCCCAAATCCTAGAACAGAAACAGCATCTTCACCAAATGAACTGTAATCCCATATAGTTCGCCATTTTGTTGACCCTTCTTCTTGAAAGATGATAGATCCTGAACTCCTGTTTCTATCATAAGTATTTCCAATTCTTACCCTTCCATCCTCATCCGTCATCCATGAACCAACTCCAGCTACACCTTTTTTTACCGTTTTAATTGAGTTCTTCTTTACATTAAGTTTAACGACATCTGGAGACCTGGCATTAGACATTCTGAGCATAACTAGAATATTCTCGTCGTCATCAGGTAGCCAATCTATAATTCGTGTTTGGTTAAATTCCTCCCACCTGAGTGGTAAATCTTTAAAGTGTCTTTTCTTAAAAAGAGGCTTAAATCCACTGCCGTCCACATTCACTCTCAGAAGTCTAGTGTAGTCTGCTTTAGTATTGTAGACATCCTGAGCTAACCAGGCACTAGCCAGAATTATTTCGTCATCAAACCAATTGAAGGATAAAAGCTTGAGAGATTTATTATCGGAAGAAGCTATAGGCTTTAAGGGTTCATTCTTTGTAAGATCTCTAATTAAAATGGCAGAATCCCCGTTATTGAGAGTCGCGTACATTGCGATTTTTTCTCCGCTTGGAGAAATTTTTACAGAGCCTATTAAGGGTGGGCTTCCAAAAACTTCAGTAGGTATTTGATCATCACTTAAAGCTATCTCGGTAAAAAGAAAAACAATAAAGGTTAGCAAAGAAAATTGAATTAATTTCTTTTCCATAAGGTTCCTTATAAATTTTCTGGTAAAACAAAACTACTATGAAATCCAGGGGGAATCTGTTGGGGAACTATTAATCTACACAAAGGTCCTTTAGATAAATCCTCAGCAGGAAATATTTGAATCTCCCCTTTACCACTTTCTGTATTAGTTATAAACGAAATAAGGTAACCATCGTCTTCTGCTTTTGAATTATCTCTGGGGGCAAATTGCAGTTCGCTTCCATAACATCCTTCTGGGAAAATATATCGCTGCCTAGTCCCTGTCGAACTGTCCATCTTTATAATTCCGTCAAATAAAATTACATCTGTATCTGCCAAAGTAACGTGATAACTATACTTAGAACTAAGACCGCCATATCTATTATTAATAACAGGGAATTCACTCAACAGATCTTCTATTCTTTCTTCCTTAGTTTCTCCTGTTGTTAAATTAAATCGGTACCTGTGATAACAAGCATCTAACTTTAACCACGCTAACATAGCGCCATAGGGACCAGAAAGTCTTTGCCTTACTTCTTTTGAAGGTACCGGAGTGGACATCCTGCAAACATCTAAAACAACCTCCTCTCCTTCTTCCCAAGAATTTATGATGTGATAAATGTAACAGGGGTCAGCATCAAACCATCTTATGGTATCTCCTGAAGACATTCTTTTCATAATCCCGAATCTGCTTTGCATTTCAGGATAAAAAGTTACCTTATGAATATCCTTTTCTAGCAGTAAAGGGTCCCAAAACATGGGCAAATCCATCAATACGGAATAATTCGGGGTGAAAGCCATAGAGTGAGGCAGTCGAGCACCTGGTAATTCAATTGGAGTGAAGTTTATTAATTCAGAATGTTTATTCATTACCCCATAAGTCATATAAGGAGGATTCACTGCATAATCAAAGAAGAGTAAGTCTCCATTTGCTTCGTCATTCATACAATGAGCAGACATTAATCTGGCACCTTTAGACTCAAGATCAACTGTACCTAGCGTGTCCAATGACACCGGATCCAATGCATAAGCGTCTCCACATTGATAAAAAGTTGAAATTGCTTTTCCGGCATGTATAGAGATGTCAGTATTTGAGTTGTCCTTTAGCCATAGGTCTGAACCCCAGCTAGTCTTCAAATCTCTGTTTGGAGAATCCATTAAACCCGGCCAAATAGATTTACCTGCATCAAACTCCTTTTCTAGACCTTTTGTTTTAATCCATTTATTTCTGTAACTAACTTCACCTTCTTTAAATTGGGCTGAATGAATCATTCCATCACCATCAAACCAGTGATGTAGGCCGAATGGAGCAAATCTCTGATTCGGTCCATTTCTAAGATAAATTCCTGAAAAATCTTTAGGAATTTCTCCTAAACATTGAAGCTCTGGTCTGTCTAATTCCTTTCTGATAGGTTCATGAGGCCCCACCAGATAAGGATTATCACCAAAGTCTACATGGTTAGTTAAAATTTCAGGTTTCGACACTTATTTCTCCAAAGAAGAATTATGTCCTATTTGTTTAATGAATCAAACTGGTTATTATGTTCAATTAATTTTTAAAGGATATCTAGTGTCAGAAAAATACAAAATCTATGGGGCGGAACTGTCACCCTATTCCGTTAAGACAAGATCTTATTTTCGATACAAGAATATACCTCATAAATGGCTGGTACGAAGTCCATCTAATGCTGAAGAGTTTCAGAAATATGCGAAATTACCTATTGTTCCTTTAGTGATAACACCTGATAAGCAAGGAATACAAGATTCAACTCCCATTATGGATAAAATGGAAGAACTCTTTCCTGAGCCTAAAGCCAATCCGGATGATGAGGTCCTTAATTTTATTTCCATTCTTCTAGAGGAATATTCTGATGAATGGGGAAATAAACATATGTTCCACTACCGATGGAAGGCACAAGTAGACCAGGATTCAGCCAGCAGAAGAATAGCTGAAACAAATCTGCCCTTCTACATTAAATTTTTACCTATCGTTAATACTTTGATGAAAAATAAGATAGCTAAGACAATTAAAGAAAGAATGGCTAATAGGCTGTGGGTAATAGGTTCAAACGAAAATACGGAAAATCAAATTACTGACTCTTTTCATAATTTGTTGTTAAAACTTAATGTTCATTTAAAAGCGAGAAAATACATTTTTGGTGATAAGCCTTCCTATGCAGACTTTGGATTATGGGGCCAGATATACAATTCATGGACAGATCCAACTCCTAGAAAATTTATAGAAAAAGATTTTTCTGATCTACTTCCTTGGATAGAAAGAATGTTGAGCCCTAAAGACGAAGGAGAATATGAATCTTGGAACTCTCTTTCGGCAACATTAATGCCAATTCTTAAAGAAGAAGTAGCAGAAATATTTCTGCCTTGGACTTCTGAAATAACTAAAGCCATGTCAGAAGAAAAAGAAGAATTATCAGTAATAATAAGAGATAAAGAATTCAAACATTCAATTGGTGGTCCGCAAAAGTATCACGTAAAGTCTTTTGCTGTTTTGAAGAAAAAATATGATTCATTTAAGGATAATGAGGCTTTAACAAACATACTTTCAGAGGCAAATTGTCTAGATTTTTTAATATAAAATATCATTTAATTTCAATAAGTTATGTCAATAAAATCAAGTATTAGGAACGTTATAGCTAGAAATGTTATGCCAAGGATTCTGCAGAATTTGACTGATCCTAATGTTCTCCTAAAAAAAAGAGAAGAACGTGAAGAGATTAGACAAAAAGAAGGGAGGCCACACGAGGTCTTATATTTTCACGAGGTATTGGACCCTTATTCGCATATTACGTCTCAACTTATAGGTAAATTAAATGAAAACTATGATATTGAACTTATTCCTTTGATAGTAGGAGAGCCACCGAGTAAAACTGTTCATGAACCAAGTCTGTATCGAAAATACTGCCTAGCTGATGCGATTAGAATTGCTCCTTTTCATGGATCTGAATTTCCAAGTTCAAAATTACCCAACGATAATGTTATTTCCTTGGCGCAAAGAATTCTTTGTGGTCTTGAAAGAGAAGAATTTATTTCTTCCTTGTCGGTGATAAATGACCATGTTTGGTCAGGCGACCTGAAGGCTTTGGAAGCATTAGTTAATGATAAAACCCCCTCAAATGAAAAAACACTCTCTGTAATTTCTAAAAATGAAGATAAAAGAACTGAGGTGGAAGCTTACATGGGGTCTACTTTCAGTTACGAAGGAGAACTTTACTGGGGCGTGGATCGTCTAGATCATCTAGAAAATAGATTAATTGATTTACGGTTGAAAAAAAATTCTGAAATAGATTTAGTTTCCGAAAGGAAAAAAACAATTGCAGTTGATGTTCTGCAGCAATCTAATCTTAAGTTAGAGTTTTACCCTTCCTTGAATAGCCCGTATACCTCAATATCGCTTGAGAGAATAAAAGAATTAGAAGTAAAGTATCCGATAGAAATTGTAACTAAACCTGTTTTGCCTATGCTTATGAGAGATATGACTATTCCAAGGTACAAAGGTAAATATATTTTTAAAGATACTGCCAGAGAAGCTATAAAATATGGAGTCATATTTGGGAAAGTAAATAGCCCATTGGGTAAACCTGCAGAAAGAGCTTACTCACTTTTTCCATGGGTAGATGAGCAAGGACAAGGCTTTGAATACATCTGTAGACTTATGATTTCATCATTCAGAAAAGCTGAAGATATAGGGAAAAGTAGCTATCTGAAGGCATTGATAAAAGACCTTGGATTGGAATGGGCTGAAGCTGAAAAACATCTAGACACTGACCATTGGAAAATAGTGTTAGAGGAAAACAGGTTAACAATGTACAAAGGTAATTCTTGGGGCGTGCCCTCTTTCAGAATTGTTGATGATGGAGATGCATTTACCACTTGGGGACAAGACAGGATATGGCTGGTTGAAGAAGAGATAATTAAACGCTTAAACAGATAGGAGAATTTATGGAAGTTCATGGAGAATGCGATCCAAAATTTACTAGAGTTAAAGATGCCTTTAAAAAGTTATATCAAGAAGATAGAGAGATCGGCTCTTCCTTTGCAGTTTATAAAGATGGTAAGCCTTTGGTCGATTTGTGGGGAGGCTTTCAAGATCAGGATAAAACTAAAGCGTGGGAAAAAGAAACCTTGGTAACAGTCTATTCCACCACCAAAGGAGTGGCTGCCTTTTGTATTGCTTTGGCAATGGAAAAAGGCCTTATTAAATACGAAGAAAAAGTGAGCACGTATTGGCCAGAGTTTGCTGCCAATGGAAAGGGAGATATTTCAGTGGGAATGCTTATGTCACATCAAGCGGGTATTTGTTCTCCAGAAACCAGAAACGTGGAAGACTATTACGATCAAAATCTTATGGCAGAAAAGTTAGCTGGCATGACACCGATTTGGGAACCAGGTACAGCTTCTGGTTACCATTCAATGACATTTGGTTGGTTAACCTCAGAACTCATCCTAAGAGTAACGGGCAAATCATTGGGAACATTTTTTCGAGAAGAGATAGGAAATCAACATGAAATAGATTTCTTTATAGGATTGCCTGAATCAGAAGATCATCGTGCCGGTGAATTAATTCCTTTTGAGATAATACCTAGTGAGAATTCTGAACAGCAAAAGGTCGCATTAACAGATGCGCAAAAATCACAGAGTAACTCTGCTGGAACTCTAGGTATTCACAATACCAGGGCATGGAGACAAGCAGAAATACCTTCAGCTAACGGTCAAGGAAGTGCAGGAGGTCTAGCAAAACTCTACAGCTTGGTAGTCCCGCAAGACGATAGCTTAAAACTTCTTAAAGACGACACTGTTAATCAAATGACTACAATGCAAATTGAAGGCAGAGATCTGGTCTTGGCAGTTCAAGTTAGATGGGGAGTAGGTTTTATTCTCAACAAACACAAAGTGATTTACGGGCCTGTTGAAAGTGCTTTTGGTCATTCAGGCTATGGTGGTTCATGTGCGTTTGGAGATCCAGAAAACAAAATTGGTATTTCTTATGTGATGAATAGAATGCTAGATAATTTTAATGCTGACGGCAGGTCTATAGAACTTATCAACGCCACTTATGACTGCCTGTAGTAAATAAAAAGATATTACTAAATGAAAAAAGCCTACCCCTTACTATTTTTCTTAACCCTATTAAACATGCTTAACTTTGTAGATAGGCAGTTGATAGCTAGCTTTGCTAATTTTATAGTTCCAGATTTGGGTTTAACAGATACTCAATTCGGATTTCTAACGAGCCTAGCTTTTATATTCTTTTATTCGGTCATGGGAATATTTATGGGGGTATTGGGCGATATGGTGAACAGACCTAGGTTAATTGCTTTTGGGGTGGTTTTATGGAGCATTTTTACTGCTCTAACTGGAGCAGCTAAAGGCTTTGTTAGCATGGCAGTCCCTCGAATGTTTATTGGAGTGGGGGAATCAATCTTGACACCAACTTCAATGTCGCTACTTTCAGACTCTTTCCCGGAGAAGAGGATGGGATTTGCAGCGGGTTTCTATTATATGGGTGTTCCTATTGGTGTTGGGATAAGCCTATTGATTGCTGGATACTTAGGAGAATCATTAGGATGGAGGAACTGTTTTTACCTTCTAGGGGGGATTGGTCTATTACTTGGTTTAAGTACCCTATTTTTTAAAGAAAGACCCAGAAAAAATGCTCAAAGTACGGAAGAAAAACCTTCACTTTCTTATGCATCAACATTAAATATAATATTTACGCTATTCCGAGCACTTAAAGCTTCCTCAGCCCTTAGGTTCACTATCCTCGCTGGCGTTCTTTACCACATAGTCCTTGGGGCTGCAGTTTTTGAGCAACTATGGTTTGTCCAAGAAAGAGGGTTTGAACGTTCTGAGATAGCTCAAATTACAGGCT
>Ga0066376_10002901_pt1 | contig 15716 bp, 15 predicted proteins | sample Knorr_S15_td_Bot_FD_77009 | JGI IMG/M metagenome (GOLD analysis project Ga0066376, IMG submission 77009) | Marine microbial communities from Southern Atlantic Ocean transect - Knorr_S15_td_Bottom_ad_5009_LV_A | ecosystem: Environmental > Aquatic > Marine > Oceanic | place: Southern Atlantic... | reverse complement strand
GAAAGACCAGAATACAAACGTGCGCCATTCCCCCGCTTGTGATGCCGCAGGAAGTATAACGGCTTCGGTTTTGTATAATACAGGGCCTCGTCGCGTTATTTTTAGACATAGCGCCGTCAGCAGCAGAATCGGCCAGGTCCCTAGTATCAGGATAACGGCGATAAGCTGAGTTAGCTTTCGCCTGGTCCAGTGTTTCATCTGACCATCCGACAGGCTTCCCAGGATAAAGTTATCAGCCATAGATACCGTCGCCCCGACCCGTACATTGATAAGCCGGTTTCGGTCTACAATAACCCCATCCAATTCCAGCGATTCACCGATATAGCTGCCCCGAAAAATAAGGGCATTTCCCGCCCTGCATTGGCTGTCCAGAATGCCGTCATGGGAGAAGATGGCATTCGGACCAAGCTGGACACCGGGGCCAATCCGGGAATTCTCTCCTATAAACAAGGGAGGAGTTAAGCAAGCCGTCGGGTGGAGATTGACATTACGCGATATCCAGATGCCCTCATCCATATTGCCAGGAAGAGTGGGATAATTAGAGGGTGTTAACCGGGCCCAACCGGTCCATTTTTTTGTGCCGTTCGGCTCTGGCGTATGGCAGAACACTACGGAATCATTTTGATCAGATGGGATATGACATTCCGGAAGACGGTCGCCGTGCGCGAGCATGATCGGTGTGTCCGGCAGCAATATATGTTTCAGATTTTGATAGGGTGATCCGGATCACGAATGAGATGATACCGAAATGTACTGTCCCATCTTTGCCCGTCACCCAATAAGGTCTCGAGCTTTTCAGGCAGATGACTGAGTACAAAATCAAAATCTGTAACCCCCTGGAGGATCAGATATTGCCCCACATGCGGAATAAATGGACGATTGCCGTAGGCGATATTGGCGCGTCTTCGAATCCACCATAAGCAGATAAGGCCCGGACGGACGTTATATCGTTTGCGGACAGCATGCTCTCGAAGCCTGATTTCACCCGACCCGACCACTCTCGGGCCGATAAACGACATATCTCCTTTAAATATGTTTAATAAAGCCGGCAGTCGGTGGACATGCAACCACAGGATAAGACGCCCTATCCCATTGGGGGCCAAGGAAAACATATATTCATCAAACGGTTCTCTCCATCGGCCTAATCTTTTGACACGGATCATCGACCCGTCGATCATCTGGACGATAAGATATAGCAGAATAAAAAAAGGGAATAACAAAACTATAACGATAAACGATGGTATCCACTCTAATATCCGTTTTCCGCTCGCTACCATTTGAACGAAGACCACCCAGCTTACACCCTAGATAAATCGGCGAAATTGCAATCGCCATAGTCTCCGTCTGGAAAATCGGCGATAAAGATCCTCTCGAGCCTGCTCGCTTGAAGAAGGCCGAATTATACGGGGTGGGGTAGGTTTTGAAGCCATCATGCCATCCGTCCATATTGTGTTCTGCCAGGGCAGGCACCAGGTCCGTGAGGCTTGATTTAGGAGTAAGATGAGATTGATCAGGTGCCACGCGCAATATATAATCTACTCTTCAAGTTCTATACCGTCAACGCTGAAATCTTATGATAACGCTTTAGGATATGAAGAGTAAATACTATAATATGGAGGATCTGGAATATCATTTTTGAAATAAATAGCTGATACCGATGATTATGGCATTTTATTCTTTGAATTTATTGAGTATCGTGTTATATATAGGCATCCTGAAGGCCCAATAAAATATTTGACAAATTAACCCAAAATATTTTTTACCAAAGCATACAATAATTAGTATTATTCTAGAATTTACCTTGGCAAAAATAAAATAAAGTGAGGTCATATATCATGTTGAAACGACGTACTTCTATTACCACCGGCACGGTTGCTGAACACTGTGAGGTGACCTACGAAACCGTAAAGAATTGGATCCGTCAGGATAAATTGCCTGCCTACGAAACCCCGGGAGGCCATCATCGTATCTTAATTACGGAATTTAGTGAATTTTTGGAACGATATGGCATGCCGGTTTACCAGGATCCATCGGCTCAGAAACCGAGAGTCCTTGTAGTAGATGATGATGAGACTTTAACCTCCACCATGGCGGACTATTTTACCAAAGTAGCAGGTTATGAATGCACCACCGCCTCGGATGGTTATGAGGCAGGCGTTAAGATTGTGGGCTTCGCACCGGACCTGGTTATTCTGGATTTGATTATGCCGAATATGAACGGTTTTGAGGTTTGTGAAAAGATAAAGTCTGCTAAAGAAACAAATCACATTCTGGTATTGGCGATTACCGGCCATTCGGAAGATGGTAATACCGACCGTATTGTCGCTACCGGTGTAGACGAGGTGCTTGTCAAACCGTTCAAAATGAGTGTGTTGCAGGAGATTGTCGAAAAACTTTTCTCAAAGAAAAAATCGCGCCGTCGTACTGTACGGTGATACATACTTTTAGACCACGTTGTGTGAAACCGGCTCCTGGCACTTGGCAGGGGCCGGATTTTTAGAGGGAATAATGGATAATGTCGTTGTCCGTACCTGGCGCGGAGAGGTTATAGAAGGGGTCTTTCGGGCCCATATTGCTGTGGTGAATACAGAGGGTCGGTTATTATATTCAGTCGGCGATCCATCCTATACAACGTACTGGCGTTCTTCTTCGAAACCGCTTCAGGCATTGCCCCTGATCGAATCAGGAGCGGCAGATGAGTATCATTTTACAGAAGAAGAAATCGCGGTCACCTGTGCTTCGCATAGTGGGGAGGATTTTCATACGGATGCGGTCGGTTCCATCTTACATAAGGCCGGTCTGTCCGAAGATGATTTGCAATGCGGCGCCCATGAGATAGATAGATCCTTGCATCGCCGCGAACTGGCGCCTGAACAACCGCCGGCGCGTATTCATAGCAATTGTTCGGGCAAACATTCCGGTATGTTGACGACGAGCAAAAAAAAGGGATGGCCGACGGTCACCTATCGTGACCCGGAACACCCGCTGCAAAGACTGAACCGACAGAACCTGGCTGAGTTATCGGCCTATCCATCGGAGGACATCAGGATTGGCATTGATGGATGCGGGGTGCCGGTTTTCTCGATGCCGATACAGAACATGGCACACGCTTTTTCAAAGCTCGCAAAACCCGATGGGCTGTCTGATGAACGGGCGCAGGGCCTGTCGCGGCTTCGAGATGCCATGATGACCTATCCTCATATGATCGCGGGCTCACGTCGGTTTGATTCCGATCTCATGCGTGAAGCGGACGGGACTGTGGTGTGCAAAGGTGGGGCTGCTGCATTGCACTGCCTGGGATTACCGGATCAGGGTATCGGTATCGCGATTAAAATAGAGGATATGGATGCAAGTATTATTCCAGCTATAGCCATGGCCGTTCTGCGACAGTTGGATGGCCTGACAGAAGAGGTGGCCTCAAAGCTGGACGGCTATGCCAGCTTCCCCTCGGTGAAAAATACCCGGGACGAGGTGGTAGGCAAGATGGAAATGACTTTGAAGTTAGACAAAGTATATTAAGGACTGATGTTCCGCTGCTTGGCAGCGGAACATCAGCGCGGGTGGTCTGTGGCAACAACGCTTTCCGGCTCCAGATACTGCTCCGGATTGACACGCCGGTTATTAATACGTATTTCATAGTGTAAATGATAACCATTCGCCCGGCCAGTCATGCCTACCCTGCCGATAATATCCCCTCTGCTTATCTTCATGTCAGTATTTACTAGGATGGCGGAAAGATGACCAAATCGTGTCGTCATGCCGTTCTGATGGTCAATGTCAACAAACCGACCGTATCTGACGTCCAAACCGGTTTGGATGATGATACCATCAGCAGTTGCCTTAACCGGCGCCCCCGACGGCGCCGCGATGTCAATGCCATTATGCATGCGATATAGATGGGTAAATGGATCTTTACGCAGACCAAATCGGCTGGTCATAACGCCGGTAACAGGAACTGTAGAAGGAACACCCCTCCAATAGGTTTTTATTTCCCGCACCCGTTGCTCAATATCTTTAAGGCTGGTAATGGATAAGTCGGTCTCCCGCTGAAGTGTACTTATCTCATCAGACAATTGTAGGGTACGTACATGGAGTGGCTTAAGATCAACGGCTGATTTGAGGGAGCTTAAGGTTCCACCCACTCCCACTTTACGGACATCTGGATGAATCTCCTTGAGACCGGCGATAATCCGGGCATTCTCCTCGCGTACAATTAAAGTGCCCAGCTGATTCACTATCCTTAGCTTATGAGACTCCAACTTGTCGAGTTCGGCCAGAATGTTTTGCCGTTCATGGGTCAAATAGTACGATTTGATGGCCCAATACATCGGTATGGTGACCAGGCATAATCCGATCATAAATACGGGAATCCAAAACCACCTAATACGCCGGGTATGCCCTCGGATGTGGGACACAAAAAGCCACGTTGTCTGAAATCTTTTATGCAAGCCTACTTCCTTGATTTAATCTACTCTATAAAATAAGCAGATTATTTCAAAATGAAATAAAATGAGAAAAACAATAATAAAGAAATTGAATCGGATGTCAACCTGTTTTTACTGGCCAAAGCGTCCGAGGCAGCGGAGAGGGTGGAGTTCTATAAATAAAATTATCCCGAGATGGCTCCCGACATAAAAAATATTCAAATAATATAAAACAGATGAAATATGATTAATCTACGACACGCTGTTCGGGGAAAAAATAAGAAGTGGGGTCGATAACCCGGTCATTCCGATGGACTTCATAGTGAAGATGGTATCCGCTGGCCCGCCCGGTTTTACCTACAAGGCCGATAACATCTCCACGCTTGATTCGGGTATATCTTTTAATAGTAATTGCAGACAGGTGACCATATCTCGTTCTGTAACCGTTCTCATGATCTATATCAACAGATCGGCCGTAATTCGCATCCACACCAGTATGTATTACTCTACCGTCTGCCGTCGCACGAACTTTTTCACCACGTCGTGCAGCAATATCCAGACCGACATGCATACGACGTAAGCCGGTAAAAGGATCATCACGCATCCCGAACAGACTGGAAGTAGGTCCCTGAACGGGTCGCACAGTCGGAATATGACGCCAGTAATCTTTATCCTGCATTGCTTTCTCTTTAATTGCTCTCAAACTGGCTTGCTCAAGTTGCACTTCATGTAACAAACGGTCCAGATTAATATGAATTTGATTGGCAACAAACGAGGGTGAATCGGATTCTTCCGACAGCATCGGCACCTCTTCAGAGCCGCCAACACCCAACTGACGTATGTCTGGATGAATGTCCGGTAAACCTACAATAGTACGGGTCTCCTGCTCCCTTAGAATTAAGGCCTCCATTTGATCCTGAAACGATTCGCTAAGATGATTTAAAGCCTGAAGGCGACTCGTTAATTGTATATTTTCACGTTCGAGATTAGCTAACTTGCCTCCATCAAAAAAGGAGACCACATAGGTAGAACCAATGCTCCAGATGCCAAGAATAAACACAAAGGTCAGCAGAAGACCACAACCAACAATGAACGGACCGCCAAACTCCTTGACATTGGAATGGCTGTGGGGAATAAGCACAAGCGTGAATCGCCTGCGTAAAGACATATTTTGCTCCTCAATCTATTGTAGCTTCAAATTGACCTGGTGTCTTGAAGTGATTTTATCAATCGCAATTTATATGCCAGAAGAAAAAACCCTGATGATGGAGAAAAAAAATCAAATCCATGACACATTGTCACGGCGAGACATATTGTCACGTGCCGACATGCAACTTTTCTCGAAAAGCAGTATTCCTTTTATCTCGGCAAATTCGACGTTTTACTAAAGTAATCTTAATTAATCCGATCAAGTAGATTTGATCTTGTTCTGAATAAAAATCAAACTTCTATATCAAAATTTAAAATAACACGATCTAATTATGAGAAACCAACTCTCATAGTGCGACGAGGTAGACCGATTGGTACAGAGATAAACCGTGGGGAAAGATAAATACAGGATATGTGGGCAGGGAAGGGCTGTCAATATTTTTTTTCTTTTAACGTATATTTTTTTTAATCCATTGTGAAATAATAGACCGGACTATCTCTATATCATGCTATCGAACATGACGTTACGGTTTTTGTAATAAAAATAAGCCCCAATAATAAAATCAGGGCTTATGATAGCATGTAGTTTTTAAAGATAAAATATTAGTTCAAATATGCTCTAAGTCTTTGGCTGCGTGAAGTATGTCTGAGTCGTCGGATGGCTTTCTCTTTTATTTGCCGAACACGTTCGCGGGTCAGACCAAAACGGGTTCCGATTTCTTCCAGGGTAAAGGAGTGATCCGAATCGATGCCGAAATACAGTGAAATGACCTCCGCTTCACGGTCCGTCAACGATCCGAGCGCTCTGGCAATTTCATCCCTTAACGAATCTTGCATTAAAGACTCATCCGGTGAATTCTGCATATCGTCTTCAATAATATCCAGAAGCCGATTATCTTCGCCTGGTGTAAAAGGGGCGTCGAGGGAGAGATGACGACTTGATATTCGCAAGGTATCCGCTATTTCATGCGTACTCATGTCCAACTCTTGCGCAATCTCATCCGGGCTTGGCTCTCGTCCGAATTCCTGTTCCAGAGCACTTGAAATACGGCCAATTTTGTGTAGTATACCCACACGATTCAACGGAAGGCGAACGATACGTGACTGTTCCGCCAGGGCCTGCAGAATGGCCTGCCGAATCCACCAGACGGCATAAGAGATGAATTTGAATCCCTTTGTTTCATCGAATCTTTTAGCAGCTTTGATAAGGCCGAGATTGCCTTCATTAATCAGGTCCGTCAGGTAGAGGCCCTGATTTTGATACTGTTTAGCCACACTTACTACAAAACGTAGGTTGGACTTGGTTAACTGCTCCAAAGCCGCTTGATTCCCTGCACGAACATTACGGGCTAACTCGATCTCCTCCTCTGCTTTTAACAGAGGAACACTTCCAATCTCTTGTAAATATTGATCCAGAGACTGTTCTTCACGCGAATGTGTTCTAATCGTGGTAGTACTCACGCTGTTCATCAACTCCTTAGAATGTATAAAACGATAACGTTCCCCCAAAAACGGTTCTACCTCGATTTTTTACGCAAAACTTGTGCCAACTCTTTAATCAGCGTTGTCCTGTTTGCAGTGGAAACTGCACGGCCGTGGATAGAGATATCGGGATACTTTCGGGCTAAGCGACGCAATTCTACAACCGTCATGGCCCCGAGATCCTCTATGGTATATGCCGGTATTTCTTTTTCATCGTGATAAGAAGAGGACGTAGACGGATGATTTTTATTTTGTGCAGTGTAGTCAAAAATAGTACTCACCTCGTCATGTGGACGAGGAATAACATGCTGAGCCACTAATTCACCTACCTGTTCGGCGGCCGCTGCACCTGCATCTACGGCCGCTTGTACAGCGGCCACATCACCGGTTATTGTAACCGTTACAAGAGCCGCATCTACACGTTCTGTTCCGAGTAAATGGACATCCGCCGTCTTTACCGCAGCATCGGCAGCGGTAATCGCCCCTACTAATCCTCTGGTTTCAATCATACCCACTGCTGTCATATTTTATTCGACCTCAAGTCTGGGAAATGGGTAGAATCGCTTCTACATCAGAATGCGGCCTCGCAATGACATGGACGGAAATAACTTCACCAATTCGTTCGGCGGCCGCCGCGCCGGCATCTGTCGCCGCTTTAACAGCCCCTACATCACCCCGAACCAATACCGTCACATACCCACCGCCGATCTTTTCTTTACCGACCAGAGTTACTTTTGCAGCTTTTACCATCGCATCTGCTGCTTCTACAGAAGCCACCAATCCTCTTGTTTCAATCATGCCTAACGCTTCCAAGATAACACCTCCTCATAACCCATAATATAACTAATTGCTCAAAGACGGCCAAACAGTATATCGGGGACGTAAATATTTGTCAACTATAATCTGATGCCGCCCATTCAGATACTCTCTGGTTCAGGTCATTACGACAGGGCGACCAAAGTGCCCGATTGATCGAAAGGTAAAGGCGATAAAGACGCCCTTACCTCAAGGTCATCCCGATCGGCTATTTCGTCCATAAGCGCTTCGGAAATAGCCACTTCACCGAGATGAAGCGTATTTTTTATCCTGACCGCCCGTCCGGATTCCGGGGCTTTCATCCCGATCGTTGAGAATGCGGCTTCTATCACTTCGCGATCCGTATCAAAATAGACGGGGATACGCGCTTTTTGCGGTCCCATGCCGGTAATCGAATTAATATAGGTATAGTGGTGGTTGATTTGATTAACCAACCGCTGGGTGGTAAAATCTGCCAGACCAACGCCGACGGCATTTCCTTCGCTTTCCGGAGTCAGGCCTCGAACGACGATTCTTAATATTTGAGGTGAGACAGGTTCCGGTTCGAAATCCTGCATCCTGCGACCAATAATATTGGTATCCATACCCGTCCCGCTGATATTTTTACCCATCTCATCTACAATAAGAACATCTATATCTTCAAACGGCAGCCGTGGCATAAGGCGATTGGCTAATTGGAATAGTTCCCTTTCCTTTTGTTCCAGACCGTCTACCGGGACGCCTACAATATGTGCGGTCTGATCATAGCCATTTTCGATGATAGCCAGGCCGAATGCAACAGGTGTTTTTTTCATTACCACAGCAGATACCGTAGTAATCATATGTTCGAAGCCGTATTCGAAAACCGAGCCATGATAAAAACTGGCCCCTTTCTGCTTCCCCAGTCCTATCGCCATCATTTTCATCAATCCACTGCCTATATCCCCCGCAAAATCCGTATGTGGTTTGATGCGGTTCACAATAACGATATGGTCTGCGCTAAGGGCATTGCGATCGATATATACAGGTAACCCATCGCCCGTCTCACCGATGAGCTCCGGTTCGATATCAGACCGAATAGGGCAACTCATGGTCGCCTCGGAAATACCGTAGTTATTGAGGACACGTAACTGGCCTTCGGATGTGGCTCCGCCATGACTGCCCATAGCTGGGACAATAAATGGCTTCATGCCTTCATTATGCAAGGCGTCTACCGTATGTTTTATGATAGTCGCTATATGCATGATGCCGCGGCTGCCTGCCGCCACAGCGACGGAAGCGCCCGAAGACATCCCGGCTTGAACAATCATCCGGGCGACTTCCGCTTCCGTTGTGATGCCGATATCTTCTACTACAGGCGCCTCGAATCGTTGATGAACCTGCACAAATTTTGGTAGTTTCATAACCACACCCCTGTTAAAGTAGGCGCACGGCGCGCCGTGCGCCTACCATTAGATCCCGCCAATGAATCGGCAGTTATTCAAGATCCCTTTAGGATCAAATTTATTTTTAAGCATCCGCATGATCGGCAAATCATCGCGAGCAGGCCCCCAGACCTCTACGCGACTTTTCAAGGCCGCCGGCGCATGCTCAACGACTAGGGAGCCACCGCTTTCTACTGCTGCCTGTTGAAGGTCATTGATCATGCCGGCCAGGATGTCTAAATGGGGCTCTTCGAACGGAACTTCCTGATAAAAAACAAAGGACATATGCCCACTGCTGAAGTGAGCAAGCATGCCACACCCCATGGATGATTTCTGACAACGGTTTTCTGCCAGTTGATACAGGTTTTCGATCTGCTCCGGGGTAACGCTCGCGCGGCAGGTGATGCCGGACATCATATCACTTGAGACCACCTGCCCGGTTGGGAAAGACCGAAGTAATTTGAGCGCAATCTGATACCGTTCGTCTTCCATATGGACAATCTGGCCAGCGCCCATCTCTTGAAAAAGTCTTTCGCATGCCTCTACCTGCCATTTGACGGTTTCTTCCTGTCCCATAATGCCCGCAATAATTGGAAAGCCTGCATCGACTGAATTCCCTCCGACCTGCCGGGATAGAAGGGCTATCAGTACGGGATTGGCTAATTCAATAAAGGTCGGCATCACATCGGATTCGAGCAATTTAAATGCTGTGTCCATTACTGTGGAAATAGAAGGCAAAAGACCGATAATAATATGACCGATTTCCGGAAGAGGTTGCAGCTTGAGCGTGATTTCCGCCATGATGCCCAGGGTGCCTAAAGAACCGATGTACATCTTATTCAGATCATATCCGGCAACATTCTTTACGACTTTACCCCCTGATTTTACTATAGTGCCGTCTGCCTGAACTACGCGCAACCCGATTACGATGTCACGGGCCGTACCGAAGGTCATGCGCAACAGGCCGCTGGCGTTCGTAGCAAGTATTCCGCCTAATGTACATGTTTCTCCATGCGGCGGATCGAGCGGCCAGTATTGACCTTGTGAACCTAAGTGCGATTGAAGGTCCGACAGACGAATACCGGCTTGAACGGTGATCGCTTGATCTGCTGGCTCATATTCAAGGACCTGGTTCATTCTATCAAGTTGAACGATAATATCTGCTCTGGTCGGCGGTAAACCGATATCTATCTTGGTACCACTGCCCCACGGAATAATTCCGTAATCGTACTCTGAAGCCAGTTGAACCACGGCGGCAAGAGACGCTATGCTGTCAGGGGATACAACCACCTCAGGTGTTATACCATCAATGGCATATTGAGCCAGAGTATCCTCTCCAGCAGGATTATAATCGGTGATAATCTCTTTAAGGCGCTTATGTAGCACTTCACTTGGCATGCAGAATTCCTTATTTAATTTGCTCTTCTACAACGCCGCCTGACGCTTCGTTCGCTTGAGTTCTATCGTACCGCAACCGATGCACGAACGATTCGTGGGAAACATTTTTCCCGGATTGCTGATATTGGATGGATCGAAGACCTGCTTAACGCTTTCCATGGCCGCGATGTCCTGCTTGGAAAAAATAAGCGGCATGAGGTTCGCCTTTTCATAACCGATACCATGTTCCCCCGTGATAGATCCCCCTAAATCGACACAGGCCCTCAAAATTTCATCCCCGGCAGCGACCGTCCTTGCCGCTTGTTCAGAATCTCTGTCATCATAGGCGATGCAGGGATGGATATTGCCATCCCCGGCATGGAAGACATTGCCGATCAACAGATCATATTTCTTCCCGGTTTTTTCGATAATACGCATAATGTCGGGTAGTTTGGTTCGAGGAACCACGCCATCCTGTACATAATAACTAGGGCTTAAACGGCCCATGGCGCCGAATGCCCGTTTACGACTCTTCCAGAGCAGAGCTCGTTCTTTATCATCTTTAGCGGATTGAATATCCCGGGCGTTATTTTCCTGGCATACTTCTATAATACGCTCGGCCTGCGTCTCAAGGCCGGCTTCCAGACCTTCAATTTCAATAATTAAAACCGCTTCAGCATCCAGGGGAAAACCGAAATGAAAAGCTTCCTCCACAGCGCCTATAACGACTTTATCCAACATCTCAAGAGCATCCGGCACAATACCTCGTGCGATAATACCTGCGACCGTATTTGACGCATCCTCAATCCGATCGAATACCGCCAGGAAGGTCTTCCATGTTTGAGGCGATCTGGAGAGTTTGACCCAGGCACGCGTCACGATACCGAGCATACCTTCCGAGCCGATCAGGATGCCACGCAGGTCGTAGCCGGGAGAATCGTACGTTTTGCCGCCGAACCAGATGATCTGGCCGTCGGGGAGCACCACTTCCACGCCGAGCGTATGGTTGGTCGTTACGCCGTATTTCAGCGTATGCGGCCCGCCCGAATTCTCCGCGATATTACCGCCAATCGTACAGGCATACTGACTGGACGGATCCGGAACAAAATAGTATCCCTGATCGGCGACTGCTTTCGATAAATGTAAATTGACCACGCCGGCTTCTACCAGCGCCCGCTGATTTTTTATATCGATCTCAACAATATGGTTCATCCTGGTCAGCGTAATCATCACACCGCCTTCCGGCGATAAAGTCCCTCCACTGAGGCCGGTCCCGGCACCCCGGGCCACAAAGGGGATATTCTCCTGGTGTAGTAGCTTTACCACGGCAGATACCTGTTCTATCGAAGTGGGTAAGACAACCGCATGCGGCGTGTTTCTATCTATAGTCAACCCATCACATTCATAGACAATCAATTCATCAGGCGCATCCACCACGCCGTCACGTCCCATAATATCGACCAGAGCTGAAATAAGCTGTTCTTTATTCATGTCTTTCCCTAACCTCTTCCTCATTCTTACCGGCTCGACGATCTGATCAACTCCATAAATTCCATCCGGGTACGCCGATCCTTTCTGAAGCCGCCGAGCATCGCGCTGGTTTTGGTTTTGGAGTGCTGCTTTTCGACACCGCGCATCATCATACACAAATGTTCCGCTTCCATGACGACAGCCACACCCCGGGGGTTGAGTTGTTCCTGAATGGTTTGCGCGATCTGATTGGTTAGTCGTTCCTGCAATTGAAGTCTGCGGGCAAACACATCAACGATACGCGGAATTTTCCCCAGGCCGATAATTTTTCCATCAGGAATATAAGCCACATGACACTGACCGAAGAACGGTAATAAATGGTGCTCACACAAGGAATAAAATTCAATGTTCTGCACCGATACAATCTCATCATAGTCCTCTTCATAGATAGCGCCATTTATAATGGTTTCAATATCCTGGTTGTAGCCCTGGGTGAGAAATCGCAATGACTGGGCTACACGACGCGGTGTCCTCTGCAGCCCTTCACGATCCGGATCTTCACCGACTTCTGTAAGCAGGGATTTGGTCAAACCAACAATAGGATCCATATATTTATCACTCCTGCTCTCCATAATATTCGAAGGAATTGTTAGAGGTTTCGACCAACCGGATTTTATAGAGCGTCGTTTGGGTGAAATGGGGCGACAGACGGTTCCAGATTACACGCGCGAATTCCTCAGATGTAGGATTGACTTCTCTGAATTCTTCTAAATCCATATTGAGATTTTTATGGTCATACCGGTCGACAACCTCCCGTTGAATGAGATCGTCCAGCAAACCCATATCAATGACCATGCCCGTCCTTTTATCGAGGGGACCACAAACCGTTACCTCCAACTCGTAGTTGTGACCATGTCCGTTCGGATTATTGCACTTACCAAAAATGCGGGCGTTTTCCTCATCACTTAATACCTGACTATGCAGCCTGTGAGCGGCGTTGAATTCAACTCGTCTGGTGACGTAGATCATCGTGTCGTCTCCAATATACTCTATTGAACGTGTACGGCTTTCATAAATATTCAAACGAGCCAGTTCGCATTGCGTTAACATGGGGACCAGGCGATGCCATAAAGCCCGAGTCAAGCGTTCTGTCGTCGGCTCTTGCCCTTGAAAAAGGTCACCATTATCATTTAAATGAGTCATGTCCAACGGCGTGATCACCGTTCTCAGCAGCTGTTTAACATCTACCAGATTGACTACAATACCTGTCGAAGAATTAATAGATCCCTTGACCGTGGCTTCACAAATATAATCATGACCATGTCCTGTGCCAACAGCACAATGGCCATATACATATCGATTCTGATCGTCGGACCAATCCGTGTTCCGACAGACGTGTGCTGCTGAAAATATGATTTTCCGGGTTAAGAACATCATGGTCAGTCTTTAGGAACAGGGATTAAATAAGTGTGCTATTTTATCCCTGTTCCTTAATCCCTTCTATATGCTTGCGCCATGGCGGCCGGATACCGGGCATGTCCTGCAAAAAATATTAACACCAACAACGTCAATACATAGGGCAGCATGAGAAAAAGCTGATACGGTATAGACGTACCGATCGCCTGGAATTGAAACTGAACAGCATTGGCTATACCAAAAAGTAACGCGGCGCCCATGGCTCCAACCGGATGCCAGCGACCGATGATGACGATGGCCAGAACGATAAAACCTCGCCCGGCAGACATTCCTTCAATAAAGGTATTGGCGTGCGCCAGAGAAAGATAACTCCCGGCGGCGCCTGTCAAAATACCACATGCCAGAATACAACCATGCCGTACCCGATTCACAGGTATGCCTGCTGCATCAGCGGCCATAGGTGACTCTCCGACGGCACGGATAGACAGGCCCAGGGTAGTATAAAACAACAACCAGACCGCCACAGGTACCAGAAGAAAACCAAGGTATACCGGCGCCGTATGTCCTGACAGGATATTCCCGATAAGAGGGATCTGATCTATTAAGGGGATATCGATCGGTTCAAATGTCTGCACCGTCAGGGCGGTTCCGGTTATACCGAAAATCTGCCGATAGAATACGCCTGTAAGTCCCAATGCCAACAGATTGAGCGCCGCTCCCATCACCACCTGGTCACTACCCAGGAAGACCGTCACCAAACTGAACAAACCGGCAAGTAGAAACCCGGCGCCCATACCGACGAGGAGCCCTATCCAGGGACTGCCGGTAAAGTAAGAACCTAACATCCCGCCCAGGGCGCCGGTCAGCATCATACCCTCCAGCCCAATATTAATAACTCCGGATCGCTCAGCAAAGATTTCACCGATCGATGTCATGACCAGCGGCGTGGCCATTTTGATCCCGGAGCGGATAAGGCTGATGATCAGGATAGCAAGGTCCATATATTACCAACTTGTCAGGTAACTACAATGTGACTCAAATTTACGCATCATGCATCATATTTTAGATCTTACGTTTCACCCAGTACCTGCTCACTGCCGTACCCACAAGCACAAATAATAAAATTAAAGCCTGAATGACGTAAACCAGAACAGCTGATACATTCGCTTCTCTCTGCATGGCATTGGCTCCGGTTTCCAGCACACCGAACAGGATCGCTGACAGGACCACACCGCCAGGGTGCAAGCGGCCCAGAAGCGCGACGGCGATGCCTGTATAGCCATACCCGCCGCCAAACTGATCGTAGAGCCGGTAGGTCACACCGGTTAATTCTATAGCCCCTGCCAGACCGGCCACACCGCCGCTCAAACATATGGTCATGATGATCGTCTTCGAGACAGGAATACCAGCAGCCCGTGCGGCGACCGCATTCATACCTACGGCCCGAATACGATAGCCGATAACCGTCCGGAACAGCAATATATATACAAGAATACCAATAATAAGGGCGACCAGGATGCCACTATGCAAACGGGTCGGTGGAAACCATCGTGTAAGTCGTAGGGACGCCGTCACCAGGTCTGTCTGCGGAAACTGCCCGGCATCTTCCATTAGCGGCCCATGAACAGCAAAACTGACCATCTGAATGGCAATGAAATTCAACATGATGGTGCTGATGACCTCCTGCACCTGTCTGTTGACTTTAAGGATACCGGCGACCGCCCCCCAGAGTGCCCCGGCAAACACACCTGAAAACAGGATCATCGGCCAGGCCAGGTAAGGCGTCCAACCAATGAAGAAAGGGGCCGTCCAGGCGGTCATTAAGGCCCCGATGAGGAACTGACCTTCAACCCCGATATTCCAGAATCCGCATCGAAAGGCCAGCATGACGGCCAGACCACTTAATAGCAAAGGACAGCTTCGGATACCGGTTTCCGCGAGACTGTAGGCATTGCCGAATGCGCCGTTAAATAAAGCCGTCAGGGCTCTTAAAGCGTCGTAACCCGCTACTTGAGTAAGAAGGCCACTTGTAATAAATGCGCCGAAAATGGCGATCAGGGGTATGGCAATACCCGCTGCCTGTTGTCGTCTGTCGGGCCACGCCACTTAAGCTACTCCCGCCATCAACCTGCCGATCTTCTCTCGAGAGGTATCTGGAGACACCAGGCCGACAATTCGG
>Ga0066376_10002900_pt1 | contig 15717 bp, 16 predicted proteins | sample Knorr_S15_td_Bot_FD_77009 | JGI IMG/M metagenome (GOLD analysis project Ga0066376, IMG submission 77009) | Marine microbial communities from Southern Atlantic Ocean transect - Knorr_S15_td_Bottom_ad_5009_LV_A | ecosystem: Environmental > Aquatic > Marine > Oceanic | place: Southern Atlantic... | reverse complement strand
CTGGTTATAACGGTGTACTCCATGTCTGCTTTTGGCTATTAACGGACATTCAGACATACCCTGAAAAATGTCCGCTTTACCCCCGAAAGCGGACATCACGGTTCAGACCTGCTGGGATGCTGATCGTTTAGACTTGGGACGGGTTGAAACTACGCCAAAGGCTGAATACCTCTGCACAGATGCGGGAAAAGACCCTGATATGATTGAGTGGGCGCATGGTCGTGCGAAAGGTCTTCAGATGAGGATGTATTAGCTTCTGGTTGTTGCTAATTGGTTGCTAGGGAAAATATCTAAATTAGACAACTTGAGCTAAGTCATTGAAAAGTATGGAGCGGGCGATGAGATTCGAACTCACGACTTCAACCTTGGCAAGGTTGCGCTCTACCCCTGAGCTACGCCCGCATCTTGACCCGAAGCGCCTCTGAAAGTAACAACTGCTCGGGAAGTGGGCGCATAATAGTCATCAAACCCGGCTTTGCAAGAGCCATCTTCAATTAGAAATTATTATTTTTCCTTCCTTGAGAACGGTCAATTGGCTGACTAAAGTGGCATCCATGAACCAAGACATATCCCAGAACCCTGCCGCGACTGAACAAGATCTCTTCGATCGCCTCGATGCACTCGGCATCCCGCACACGACCCATCGGCACCAGCCCTTACACACCGTCGAGGAAAGTCAGGCGGCACGCCTCGAGATGTCCGAAATGCCAGAAAAATGGGCGGACGGTCACTGCAAAAATTTGTTTTTAAAAGATAAAAAAGGCGTCTTCTGGCTGTTCATTACCCTAGAAGAAAAGCGCGTCAACATGAACGAGCTACAGAAAACCTTGGGCGCAGCGCGGCTGTCTTTTGGAAAACCAGAATATATGAAAGAGTATTTAGGCGTTGAGCCCGGCTCGGTCACACCGTTTTCGGCCATTAATGAGACCTCAAAGGCCGTGCAATTTGTTTTGGACGCAGAAATGCTGGCTTTCGAGAAGCTTAATTATCATCCGCTCCATAACGCCGCGACGACAATGATAAAATCCGATGATTTACTGCGTTTTTTGAAAGAATGCGGGCACGATGTCCGGGTGATTTCTATTTAAGGCCCATAAAAACTTGCAAGGCTTGTTTCTTGTGCCAATTATGCCTTATAGAAGCTCAAATAACCCAAAAAATGAAATGAAGGCCTTAATATGACAGAAATCATAGATGGTGATGGTCCAATCAATCCAGACTCTGGAGAAATTGGCGGCGCACCAGCAGCAACCGGCGGATTAATCATAGATTCCGACACCGAGCACTTTGGCGAAGATGTCATCAATGCGTCGGCCGAGGTGCCGGTGATTGTTGATTTCTGGGCGCCTTGGTGTGGCCCTTGTAAACAGCTGACACCCGTATTGGAAAAGCTCGTCAATGAATATGGCGGCCAGGTTCGGATGGTTAAAATCAACATTGATGAAAACCAGGCCTTGGCTCAGCAATTGCGCGTGCAATCAATTCCGATGGTTTATGCCTTTAAAGATGGCAAACCAGCAGACGCGTTTAACGGCGCGCTGCCGGAAAGCCAATTGCGTCAATTTATTGAAAAACTCACCGACGGCAACGGCTCGCCGATTGAACAGGCATTGGAACAAGCCGCCGGTTTGATGGATGGCGGCGATCCGACAACAGCCAGCGCTATTTTCAATCAAGTTTTGGCGTCCGATTCGACCAATGCCGATGCCCATGCTGGTATTATGAAATGTCTGATGGCGGCCGGAGAAATGGATCAGGCGCGGAGCTATCTTGCCGGGCTCACAGAAGACGTGCTCACCAGTGCACCGGTTTCAGCTGTGCAAACCGCATTGGAGCTTGATGAACAAACGGCTGACACCGGCGCTGCAGATGAGTTAAAAATCGCCGTTGATGCCAATCCGGATGACCATCAGGCGCGCTATGATTATGCCTTGGCGCTATATGGCGGCGGCCAAACAGAAGAAGCGATAGATGAGCTGGTTGAGATTATCAAACGCAACCGCACCTGGAATAGCGATGCTGCGCGAGAACAGCTTTTAAAAATCTTCGAAGCCCTTGGTCATGCTGATCCCTTGACGGTTGAAGGTCGCCGCAAATTGTCGGCGGTGTTGTTCTCCTAATGCCAAAAAACCCCCAAGGGGTCCCGCACGGGAATTTTGGTGATCCCTTTGGGCTGGCGTTCGATGAATTGCCGGATAGCCTGCCGATCTTTCCGCTCCCAGGCGCAATGCTGTTGCCACACGGTCGCATGCCGCTCAATATCTTTGAGCCACGCTATCTGAGCATGGTGCTCGATAGCCTGAAACAGTCTCGCCTGATCGGCATGGTCCAGCCCCTAAAAATGCTGCCCGATCCGGTGCCAGAAGGGACGGAGCTTTTCCATATCGGCTGCGCCGGACGCATCACTGCTTTTGCTGAAAGTGACGATGGCCGAATTTTAATGACCCTCCAAGGCGTCTGCCGTTTTAAAATAGAAACTGAATTAGAAGAGCAAAATGGCTACCGGCGCGTAAAACCCGATTTTGCCGACTTTAAAGAAGACCTCAGTTTTGCTGACCCGATCATCAATCGAGAGAGCCTTCTGGTTATTTTAAAAGACTATCTTAAGCTTAAAGCTATTAAGGTGGATTGGGACAGCTTGCAAAAATCCAACGACCGCTTTTTAATTGCCACGCTTGGCATGATGAACCCCTTTGATTACCGTGAGAAGCAGGCTATTCTTGAGGCGCGCGATCAGGCCGATATGGTCGATGTGATGACGTCGCTGATGGAAATGGAACTCGCGTCGGTCGGCGAAGCCAGAACGAAACATTAGGCGATCAATATGAACACTCAAACTGTAGACCCAAAGCTGCTTGAAATTCTAGTGTGTCCGGTGACCAAGGAACCGCTGCGCTATGACGCCGAGAAACAAGAACTGATCAGCGACGCCGCCAAGCTCGCTTTTCCCATCCGCGATGGCATTCCCATAATGCTCGCCGATGAAGCGCGGGAAATTGAGAGCTAATTGAAGTAGCTTTTTAGGTCCTGCCAGCGATCTTGATCGGGGGCGAGGATCATTAAGCTTCCGTTGGTGTTTGGTTCGATTGTTGGACGGTACTCTTCTCCGGTAATTAATTTCGCGACACCGCCAGCTTCTTCAAACATTAACACGCCCGCCGCATGATCCCACGGGAAAAACCGGCCGATGATTGAAAAATCAGCGGCTCCTTGTAGGTGTTGCAAATATTCATGACCAAAACAGAACGGGTGCGTCAGTGTCGCGCCGGTTTTCTCGAGGCTATCCAGCGACGCCTGAAAAGGATGGGCTATTAGACCGCGGGCGCAAAACCCTATTAGCTCAGAGTTTGGTTTGGAAGAAGCGATTTGGGTGGTGATCCCATTAAATTCAGTGATCGCATTTTTTCAGCAAAACCCAATCTTTGGTCAATCGGATCATATATCCAGCCCATCACCGTTTCGCCCTTTAGGCACAGCGCAACGATGACAACAAAGAGTCTTTTTCCGGCGGCAAAATTATGCGTGCCGTCGACCGGATCAAGTATCCAGACAGGTGCGTCCCCTGTAAGCGCCGCAATTACGTTTGGGTCTTTGGCATAACCCTCTTCGCCCAGAACAACTGAACCCGGCAGATACGCGGTCAAATACTGTGAAAGTAAAAGCTCGCTCTCTTCATCGGCAATGGTAACTAATTCGCCGCCGACTTTCTCGCTGATTTCATCTGCGGAAAGGGTTTGATAACGCGGCAAAATCACCGTCTCTGCGACGTCGCGGATGATCTCGGCGATGGCGACCGGATCAACATTGAGGCTCATAAGGCCTCGCCTTTAAGGAGGCGCGGCAAATTTCCGGTCGCGCCCATGGCGTGTTGCATGAAGACTTTTTTCAAAGGCCTAGCTTTATTGACGGCGGCCAACCCAATGTCGCGCACCAGTTTTATCGGCGCGATGTCATTGGAGAACAATCGATTGAGGCCGTCGGTCATCGCCAGCATCAAGGTGTTATCAAAACGTCGCCATTGTTCATAATCATCCAACACATGAGAAGTACCGATATCGAGGCCAAGCCGCCGGGCATCGATTAAAACTTCCGCGAGAGCGGCAACATCACGCAACCCCATGTTGAGGCCCTGGCCGGCAATTGGATGCATGCCATGCGAGGAATCGCCAACCAAGACCAGACGCTCAGCTACGCTGGTTTCGGCATATTGCAGCGTCAAAGGATAGGTCCAGCGGGGGCCGATAAAAGTCGCCGCGCCTAAAAAATCACCAAAGCGTTGCTCAAACTCAGCCGCAAAATCTTGATCAGACATCGCCATGATGCCTTCAACGAGCTCGTCTTTCTCAGTCCAGACGATCGATGAGCGTGTGTTATCGCCGTTCGGTCCTGAGAGCGGCAAGATGGCAAACGGCCCGGCCGGAAGAAAATGTTCATGGGCGACATTGTGATGGGGTATTTCGTGATCAACCGATAGAACAATACCGGTTTGATGATAAGACCATTGGGTGAGTTTAATGTTTGCCTCTTCGCGAATTTGAGACGAACGGCCATCGGCGCCGACAACGAGCGCGGCTTCGATCTGGCGGCCATCGATGAGGCGCGCTTTAACACCCTCTGGCCCTCGAGCGATGTCCTCAAGTTGGGCGGGTGCCAGATATCGTGCCTTTTCCAATTCCCTTAGGCGCGTGAACACGGCTCTCCGAAAATGTCGATTCTCGACCATAAAACCGAGCGGCTTTTCGCCAATATCCTCGTGGTTATAGTGAAGAAACAGGCGAGAATCGCCATCGGCAACGCGAATATCCAATATCGGCGTATAGTTTTGCCCCAAATGCCGCCACATACCGATTTGATCGAGCATTTTTTTAGGCGCCTCAGCGATTGCCGAGGCGCGTCCATCAAATGTGTCTTCTGTTTGAGAAGATTGATCCAGCCGATCAATAATAACAATTTCAAAACCAGCGCCTGCGAGCGCACAGGCAAGGCTGCATCCTGCCATACCACCGCCAACGATGAGAATGTCTGTTTTCACTGTGTTTTCCGCTTTTTCGGCCATTTAAAACAACTGCGCCTCAATATGTCGCTTGTCCAGCCACAAATATGTCTAATATTTAATCAAATTTTAGATTTGATCTAAATATGATTATTAAATGTGCAAATTTAGCTCACCTCACCCCATGTCATAGGCCGCAACCCATTGTAAATAAACAATTTTACGAGTCTGGCACGAATCTTGGAATGTAAGACCCATCGCGCCAAAGACAGCCTGCCTCAATTGTGGGTTTGTTTCGGCAAATTGATTTCACGCTAGTTAAAAGGAGTCGCACGATGAAGCTCATCACAGCGATTGTAAAACCAGCCAAGCTGGAAGATGTCAGAGCCGCCTTGGTGGACTGTGGCATCCAGGGCCTGACCACAAGTGAGGTTTCCGGCTTTGGCCGACAAAAAGGCCATACAGAAATTTATCGCGGCGCTGAATACGCCATCAGTTTTGTACCCAAAACAAAAATCGAGATTGCCGTGTCCGACGATCAGGTCGACGCGGTAATCGAAGCCATCAGCGGTGCTGCCGGAACCGGCAATATCGGCGATGGCAAAATTTTTGTGATGGAACTGGGTCAAGCCGTTCGCATTCGTACCGGCGAAACCGGCGACGAAGCCCTTTAATCGATCTTCAGGAGTAGTTTAATGACTAAGATTTTAAAATCGACATCGCTGCTGTCTATTATTGCAGCAAGCATTGTCTTCCTAATTGACCCGGCATTGGCTGCCGAGGCCAAGCCAAAACTTGATACCGGCGATACTGCCTGGTTGCTGACCGCAACGGCGATCGTTTTAATGATGACGATCCCTGGTCTGGCGCTTTTTTATGGTGGCATGACCCGCAAGAAAAACGTACTTGCCACATTAATGCAAAGCTTTGCCATTACCTGCCTCATCTCAATTATTTGGATGGTGATGGGCTACAGCCTGGCGTTTTCCAAAGGCGGCAATTCTTATGTCGGTAACTTGGATCTCGCCTTTCTCGATCATCTGACCGTCGGCGCCATCAATGGCACGATCCCAGATTCGTTGTTTGTTGTTTTCCAAATGACCTTCGCAATTATCACAGCAGCCCTGATTACAGGAGCGGTCGCGGAGCGGATGAAGTTCTCTGCGCTATTGTGGTTTGTGGGCATCTGGTCAATTGTTGTGTATTCCCCTGTTACCTTCTGGGTTTGGGGCGGCGGCTTCCTCGGCGATGCCGGCGTACTCGATTTTGCGGGCGGCACGGTCGTACACATTAACTCGGGCGTTGCAGCGCTTGTTGCCTGCATTATGCTCGGCAAACGCAAAGGGTTCGGTGTTGAAAACTTAGCGCCCCACAATCTGATTTTGACGGTCATTGGCGGCTCTCTTTTATGGGTCGGTTGGTTTGGTTTCAATGCCGGCTCAGCATTAGGTGCCAATGGCAGCGCCGCTATGGCAATGACGGTTACGCAGATTGCCGCTGCCGCTGCCGGACTTTCCTGGATGTTCATCGAATGGGTGACACAAAAGAAACCAACCGTTCTCGGTATTGTTTCAGGTGCTATTGCCGGCTTGGTTGCGATTACACCGGCCTCCGGTTATGTCGGTCCATCCGGCGCATTGGCGATTGGTATCGCGGCAGGCCTGGTATGTTTCTGGGGTGCTACGTCGCTTAAACACAAACTTGGGTATGACGATTCATTGGATGTCTTCGCTGTTCACGGTCTCGGTGGCATCACCGGCGCGATCTTGACCGGCGTCTTTGCTGTTGAAGCAATCGGCGGAACTGCCGGCGCCTTGGAAGGCAATATTGCCCAGATTGCCACACAGTTTTACGGCATTGCGGCAACCGTCGTTTGGAGCGCGGTCGCCTCTGCGGTCATTCTCTTTGTCATAGACAAAACAATTGGACTCCGCGTTGACAGTGAAGCTGAAGCTGAAGGCCTCGATCTCAGTCAACATGGTGAAATGATCCACTAGGCGGATTGCTTGCCAACCTCAAAGACCCCTCCCCGCCAAATTTCGGGGAGGAGAATCTTATTTTAAGTTAGGCGATTGAACGGGTTTGTCCTCCTTAGTTCTTTCGTTTATCGGACCGTCCTTACGCATGCCACGCCGTAGGACGGTCCACCTTTTTCTGATTATAAATTGATCATACTGCTCAAGGTGCTAATTTATTAGACAATTTTAGCGCGCCCTTGTACCATCAAATAATGATCAATTATCTCTTACCTTATTGGAAATAAACATTTAATTCAGGAACAGCCCAAACCGGCACACTTCTTGATTATATGAAAGCCTGCGTGGCACGCATAAAGATAGGGGATCTCGATCAATTCGAGTTCAAACGGCCACACGGGATATGTGTAACAGGAGGACACCAAGATGCGCAAACTTGCGATCGGTTCATTTTCAACACTACTCATTACTCTAATTTCTTTACTGCCAAGTGAGGCGCTGGCTGCTGAAAAGCTCGATTCTGGCAACACCGCTTGGATAATTACCGCGACAGCATTGGTGCTGTTTATGACGATGCCGGGTTTGGCGCTTTTTTATGGCGGGTTGGTTCGAAGTAAGAACGTCCTTTCTGTCCTCATGCAATGTTTTTCAATTTGTTGTTTAGCCTCAATCGTCTGGCTTGTCGTTGGCTATTCGATCGCCTTTGGCGGCGGCAATGCCTGGTGGGGCGGCCTGTCAAAAGCCTTCCTGGCGGGGGTGACCACAGAGACACTCTCCGGCAATATTCCGGAAGACGTCTTTTTCATGTTCCAAATGACCTTTGCCATCATAACGCCCGCCCTGATTGTCGGTGCCTATGTTGAGCGCATCAAGTTTGGCGCCGTTGTTTTGTTCAGTGCATTATGGCTGATCTTTGTCTATGCGCCGTCAACCCATTGGGTATGGGGCGGTGGACTGCTTGCCGATCTTGGCTGGGCCAGCGAATCGCTTAAGGGATATGCAACGATGGATTTCGCCGGCGGCTTGGTTGTTCACGCCAATGCAGCGGTTGCGGCTTTGATCATTGCCAAGGTCCTTGGTCCTCGCACCGGTTTTCCAAATGATTTACGTCCGCCGCATAATCCAGGAATGGTGATGATTGGCGCAGCGATGTTGTGGGTTGGCTGGTATGGCTTTAACGCGGGCTCTGCGTTGGCTGCCGATGGTAATGCGGGCATGGCAATGACGGTGACGCATATTTCAGCCGCGACCGCGTGTTTGACCTGGATTTTGATCGAATATATCAAATTCGGAAAGCCAAGTTTGGTTGGTATTGCAACCGGCGCCATTGCCGGCCTTGCTACCATCACACCTGCCTCTGGTTTTGTCGGACCAGTGGGAGCCTTGGTCTATGGCCTCGCTTCCGGTGTCATCTGCTTTTATATGATCAACGTTATTAAATCGAAGTGGAACATTGATGACAGCTTGGATGTCTTCGCCGTTCACGGTATCGGCGGCATATTGGGCATTCTCCTGACAGCGTTCTTTGCTGATACCAGCCTTGGTGGAAATGGATTGCCGGAAGGTGTTAGCATGGGAACCGCGTTCCTCGGCCAGCTGATTGCGGTCATTGTCACCGTTGTATGGGCCGGTGTCGCCAGCTATATTCTTCTAAAGATAACCCAGGCTATTGTTGGTCTCAGGGTAAGTGCCGAAGAAGAAATTGAAGGCCTTGATATTACGTCGCATGGCGAACGTAGTTACGACCTTTAGTCGTCAAAAAACTAAGGAGCGAAGCTCATGAAATATATAGTAGCAATTATCAAGCCTTCTAAATTAGACATCGTACGGGAAGCACTAACGGAAATCGGTATCCAAGGTCTTACGACCAGCGAAGTTTCAGGGTTCGGCCGCCAAAAAGGCCATACTGAAATTTATCGGGGCGCCGAATATGCCATTAGTTTTGTCCCCAAGACCAAAATCGAAATTGCGGTCAGTGACGATATCGCTGACCGGGTTATCGAATCAATTCGAGAAACGGCTGGTTCTGAAAATATCGGTGACGGCAAAATCTTTGTGTACGAGCTGACCGATGCAATCAGAATACGAACCGGCGAGCGCGGCGAGGAAGCGCTCTAATTAACCGGTGATTGTTCCCGCAAGTTTTGCTGTGACTTGTGAGATTAAGCGGGGGCCGTTAAAACACTGTTAGCTTAGATGCCCCGCATGTTTGCGGGGTCTCTTTTTTTGGGGCAATAGTTGGACATGTATAACTCAGATCTCGACAAATTAACGGACTATCCGTTTGATCGATTGCGGGCTCTTTTAAAAGGCGTTGACGCGCCGCAAGACAGAGAACCGATGATCATGTCTCTAGGGGAACCTCAACACCCCTCACCGGCGCTGTTGGCTGAAACCGTCAACAATCATGCCGATCAATGGGCAAAATATCCGCCGATAGCTGGAACCGCTGATCTGTTGGGCGCCGCCAAAGATTGGCTCGACAATCGTTATGCGCTGAACTCGGATTTGATCGAAGCGACAGAAAATATTGTCGTCGTCTCCGGCACACGGGAAGCTTTATATATGGCGGGTGATGTTTCAATCCCGCCACAAAAAGACGGCGCCATACCAATCGTGCTGATCCCCAATCCGTTTTATCAAGTTTATATTGGCGCGGCGGTGATGAGCCGAGCCGAGCCGATTTATATGTCGGCCACTCTCAAAAATGGTTTTTTACCTGACTTTAAGGCGCTTGATGAGACAACGCTCAAGCGCACGGCCCTCGCCTATATTTGTACACCGTCCAATCCGCAAGGCTCGATTGCCGATATCGACTATCTGAAAAAAGCCATCACCCTGGCCCGCAAATATGATTTTGTTTTGGCGATAGATGAATGTTACGCCGAGATTTATGATCAGGCACCGCCGCCGGGTGGGCTCGAAGCTGCGCAAGATTTGGGCGGTGATCTACATAACGTGCTGGTCTTTCATTCTTTGTCGAAACGTTCAAACGCGCCCGGCTTGCGATCAGGTTTTATCGCCGGTGATCCTGAGCTGATTAAAAAATTTAAAACTTTGCGCAATTATGGCGGGGCCTCCTTGCCGGTGCCGTTGCAGGCCGCGTCGGCTGCTTTGTGGCGCGAAAATGAACATGTAGAAAAGAACCGAAAACTGTATCGCCAGAAATTCGACCTCGCCGATCAGGTGCTGGGTGGCCGCTTTGGCTATTACCGACCCGCAGGTGGTTTTTATCTTTGGCTTGATGTCGGCGACGGCGAAAAGGCCGCGGCCAAACTTTGGGGAGAGGCGGGTGTTCGCGTGATACCCGGCGCCTATCTCGCCCGTCCTGATGCAGACGGGATCAATCCGGGCGAAGCCTACATCCGGATCGCCTTGGTTCAAGAACTGGAATTTATCAGTGAGGCATTAAGCCGGATAGTCGAAACCCTCGCGTAACTGCCGTTTCTAAATAACGTTCTGAGCGGGTCGTTGTGATTCGGAGAGAGTATTGGCAATTATTTTGAGACCGGCCTCAACTTTCTCCCGTGTGTCTGGAGATCCAAGGCAGATGCGAACTGCTTCCATGTCATTGGAGGTTCCAACCGCAAACGTCGTTGACGGCAATATCGTCACGCCTTTTTCTGCGACCCGATCTACAAAACTTTCGGCGCGCCAATGTTCGGGCATTTTTAGCCAAAAGTGATAGCTCGAAGGATGCGAGGAAAAATCACAGCCTGACAATTCCCGCATCGCAACTTGCTGGCGAAACTGTGCTTCTGTGCGGTGCCAGAGAATAAACTCGTCTGCCGTACCATCTTCCAACCAGCGCCGTTCAATTTCAGCCATCAACGGGGCCGCCATCCAGGTTGTCAGCTGAAGAGTGGAGCGAATTTTATCAGCAAACGGTGCGGGGCTATGAATAAATCCCACCCGCAATCCCGGGGCAAGAAACTTTGATGCACCGGAAATGAAAAAGGAAATTTTAGGGGCATAAACAGAAATCGGCGGCGGTGCATTTTCGACAAGATAGCCATATACATCGTCATCCATGATCAGCACATTATAGTGCAGCGCAATCGCCGCAATTTCCTGGCGGCGGTCTTCCGGCATGATGGCGGTTGTCGGGTTTTGGAGCGTCGGCAGACAATAAAGAATTTTAGGCGGGCGGCTGTGACACAAACGCTCAAACGCATCTGGAACAATGCCGAACTCATCCATTTTCAAGCCGGTAATTTTCAATCCCAGTTGCTGGGTTAAACCTTTGATGGCGGGATAGGTGTGTGATTCTGTCGCCACCAAATCACCGGGGTCTGTCATTGCCATCAGCACCACCGTGAGCGCATGCTGGGCACCGGCGCTGATGACAATTTGCTCAGGATCATTGGTCAGGCCATATTTGGTCAACCAATTCGAAATCGCTTGGCGGTGCGGGAGCATGCCGCCATCGGTTTGATAGGCGAGGAAATCATCGAGATGGGGCGAGCGCGCTATATCTTGAAGCGTTTCTGACAACGCCGCGGCCCGGTTTCCGGCAGCCGGCATGTTCAGGCCAAAATCAATTTTATTGCTTTCGGTAGCTTCTTTGCGAAAAAACGAGGTCGCCTCGGCATTTGTTCCCTGGCCGCCCTGAACATAGGTTCCGCGGCCAACCTCGCCGTATGTTAAGCCCCGGCGTTCGGCCTCAGCGTAGGCTCTGCTCACGGTACCGACGGTAACGCCCAAATGAAACGCGAGATCGCGGTGGGTGGGTAAACGCTCGCCAGCTTTAATTTTTTCCTCGCGAATATTGTCGGCCAGCGCGTCAGATATGGCCAAATAGCGCGGCCCACGACGTTCTTCAATATTCGGCATCCACATTGTCATGGTGACAATACAAGAAATATATACACATTGTCATAATATTTAGGAGACATAATTTATGATATTGTCACAAAAGACATCATATTGTATCGATACAATGCAGGTTAAACAACATTCTGGACTTGCGGTTTTGGCGCTATGGCAGCAAACGCTGAGAGCGACAACCGCCTGGATAGTCGCCAATACTGTCGACATCGCGATACCTGTCATTCAGGCGATTGAAGTTAGCCGTCAACGCAAGGCATTATCTTATCTCGACGACCGCCTGCTTGAAGATATTGGACTTACTCGGAAATAAGCTGAAAACGAGTTCTGTAAGCGCTTTTGGCAAAAATAGCCTGAATTGAAACAATCCTAAGCTAGATAGGTAAATATCTGCAAAAAGAGGTGGGTTTCAAGGCTTTCCGGTGGTTTGTTAACGATCTATAAAGGAACCTGGCCTAAATATTGAGCATGGCACGTTCAGCACTCAATCCGGCGCGCACCACATCCGTTTCAACTCTGCTCGCGGCTTTATTTCCGCAAAGCTTTATTGAAATCATGCGCCGCCGCGCAGTCGAGTTCTTTGGCCTAGGGCTTATCTTACTGGCTCTTGCGCTGATCATTGCGATTTTAAGCTATCATCATGCAGATCCATCGCTCAATAGTGCGTCTGAAGGGCCGGTGAAAAATATCCTCGGTCTCGTGGGAGCCTATAGCTCGGATATTCTGTTGCAGATATTTGGCGCTGCCGCGATGTTGCCAAGTTTGATTTTTGCCGCCTGGGGCTGGCGCCTGATCAGTAAAAAGGGGGTCAGGTTTATCTGGCTGCGCGCATTGGCCATGATAGCCGGCGTTTTGTTGGGATCGATCTCGCTTTCACTACTGGCGACACCGGAAGCCTGGCCGCTTCGCACCGGCATCGGCGGCGTTGCCGGTTATGCTCTTTTAACGCAAGCAGTGGCTTTAATGGCACCGCTGAAATTTGCCTATAGCGACATCAGTGTCGTGCTGGTCAGCGGTTTGCTCGGCAGTGTCATTTTAGTTTATGCCGGCGGATTGGATCGTTCGGAATGGATTGCTATGGGACGCGGCGGTATACGGTCCGTCGTCTCCGTTTGGCATGGTGTCGGTTTTTTAGGGCGTCAGGCCCAAGCCCTAAAAGAACGTATTGAGCCGACCTTTGGCGCAACCCCTGAAGAACGGGGCGAGGATGCGCCTGAGGAAAATATCGTTGGTTTGGCCGACGGTTTAAAGAGCGAGCCAACACTGGAGCGTGCTGAAGAGAAATCCGGAACTTTGGTCGCTAAACCACGCAAGAAACTGGCTTCTGTGGTTACGGAAAAAACCAAAAAAGCCCCTGCTGGCAAACGTGCCAAAGATGCCGGGCAGGGTAATCTCCGTCTTTCCATTTCAAATACCTATCAATTGCCGCCGCTTGATATTTTGGAAGCGCCGCCGGCAGTCACCAAGATCGATAAGGCTGACAAAGATGCCTTGGCACAAAATGCCGTGCTGCTCGAATCTGTCTTGCAGGATTTTGGCGTTAAAGGTGAAATAGTTAAAGTCCGCCCAGGCCCGGTGGTCACCCTCTATGAATTGGAGCCGGCACCCGGCACCAAAACCTCCCGGGTTGTTGGCCTCGCCGATGATATCGCGCGCGCTATGTCTGCGCTTTCTGTTCGCATCGCCGTTGTCCCGGGGCGCAGCGTCATTGGTATTGAATTGCCGAACGCAAAACGCGACATGGTTTATTTTCGCGAGCTTCTCGCTTCCGCGGCCTACGAAAATTCCAACGGTAGTTTGCCGTTGGTGCTCGGCAAAGATATCGGCGGCACGCCAAATGTTGTTGATCTAGCCCGCATGCCGCATTTGCTGATTGCTGGTACAACGGGCTCCGGCAAGTCAGTTGCCATCAACACAATGATTTGTTCGCTGCTGTATCGGCTTAATCCGGATGAATGCAAATTCATTATGGTCGATCCGAAGATGCTAGAACTCTCCGTCTATGACGGCATACCAAACTTGTTGGCGCCGGTGGTCACCGAGCCGACGAAGGCCGTTGTTGCCTTAAAATGGGCAGTTCGGGAAATGGAAGACCGCTACCGTCTGATGTCGCAAATGGGCGTTCGGAATATTACCGGCTACAATTCACGTCTTGCCGATGCGCGTAAAAAAGGCGAAGAGATGACCCGGCGCGTTCAAACCGGTTTTGATGAAGCCGGCAAACCTGTCTATGAAGACCAGCCTCTCAGCACCGATCCGCTGCCCATGATCGTTATCGTTGTCGATGAGATGGCAGATCTTATGATGTTCGCCGGCAAAGACATTGAGGCCCTCATTCAGCGCCTCGCCCAAATGGCGCGTGCTGCCGGCATTCATTTGATCATGGCGACCCAACGCCCATCGGTCGATGTTATCACTGGTACCATTAAAGCCAATTTCCCGACCCGGATCAGCTTCCAGGTTACCTCCAAAATTGACAGCCGCACCATTCTCGGTGAACAAGGTGCCGAACAACTTCTCGGCCAAGGCGACATGCTTTATATGGTTGGCGGTGGTCAGATTAGCCGTATCCATGGTCCCTTCATCAGCGATCAAGAGGTTGAACAGATTGTAACCACGCTGAAGGCACAGGGAGACCCTGTCTATGTCGCTGCTGTCACCGAAGATATTGACGGTGGATTTGATATGCCGGGTATCTCTGGCAGCAAAGGCAACGGCGATGAGCTTTATGATGAAGCGGTGGCGATCGTTGCCCAGGAAGGCAAGGCGTCAACAAGTTTCATCCAGCGGCGGCTGCAAATTGGCTACAACCGCGCTGCCCGCATTATCGAGCAAATGGAAGCCGAAGAGGTTGTCAGTAAAGCCGACCGTATTGGACGCCGTGAAGTTCTGATCGGCGCACATTAAATTTACTTAAAAGCGTTCTTTGTCCACGCTTGGCCTAAAAACTTACCCTGGTCCTGCCATAGTTTAATTGCTACATCACACTTATTGAGTGGTTCGTTATCTCTGCAATAAATTAGGCGCCTTATGTTTCACTTTAGAAAATATTTTTTTGTTGGATTTCTGTCTCTGATGGTTGTGGCAGCCGGCTTGCATCAGGCAATCGCCGCCGAGAACATTGGTGCCAAACTCAGCGCGGAAGATAAAAAAGACCTCAAACGCATTGAAATCTACCTCAACAATATGAAAACGCTACGAGCGGGTTTTTTGCAGGTTTCATCTAATGGCAGCCTCGCAACGGGTAAATTGTTTTTGTCCCGCCCCGGGAAAATGCGATTTGAGTACGATCCACCGGCACCTATTTTGATGGTCGCCGATGGCGTTTTTCTGATTTATATCGATAAAGAGCTCGAGCAAGTCACCCATCTCTGGCTTGACAACACCCTTGTTGGCTTTTTGGTCAAAGACGACATCAGTTTTAAAGATGACGTAACCGTAACAAAATTCAATAAAGGCTCCAATATCTTCTACGTGACCCTGACCAAGACAAAAGATCAGGAACAAGGATCGATTACCATGGTCTTTTCAGACAAACCGCTGGCGTTCAGAAAATGGACCATTACAGATCCGCAAGGAATTGAGACGACCGTCACCCTGAGCAATTTGGAAAGCGGCGTTAAAATTGATCCGGAACTCTTTAAATTCAACCGCTTTCCGAACGCCGAATAAGCCATTGCTCAGCCTCTTATTCACGAGCTATGCAATTTGCGCATATCACCTATGCGTGATATGCATTGAAAATGGGGTCAGATGAGACTAGGTAATAGATATGGAAAGGTTGATTCTGCAATAGAATCGACAGGCGGGATGGACTCCCCCGGTTATCCCGCTCTCCAACATTTATAAGCGCCTGACACACCCCCTGTGCCAGGCGCTTTTTTGCGCCTTTCTTATATCCTTGGCGCTTTTTTATATACT